>OFMM01001099.1_pt1 | contig 13998 bp, 8 predicted proteins | sample 1541811 | NCBI WGS metagenome assembly OFMM01 (sample SAMN04209246, study PRJEB22552) | human gut metagenome | biome: gut; material: feces | host: Homo sapiens | place: USA: Oklahoma
TGTAGAAGGTGGCTTGAGTTTAGGGCAAGCAGATGATGAATATGTTATAATTAAAGAAGGAAAAGCAAAAGGAATTCTAGTTGGTGGAAATTTAAGTTTAGTAAATGAAATGGTATGTGGAAAATATAGTATTGATTTTACAGATAAAATACTATTTTTAGAAGAATTGTTTGTTGAAACACCACCAGAGTTAGTAAGCAATTATTTTTATTATATGAAACAAAATGGAGTATTTGACAAGATAAAAGGAATTTGGCTTGGTAATTATGATGGAGCAGTGAGCATAGAAAAAATCTTGTTAGATACATTAGATGGAGAATACAATTTGCCAATAATAAAATCAAATAATTTTGGTCATATAGATAAGAAAACTGTTATACCAATTGGAACAATGGCAAAAATTGATACAGACCAAGAAAACAAAATAGAATTATTGGAAGATTGTGTAAAATAGAGGAAATAAGAAATGTACGATAATTGGGAAGATTTAGAAAATAGTATAAAAAGTTGTAATAGATGTAAATTATGTTCAACAAGAAAAAATATTGTTTTTGGAGAGGGTAATAAACAAGCAGATTTAATGTTTATAGGAGAAGGTCCTGGAGCAGATGAAGATACTCAAGGACTTCCTTTTGTTGGAAAAGCAGGACAACTTATGAATAAAGCGTTTCAAGGATTAGGTATAAAAAGGCAAGAGGTGTATATAACAAATATAGTAAAGTGTAGACCTCCTGCTAATAGAGTACCAGAACAAGATGAAGCAGAGGCATGCTTAAATTATTTGCGTAATCAGGTAATTCTTGTAAAACCTAAAGTAATAGTTCTTTTAGGAAGTACAGCTTTAAAAAATGTATTAGGAAAAGAATATTCTATTACAGCTAGTAGAGGCAAATGGATAGAGCAAAAAGGAATAAAGTATATGCCTACTTGGCACCCTGCTGCATTACTTAGAGATGAGAACAAAAAGGTTGAATTTTGGAAAGATTTAAAAGAGGTTGTGAATCTTTTAAATTTATAATATTATTGTTAATAAGATAAACCAGAGGTAAGATATGAAAGATAATATAAAACAAAAGGCTGAATATTGCTTAAATTGTAAAAATCCACAATGTAGGACAGGATGCCCACTTGGAAATAATATTCCAGCTTTTATACAAAAGGTAAAAGAAGATAATTTAGAAGAAGCATATAAAATATTGTGTGAAACTACTGCTATTCCGGCAATATGTGGCAGAATATGTCCACATCAAAAACAATGCCAAGGCAAATGTATTAGAGGAATCAAATCAGAACCAGTTTCAATTGGAGAAATAGAAGCTTATGTTGGAGATTGGGCTTTAAATAATACAAATAGCCTATTAAATTGTTGTAAAGACATTCAAGAGAAAAATAAAAAAGTAGCAGTTATTGGTGGAGGACCATCAGGGTTAACTGCTGCGGTGTTTTTGAGAAAAAATGGATATAAAGTAACAATTTATGAAAAACAAAAAGATTTAGGTGGAATTTTAAAAAGAGGAATACCAGAGTTTAGGTTATCAAATGAAATTGTAGAAAAAACTATTGAGCAGATTTTAGCTTTAGGAATAGATGTACAATGTGAAAAAGAATTAGGAAAAAACTTATATTTAGTTGATTTGAAAAAAGAATATGACGCAATATATTTATCAATAGGAGCAAACATACCAAGAAAGATGGCTATTGAAGGTGAAGAACTTGAAGGAGTATATGGTGGTAATTCATTGCTAGAAAATCAAAATCATCCTGACTATACAAATAAAAAAGTTGCAATTATTGGTGGCGGAAATGTTGCAATGGACTGCGCAAGAACAATAAAAAGAATGGGAGCAGAGCAGGTAGTTGTAATATACAGAAGATCTGAAGCGGAAATGCCGGCAGAATCAAAAGAAATTTCTGATGCAAAAAAAGAAGGAGTCGAATTTCTATTTTTAAATAATATTGTGAAAATACTAGGAACAAATAAAGTTGAGAAAATAGAGTGTATTAAAACAGAATTGGTACAAAAAGAAGGAGAAACAAGAAAGTCTCCTGTAAATATTGAAAACAGTAATTATATATTAAATATGGATTATGTAGTTATGGCTGTTGGTGGAGAAGTGGATAAAGATCTAATTGAAAAATGCAATATAAGTACAACAACTAAAAAGTATGTACAAGTAAATGAAAACAATCAAACATCAGATGAAAAAGTATTTGCTGGAGGAGATGTTGTTGGACAAAATTCAACTGTGGCTTGGGCTGCAAGTGACGGAAAAAATGTTGCAAGTAAAATAATAAAATTCTTAGAAGAAAAATAAAAGTTGGAAATATATATTTCCAACTTTTAAATTATAAATTTTCATCATTTTCAAGATTTTTATTTAATTTTAATAAAGTTTTTATATTATTAAATAATCTAGATATTTTTCCTTCTTTAACTAAAACTAAAGAAACATTATTTAAAATTGCCTCATGTTTTTCCTCAAGAACTACCATTTTGTTAATATAATAACTATTAAAATCATTGTAATTTTCAGTAATACCAATATAATTCTTATAATTATATAACTTTGTACGATAAATTTCTATTTCTTGTGTAGTATTTAATTTATTAAATTCATTATCAAAATATGAGCTATAAATTAAATTTTGAGTCTTAATAAATGTTAACTTTAATTCATTTTTCAATTTTCCAATTTTAAAAGCAATTTTTTGTGCTTTTTCATCAACAAGTTCATTTTCAAGTAGTTTGTTATTTAAAACAATTATTTTTTCTTCAATATTTAAAATATCATCTAATAAATCTTGAATTTTCAAAAAGTTTTTCATTCCACATGATTCGCATAAATCAAGTTTAAATTTATCAGTACTAAATAATGTACTATCAAATAAGACATTTTCACCAACAAGATAAGCTAATTGTCTAACTAAATTGCACAAAAGTGGATAACAATTAGGACTATTAGTTGGAAGTGATATGTCATAATATTTTACTATAGTTTCTTTTTGATCAAGAATTTTTGAAGCTGCCAATTGCACAGCTCCTTCATTTAAAGCTGTTCCATATGTTTTTAATGCCCCGAATTCACACAAACCTAAACGATATAAATTACCTTTACGGTCTTTTACTTCTTGAATGTGATGAATAAGTTCATGTATAGCAAATTTTTCTAAATCTTTTAAAGGTATTCCAGACTTAAAGTATATAGAAGAATTCTTATAAAAATAAGTTGCCTCAGCATAACCTTCTGGCATTGATGCTATATACATAGGGGTTCTAGAAAACTCAATAAATAATTGGCTACAATCAAAATGTGCACTTGGAAAAGTATTACAAATTTTTTCTGCAACACTTTTAGAAATAGAATTTACACTTAATGTATCTAATCTTCCAATGATTTCAATTCCATCTTTTTTTAATTCTGATTCAACGTTCATTTATAAAATATTTCTCCTTAGTATATTCTTTTTCCATTATACAACATAAAGATACAAAATAATATTACAATAATATTACAGTTTCATTACAAATATGTAACAAAACAGAACACTACATTTGTAATGTTCTGTTTTTATGAATCAATATTATTTATGTTTTATTTAACAACAATGTTGTAAATTTTATTTTTTACATAAATTTCTTTAACAATATTTTTATCACTGATTGCATTTTTTACAGATTGATTTTCATGTACTTTATTTTTTACAATTGCTTCATCAGTATCTAATGCAATTGATACAGTAGCTTTTACTTTTCCATTAACTTGAACTGGAATTTCAATTTCATCATCAATAGTTTTTGCTTCATCATAAGTTGACCATGGAGTATTTGCTATTGTGTCTTTTGCACCAATTATCTCAAATAACTCTTCAGTCATATGTGGAGCAAAAGGATTTAACAATTGTAAAAATGTTTTGTATTCAGCTTTGTTTATTCTCTTTAATTTATAAAATTCATTTGTCATTGTCATAAATGTAGAAACAGCTGTGTTAAATTTCATTTCTTCAATATCTGAAGAAACTTTTTTTATAGCTTTATGCATCATTTTTTCAAATTCAGGAGAGTAGCTGTCTCCATCAACTAAAAATTCTTGCATATTCCATACTCTATCTAAGAATTTATTACATCCACGAATACTTTCCATAGACCATGGAGCAGTTTGATCAAATGGTCCCATAAACATTTCATAAACACGGAATGTATCTGCACCAAATTCTTCAACAATATCATCAGGGTTTATAACATTACCTTTTGATTTTGACATTTTTTCTCCATTTGAGCCTAAAATCATACCATGTGAAGTACGTTTTTGATAAGGCTCTTTAGTTGGTACAACACCAATATCATACAAGAACTTATGCCAAAATCTTGAATATAATAGGTGAAGTGTAGTATGTTCCATACCACCGTTATACCAGTCAACTGGACTCCAATATTCTAAGGCTTCTTTAGAAGCTAAAGCTTTATCATTATGTGCATCCATATATCTTAAATAATACCAAGATGAACCAGCCCATTGAGGCATTGTATCTGTTTCACGAGTGGCTTTTCCACCACAATGAGGGCAAGTTGTATTAACCCAATCTGTATGTTTAGCTAAAGGTGATTCACCATTTTCACCAGGTTCATAATCTTCAATATCAGGTAAGCATAATGGAAGTTCTTCTTCTGGAAGTGGAACCCATCCACATTTATCACAATGAACCATAGGAATTGGTTCACCCCAATAACGTTGTCTTGAAAATACCCAATCACGTAATTTGTAATTTACTTTTCTAGTTCCAATTTTATTTTCTTCTAAATAATCAATAACTTTTTTCTTTGCTTCTTCAACAGATAAACCTGTTAAGAAACCAGAGTTAACAAGTTTGCCACTTGCAACATCTGTAAAAGCTTCTTTCTCAATATCACAAACTGTGTTTTCATTTGCTGATTCAATTACTTGAATAATAGGTAAGCTGAACTTTTTAGCAAATTCCCAGTCTCTTGTATCATGAGCAGGAACGGCCATAATTGCACCAGTACCATAAGTAATTAAAACGTAGTCTGAAACCCAAATTGGAATTTCTGTATTTGTTAAAGGATTGATTGCTCTAATGCCTTTAATTTCAACACCTGTTTTTTCTTTATTCAATTCAGCACGTTCAAAATCGGATTTTAAACTAGCTTGTCTTTGATATTCTTTTACTTCATCTAGGTTAGTAATTTCGTTTTCTAATTCTTTAATAATAGGATGTTCTGGAGCAACTACCATATATGTTGCACCAAATAATGTATCAGGTCTTGTAGTGTATACAACTAATTCTTTATCATGGTTTGCAAGTCTAAATTTAACTTCAGCACCTTCACTACGACCAATCCAGTTTCTTTGTTGTGCTTTGATTTTATCTAAATAATCAACTTCATCTAAGTCATCAATTAATCTTTGAGCATATTCTGTAATTTTTAACATCCATTGACTTTTTTCTTTTTGGACAACTGGACTTCCACATCTTTCACAAACACCATTAACAACTTCTTCATTTGCTAACCCTACTTTACAACCAGTACAGAAGTTTATAGGCATTGTAGCTTTATAAGCTAATCCATGTTTATATAATTGAATAAAAATCCATTGAGTCCATTTATAATAATTAGGATCTGTTGTATTAACTTCTCTAGACCAGTCAAATGAAAAACCTAAAGCTTTTAATTGTTCTCTAAAATGATTAACGTTTTTCTCAGTTGTAATTTTAGGATGAACATGATTTTTAATAGCATAGTTTTCAGCTGGTAATCCAAATGCATCAAATCCAATAGGGTATAATACATTATATCCTTCCATTCTCTTTTTTCTGGCAATAATATCTAGCGCTGTATAACTACGTGGATGACCAACATGTAAGCCTTGAGCAGAAGGATATGGAAATTCAACTAGTCCATACCATTTTTTTAATGAAGGATCATCTTTTGCATAAAAAGTACCTTCACTATACCATTTATTTTGCCATTTTTTTTCAATATCTTTAAAGTTATAACCCATAAACTTCACTCCTCTTGTATTTATAATTAATTTGAGCTTTATTATATAACATTTTTCATGGAAAAGAAAGTAATTTTTATATATTAATATTAAAAAGTTGATAAATACAATGGTTTATGATATAATTGGGATGTATAAGCAGTGCTTGTATAAGAAAAGGCTGAAACTGAACAAGGAGGGAGACAAAGTGAAAAATTGTTGCACGTATGCTGATTTCTTGGAACGTCTCATTTACTCAATCGACAATGTGGATTGGGGAAATGAACGGTCCGAGAAAATGACTAAGCTTCTTGCAAGCTTGGATGGAGAGTACGGACCTTGTCCTAAAGAAGTGATTGAGTATCAGAAGCGTGTTGACGCGGAAATCAGTCGCTTTGAAGAGGGAAAAATCTGTGAGTATGATCTTGTGGATATACTCAGGAACATTAAAAAAGAAGTGATATAAGCCAAGAACCTAGCTGACAATGTTGGCTAGGTTCGATTTTTAAATTTAAGAGAGTTTTGAAAATAATTTATTTACAATAAAAATAAGTTAGTATATAATTACATAGAAATGGAAATAATTATTCACAAGAGAGAAAGGAAAATTTGAAAATGGCAAAAGAAGTTAGTGAAGAAGAGAAAAAAAGAATTGAAGAAATGATAGATGGCTTAGTTGAAAGAGCAAAAAAAGCATCTGAAGAATACATGAAATTAGACCAAGAGCAAGTTGATGAAATTGTAAAACAAATGGCAATGGCTGGCTTAGAACATCATATGGAACTTGCTAAAATGGCTGTAGAAGAAACAGGCAGAGGTATTTACGAAGATAAAATTACAAAGAATATGTTTGCAACAGAATATATTTATCACAGTATAAAATACGATAAAACAGTTGGAGTAATTGAAGATAATGAAGAAGAAGGTTATGAAGAAATTGCAGAACCAATAGGAATTATAGCTGGTGTAACACCTGTTACAAACCCAACTTCAACAACAATGTTTAAATCATTAATTGCAGCAAAAACAAGAAATGTTATAATATTTGGTTTTCACCCATCTGCACAAAAATGTAGTGTTGCAGCAGCAACAATTTTAAGAGATGCAGCTATAAAAGCAGGCGCTCCAGAAGATTGCATTTTATGGATTGAAGAACCATCTATAACAGCTACAACAGCTTTAATGAATCACCCAGGAGTTAATTTGATTTTAGCAACTGGTGGAAGTGGAATGGTAAAATCAGCATATTCATGTGGAAAACCAGCATTAGGTGTTGGACCTGGAAATGTACCTTGTTATATAGATAAAACTGCAAAATTAAAAACATCAGTAAATGATTTGGTGTTATCAAAATCATTTGATAATGGAATGATTTGTGCATCAGAACAATCAGTTATAGTTGATAAAGAAATTCATAAAGAATTTGAAGAGCTTATGAAAGAAGCAGGATGTTATTTCTTAAATGCAGAGCAAACAGAAAAATTACGTAACAGTATGTTTATAGCAGAAAAAGGTTGTGCACTAAATGCAGATATAGTTGGAAAGAGCCCTTACATTATTGCAAAAGGTGCAAATATTGAAGTACCAAAAGATACAAAAGTATTAGTATTAAAAGAGAATGGAGTTGGAATTGAATACCCATTTTCAAAAGAAAAATTAAGCCCTGTACTTGCATATTATGTAGTTGAAAATGCAGACGAGGGAATAGAATTAGCAGAAAAATTAATTGAATTTGGTGGAATGGGACATTCAGCTGTCATTCATTCAGAAGATAATGAGACAATTCAAAAATTCTCAGAAAGAGTAAAAGTAGGTAGAATAATAGTTAATTCACCATCAACACATGGAGCGATAGGTGATATATATAATACAAATATGCCATCATTAACATTAGGATGTGGAACATTTGGTGGAAACTCTACAACTGCAAATGTATCAAGCGTAAATTTAATAAATATCAAGAGAGTAGCCAAAAGGAGAGTTAATATGCAATGGTTTAAAGTGCCACAGAAAATATATTTTGAAGCAGGTTCTATTGCATATTTAGAAAAAATGCCAAATATTTCAAGAGCATTTATTGTTACAGACCCATCAATGGTAAACTTAGGTTATATAGACAAAATTTTATATTATTTAAGAAAAAGAAAAGAATATGTACATTCTGAAATCTTTTCAGATGTTGAATCAGACCCATCATTTGAAACTGTTTATAGAGGAGTAGAAATGATGAGAGAATTTAAGCCTGATGTAATTATTGCAGTAGGTGGAGGAAGTCCAATAGATGCTGCAAAAGGAATGTGGCTATTCTACGAGCATCCAGAAGCTGATGCAGAAGGAATGAAACTTAAATTTATGGATATAAGAAAACGTACTTATAAATTCCCTAAATTAGGTAATAAAGCACAATTGGTTGCAATTCCAACAACATCAGGAACAGGCTCAGAAGTTACATCATTTGCTGTTATTACAGATAAAAAATTAAACAAAAAATATCCTTTAGCAGATTATGAATTAACACCAGATGTTGCAATAGTTGACCCAGACTTAGTTATGAGTTTACCAAAAACAATTACTGCAGACACCGGTATGGATGTTTTAACACATGCTATTGAAGCATATGTATCAAATATGGCATCTGATTATACAGATGGATTAGCAGAAAAAGCATTTGAATTAGTATTTAAAAATTTAAGAGAAGCATATAACAATGGAAGCAATGCACATGCAAGAGAAAAAATGCATAATGCAAGTACAATTGCAGGTATGGCATTTACAAATGCATTCTTAGGTGTATGTCATTCATTAGCACATAAAATAGGAGCAGAATTCCACTTACCACATGGAAGAATAAATGCAATTTTATTACCTTATGTAATAAGATATAACAGTCAAAAACCAACTAAGTTTGTATCATTCCCTAAATACGAGTACTATATTGCAGACCAAAAGTATGCGGATTTATCAAGAAGAATGAATTTCCCTGCTTATGGAAATGAAGAAGGAGTTAACTCTTTAATTAGAGAAATTCAAAAATTAAATGCAGATTTAAATATTCCAAAGAGTTTTAAAGATGCAGGAATCAATGAACAAGAATTTATGGCAAAAATTGATTTATTAGCAGATAGAGCATTTGAAGATCAATGCACAACTGCAAACCCAAGGTTACCATTAGTTGAAGAATTAAAACAAATATTAATAGATAGCTATTATGGAAATGAAGTTTAAAATATGAAAAAAGGTCAAAAATCATTTGAATTAACTGTGATTTTTGACCTTTTTCTCTAATCTCAAAGTTTCACATTGACTGTGATAATTGTTTTTATCTAAGTCATGAATTATTTCTTTGTTATTTTTATTTTCTTTTTTTAATAGCTTGTTTTCAAGTTCTTTTTGTTCATTTTCTTTCTTTAGCTTTCGTATTTCACTTTTATATATATCATTTTTGTTTTACCAAAAATACACGAAATATTTTTCATTACATTTGTGTTACATTAATATTACAGACTAGCAGACTTGAACGATTTTTCTATTAAAAATCATTATCTAATAACAAAAGTCGATAGAAATTAAAGAAAAGTATTGAAAATAAAAAAATGTTATGATATTTTTAAGTAGGATATGTACAATTATCTTGCTTTATTTTTTGTAAGATAAAAATTTAGCACATTGAAAATTAAATAGAGTAAACTTGAAAGATATATAGTATGAAGCTATAAAATGAGTAAATGTGCATAAAAAAGAAAAAGTTGTACATACTAAATACATAATAGAAAAAAGCAAAATAAAATACTGAAGAAAGAGGAGAAAGATAACCATGAATAAAAAGAAGACTAAAATAAGTAAAGAGATAAAAATAAATAAAAAATCAGTAAGAAGAAATTACTCAAATCAAACAGGTATTACTCTAATAGCCTTAGTAGTAACCATTGTAGTCTTGCTAATACTAGCAGGAGTAACCATAAACGCAGTATTTAGTGATAGAGGAATTATTAAAAAAGCACAAGACGCACAAAATAAAGCAAATGAAAGCATACAAAAAGACATGGAACAAATAAATGCACTAGAAAATTGGCTAAACGAAAATACAGGAGAAAGTAACAATGATAAAGAAGTAAATATATCAACACTAGTAGGAAAAGGAGCAGTAACTAAAAATACAAAAGCAGTAGATACATATGGAAATAAAATAACAATACCAAAAGGATTTAAAGTATTAGAACATGGAACAGAAGCAGGTTCAGCAACGTATACTTATAGTGGAGATACTATTCCAGCAGTACAAGATGGAATAGTAATAGAAAATGGAACAGATGGAAATCAATTTGTATGGGTACCAGTTGGAACAATAAAAAATAAAAGTGATGACTCAAAAGGAGCAACAAGTACAATAACACTTGGAAGATATGAGTTTGACAGTAACACGGGAGCACTAAAATCAAACACGCCAGCACAAGTTGCGTCAGTAGAAAATTACACAAAGGCAGTTACAATAAGTGATAGGTATCAAGAATTAAGTACATTTAGAGCAGGAAACACAGCAACAGATTCAACAGCAGAAAATGCAACAGCAAGAAACTTAGCAGAATTTATATCAACAAGTTTATCAAATGGAGGATATTATATAGCTCGTTTTGAAGCAAGTGGAACAGCATCAAAAATAACTTCAAAATATAATCAAACAGTATTAGGTAATATAACACAACCAAATGCAGCAAAAGCAGCAAGAGAAATGTATGGAGAGGTAAAAGAAAATAATGAACTAATATATGCAAGTGACCTAGTAAATAGCTATGCATGGGATACAGCAATAGTATTTATACAAACATACTCAGGGAAAACAGATTATGCAAGTCATAATGAAAGTAAAACAACGAAAGCATTTACAGCAACAGGAAAAAATAATGATAAATATTGTAATATATGGGATATGTCAGGAAATGTAAATGAATGGACAACAGAATCCTCTACCGAATTTCGCGATAGCTACTTCTACCCTTGTGTTCGTCGTGGAGGGCATTACAACACAGGTAATGGCGGAGCCACGTCTAGCCGCCGCGGCGAAGGCACGAAACTTAGCCTCAGCGATCATGGTTTCCGTCCCCTACTTTATGTAAAGTAGCACTGACCACTGGTCCAATGAACCAGAAAAAATGAATTAAATACGATGTTAGCGCTAATTCGCTTAACACGTACTTTAGCGCATCAAAAACGCTAAAGGAGAAAATTTTTCTAAAATTTCTAAAACTGACCGTTAAGGTCCAGTTTTAGAAATTTGAAAAATTTTCCCTAGCGGGGCGCCCCTAGCGGGGCGCCTTTATTGCGTTTGCAGGTTTGCAAACACAATAAAGGCGATCAGAAGATAAATACATGAATGCTTTTAGAAAAATGTTAGAACAGGAGTTAAAAGGGTGTGAATAGAGTATTAGAAAAGATAAATAATGAGCAATTACAACTAATTCCTAAAATGCAAGAGTATATACAATATCGTTATTAAACTCCGTTATCTAGTAACTAATATTATAATGTATTAAGCTTAAAGTATTGACAAAAGTACAAGTAGTACTGTATAATAAATAATTATAAAAATTATTAGATTGTGATGAATATGACGACGAGTTAAAAGTTGCTAACAGAGAATAAAGGTGACTGCGCTGAGAGCCTTTTGTAGAAGAACATAACTTTGCCAACACATAGGAGTAGTCTGTAATTTTGAAAAGAGGAAACAATAATAAGAGTTTCAAGCTGGGTGGCACCGCGGAACTAAAAGAGATTTCGTCCCTGCACTATTTATAGTGCAGGGACTTTTGTTTATCCCTACACTATAAGAAAAAATATAATATAGAAAGGGGGATTTTTATGAGTTACCGTACACATACCTGTAATGAAATAAGCCTAGAAGATGTAGGAAAAAAAGTTAAAATTGCAGGATTTGTAGAAACAATTAGAGATTTAGGAGGATTGGTATTTTTAGACATACGTGATATGTATGGAATTACACAAGTAGTTACTTCAGGAAAAACAGAAGATGTAGATTTTGCATCACACATACCAATAGAATCATCAGTATGTGTTGAAGGAATAGTTAAAAAAAGAGATGAAGAAACCATAAATCCAAAATTAAAAACCGGACTTGTAGAAATTAAAATTGAAACAATTGAAGTTTTAGGAAAAAGAACAAAGGAGTTGCCATTTGAAGTAAATAAAAATCAAGTTGTAAGAGAAGATTTAAGGCTTAAATATAGATTTTTAGACTTGAGAAGCACAAAACTAACTAACAATTTAATTTTACGTTCAAAAGTAATTCAGTATTTAAGAGAGCAAATGATTGGTAATGGCTTTTTAGAAGTACAAACTCCAATTTTGACAAGTTCTTCACCAGAAGGAGCTAGAGATTATTTAGTACCAAGCAGGGTACACAAAGGAAAATTTTATGCACTTCCACAAGCACCACAACAATTTAAACAATTGCTTATGGTGTCTGGAATAGATAAATATTTTCAAATTGCACCATGTTTTAGAGATGAAGATGCAAGAGCTGACAGATGCCCTGGCGAATTTTATCAATTAGATATGGAAATGTCTTATGCAACACAAGAAGATGTATTTAGTGCAATAGAGCCTGTTATTTATAATACATTTAGCAAATTTTCTAGTAAAAAAATAGCAAAATATCCATTTCCAAGAATTGCATACAAAGAATCAATTCTAAAATATGGAACAGATAAACCAGACTTAAGAAACCCATTGTATATAATAGATTTATCGGAATTTTTTAAACAATGTACATTTAAACTATTTATTAACACAACTGTAAGAGCAATTAAAGTTAATAAACATTTATCAAAAGGATTTCATGAAAAAATGTTAGAATATGCAATGTCATTAGGAATGCCTGGACTTGGATATTTGGAAGTACAAGAAGATATGTCACTAAAAGGTCCAATAGATAAATTTATACCAGTTGATTTGAAAAAAGAATTAATAAAAATTGCAGATTTAAAAAGCGAAGATACAATATTTTTTATAGCAAATAATGAAAAAAGAGCAGCAGAGTTAGCAGGACAAATAAGAACAGAGCTAGGAAAAAGATTAGAATTGATAGATGAAAATAGTTTTCAATTTGCATGGATTGTTGATTTTCCAATGTATGAATTAGAAGAAGATGAAAAAATAACATTTTGCCATAACCCATTTTCAATGCCACAAGGAGGAATGGAAGCGCTACTTACAAAAAATCCATTTGAAATTTTAGCATATCAATACGATATTGTATGTAATGGAATTGAACTTTCATCTGGAGCAGTTAGAAACCATGATCCAGAAATAATGGTAAAAGCATTTGAAATAGCAGGTTATACTAAAAAAGACATTGAAGAGAAATTTTCTGCTTTATTTAATGCATTTCAATACGGGGCACCACCACATGCTGGAATTGCACCAGGTGTGGATAGAATGTTAATGCTTTTAACAGATGCCGAAAACATTAGAGAGGTTATTGCATTTCCAATGAACAGCAAAGCTGAAGATTTAATGATGGGTGCACCAGGTTTTGTTACAAAAGAACAATTAAGAGAATTAAATATTAGAATAACTGAAACAAAGTAAAAATTATAGCTTCAATGCTTGTAATTTGGGCAAAAAATATATATAATAAGGACAATGTTTATAAAGGAGATGAGCTTAGATGAAAGTTTCAAGAGAAGAGTTATTACACATTGCAAATTTGTCAAGTTTAAATTTGAAAGAAGATGAAGTAGACACTTATCTTTTACACTTAGAAGACATTTTGAACTATGCAAATATAGTAAGCAAAGCACCAACAGAAGGATTATCAGAAGCTGTTGGTGTTGAAAATAAATATAATGTATTTCGTAAAGATGAAGTTAAAAACTTTGAAGATAAAGAAGCATTAATGGCTAATGCTCCAGAAAAAGAAAGAAATATGTTTAAAATTCCAAAAGTAATTCAATAATTAACAGAAAGGAATGAATAAGATGAA
>OFMM01001162.1_pt1 | contig 13381 bp, 10 predicted proteins | sample 1541811 | NCBI WGS metagenome assembly OFMM01 (sample SAMN04209246, study PRJEB22552) | human gut metagenome | biome: gut; material: feces | host: Homo sapiens | place: USA: Oklahoma
GGATCGTACCCGAGTACGATCCGTCCGCCCCGCCGGAAGGATGTGCGGCAGGTGCGCCGCAAGCAGCGGAATCAGAATCCGCTTTCGATATTCCAGACAAACGCCCGGGCCCCCTGCATCCTGGTCGCAGCGTCCATTTCGCGGAAGGCGTCCATCAGCGGAGCCACCTTCTCGTCGTCGACGATGGCCAGGATCGAGGCGTTCATCGAAGGCCACGCATGCGTGCCATAGTGGGGTTCGCCGTCGACCGAGCCGCGGCCCTCGGTCAAGGCCCATTTGGTGAAGCCGCGGATACCCTGCTTGTCGAGGATGGCGTTCACCCGGTCGGTCAGCGCCTGGTTGTATGACAAAAATACTGCTTTCATAGTACCGATCAATTTTAATTCAGCTTTTCACTTTCAATGCTTGCTTGCCTGGTGTTCGGCCGAGAGGCGCGCCAGTTTCTCACGCTCCTTGCGCTGCGAACGGTTGACGAATACCGAGTAGAGCGCCGGGATGATGAACAGCGTCAGCAGGGTCGAGAACGTGAGGCCGCCAATCACGGCGATGCCCATGGGCTGCCACGTCTCCGACCCGACACCCGTGCCGATCGCCAGCGGCAGCATGCCCAGAATGGTCGTGAACGAGGTCATCAGCACCGGACGCAGACGGCTCTTGCCGCCGGCGATCACCGCGTCGAAGACGCCCGAGCCGCGCTCGATCAGGAGGTTCATGTAGTCGACCATCACGATACCGTTCTTCGTCACGATGCCCACCAGCATGATGGCGCCGATCAGGGCGATCAGCGACAGCGGCGTGGAGGTCATCCACAGCGCGAGGAACACGCCCGTGAAGGCGAACGGAATGGTGAACATGATGATGAACGGGAATTTGAGCGACTCGAACTGCGTGGCCATCACGATATACACCAGAATGACGATCAGGATGAGCAGCGTTCCCAGGTCGCCGAAGGCGTCGCCCTGATCCTCGACCGTACCGCCCACTTCGAGGTCCACGCCGTCGGGCGCGGGATAGTCGGCGAGGAGCTTTTCGACCTCGGCCACCACGTCGCCCAGCGCGACGCCGGCCCCGAGGGTCGACTGGACCGAAATGACGCGCTGGCGGTTCTCGCGCTCGATCATCGGCGCGGCGTACTCCTCCTCGACGGTTCCCACCTCCTTGAGCTTCACGGGGCGGCCCTGCGCGTTGTAGAGCGTGATGTTCTCGACATCCTCGATGCGGTTGCGGAACGGCTCGGCATAACGCACGATGATGTCGTACTCGTCGCCGTCCTCGCGGTATTTCGAGGCCACGAGGCCGTCGATGCGGTTGCGCACGGCCTGCGACGCCGTGGCGCTGCTGATGCCGTAGTACGACAGCCGGTCGCGGTCGAAGACCACGTTGTACTCGGGACGCAGGTCGTCGCGCGAAAGTTTCACGTCGCGAACGCCCTCCAGACGGCGCATCTTCTCCTTCAGGTCGTTGGCAACGGCGTTCGTCACGTCCATGTCATAACCGAAGACCTTGACGTTGACCGTCGCCGAACCGCTCATGCTGCCCGACTGTCCGCCGGGAGTGACCGTGTACTGGCGGATCTCGGGAATCCGGTCGAGATCACCGCGCAGCAGGTCGGAGATGACGTAGATCGACCGATCGCGCTCCTCCACGCCGGTCAGGCGCACGTTGTAGTTGATGATGTGCGAACCGGTGGTCTGCATCGCCGCGAAGGCGTTGTCCGACGAGTTGGCGCCGGCCGACGCCGAGACGAGCACGATCTCGGGGTATTTCGCATAGATGATGCTGTCGATCTGCCGGGCGATGCGCGCCGTGTAGTCGACGCCGACGTTCTGCTCCAGCTCGACCATGGCCGAAATGCGGCCGTTGTCCGAGGGCGGGAAGAACTCGGTGGGAACCCGCGTCAGCAGCCCCAGCGACACGACGAAGACCGACATCATCGAGAAGAAGGTGATCCGGCGGTGGCGTACGACCCAGTCGAGCGAACGGGCGTAGGCGTCATCGAGCCATTCGAGCGCCCGGTCGATCGGCTTGTAGATCACGCCGAGGCCCTTGTAGTCGTGCTGGCCGCCTTCGAGTTTCAAGAGGTAAGCCGACATCATCGGGGTCAGCGAAATGGCCGCCGTAGTCGAAACGCAGACCACGATCGTCACGATCCAGCCCAGCTCGCGGAACAGGATGCCCGCCATGCCCGGGACCATCGTCAGCGGCAGGAACACCGCGACGACCACCAATGTCGTGGCGATGACCGACAGCCACACCTCGTTGGTGGCGTAGATGGCGGCCTCCTTCGGGTTCGAGCCGCGCTCGATATGCGTCGTAATGTTCTCCAGAACCACGATGGCGTCGTCGACCACCATACCGATGGCGATGGAGAGCGACGAGAGCGAGATGATGTTCAGCGTGGAGCCGGTGGCGAAGAGGTAGATGAACGAACAGATCAGCGACACGGGGATCGTCATACAGATGATCAGCGTCGCGCGCCAGCGTCCGAGGAAGGCCATCACCACCAGCACGACGAAGATGAAGGCGTAGAGAATGGTTTCCGAGAGCGACCCGATGGCGTCGGTGATCTCCTGCGAGCCTTCGAAAATCAGCTCCATCTTGACATCCTTCGGGAGGGTTTTCTGAATCTCCGGCAGGCGCGACTGGATTTCGTGGACGATATTCACGGTGTTGGCGCCCGACTGTTTCTGGAACATCACGCGCACGCCCCGCTGGCCGTTGACGCGCTCGTCCATCGTGGCTTTTTCGAGCGTATCGCGGATCTGGGCCACGTCCGAAAGTCTCACCGTGCGGCCCCCGGCGTTCGACACCACGACCTTGCGCATCTCGTCCGAGAGTTTGAACTCGCCGTCGGCCTTGATGTTGAAGGTGTTGTTGCCCACGTCGATCGTGCCGCTGGGGATGTTGACGTTCTCGGCGGCGATGATCTGCCCCAGCTGCTCGACCGTGAGGTTGTAGGCCTCCAGTTTGGCGGGGTCGACGTTGACCTGCACCTCGCGTTCGGGTGCGCCGATGATCGACACGGCGCCCACGCCGTCGACGCGGTTGAGCACGTTGACCAACTTGTCGTCGAGAATCTTGTTCAGCGCCGGATAGCTCTCCTCGGCCGTGACGGCAAGCATCATCACGGGGATCATCGAGGTCGAGAACTTGAAGATCGTCGGATAGTCGATGTCGTCGGGCAGCTGCGACTGCACGCGCGACACCACGTCGCGGATTTCGTTGGCCCCTTCGTTCAGGTCGGAGCCGTATTCGAACTCGACGGTGATCATCGAGACGTTGTCCTGCGACTTGGAGGTCAGTTTCTTGAGGTTGCTCACCGTGTTGAGGTTGTCCTCCAGCACACGGGTGATGTTGGTCTCGATGTCGGCGGCGTTGGCGCCCGGATACATCGTGATCACCGAGATCTGGGGTATCTCGATCTCGGGATACTGGTCTACGGCCAGGTTCATCAGCGAGAAGAGTCCGAAGACCATCACGCCGACGAACAGCAGGATCGTTGAGATCGGTTTGCGGACCGCGCTTTCGTAAATTTTCATTGGAAAGGGGCTGTTTTAGTCTTTTTTAATATCCACTTTGGCCCCGTCGAAAAGTTTCGACAACGCCGTGACGGCCACCGGCTCGCCCGCTTCGATCCCCGAGAGGATGTCCACGCGGTCGCCGACCTGGCGTCCCACCTTGACCGAGCGACGCTCGGCAACCGAGTCGCCGACGATGACGTAGAGATAACGCTCGGCCGAGCCGACCTGCTTCTGCACGGCCACGTCGGGAACCATCACGCCCTCCTTGCTGCCCATGTCGAAGGTCGTGCGGGCGTACATGCCCGGGCGCAGCGTGCGTTTGGCGTTGGGGACCTTGACCTCGACCTTGAAGGTGCGGGTCGTGGGGTCGAGCGCCGGATAGATCAGCGACACCGTGCCCGTGAACTCCTCGTCGGGGAAGATGTCGACGGCCAGCTTCACCGGCATGCCCACCTTCACGTTGGGGAAGTACTGCTCCGAAATGTTGGCGATGACCTTCAGCGGGTCGATCTGCATGATGTGCAGGATCGGCTGCTGGGCGAACAGGTCGCCGGACTCGTAGTTGCGGGCCGTGACGACGCCCGAAATGGGCGAACGCACCTCGATGTTCTTCTTGAGGTTGGCGACCACCTCGCGCTGCACGTCCAGCTGGGCCTTGGCCTGCTCGATCTGCTGGGTCGAAATGCCTCCGGCCTCGTAGACCGGCAGCAGGCGGTTGTAGTCGTCCTCGACGGTCTTCAGCTGCACCAGCTGCTGGGTGTACTGCGTGGGATCGAGCGTCACGACGAGCTGCCCCTCGCGCACCGGATCGCCCACCTCGACGTAAATCCTGTCGATGTGCACGCCCGAAGCCGCCGGAGTGATGTCGTTCTCCTTGTAAGGCTCGATCTCGGAGGTGAAGACCTCCGTAAGCTGCACCGAAGCCTCTTCGGCAACGGCGCTTTTGGTCAGCACGCCTTTGTCTTCCGCAACGGCGGTCACGCCTTTCTTACCCGTGCAGCCGGCGAAAGAGACGGCGGCGATGCACAAAATCACGATTTTTTTCATACGTTCTTTATCCTGTTTTTTATTTATTTCCGTGTTCGCGGCCGACGATGCGGTCGTACTCGGCCTTGGCCGAAAGGTAATCGTAGATCGCCTGCGAGAAGTTCAGCTGCGCCTGCGTCTGCGAGAGCTGCGCGCTGTTGAGTTCGAGGATCGTCCCCGCGCCCGCCCGGTAACGGGTGTCGGAGATCTTGTAGGCCTTGCGGGCCTGCTCGACGGTCAGCTCCTGGGCGTACATCGTCTCGCGGGCGGTCAGCAGGTCGTTCAGCGCCGAGCGCACCTGTACGTCGATCTGCTGCCGGGCGTAGCTGCGCTGGAGCGACAGCTGCGAAATCTGGTTTTTCAGCTCGCGCGACCTGTTCATCTTCGTCAGGCCCGAAAAGATGGGGACCGACAGTTGCAGGCCGACCGAAATCGGATGGGTCCAGAAATACCGGGAATCGTCCGTCGCGGCGGCGCCGCCGAAATTGAAAGGCTCCATGTCGTTACCCGTATAGGAGGCCGACCCGAAGGCTGCGAGCGTCGGCATGCGTCCCGCATTGGCCGCCTTGAGCGAACGCCGGAGAACCTCCTCCTGCAATTCGAGCGAACGCAGGTCGGAGTTGTCCGTCACGTCGGTGGTCAGCCCGTCCGTCCCGGCCAGCACGTCGTCGCGCAGGGCGTCCAGCTCGCCCACCACCTCGATCTCCACGTCCTCGGGAATCGAGAGGTACATCTTGAGCATCAGCTTGGCCAGCTTGATCGAATTCTCGGTCTGGAGGATCGTGGGCTTGAGGTTGCTCAACTGCACCTGCGCGGTCAGCAGGTCGTATTCCGAGGCCAGCCCGTGCTTGTACTGCACCTGCGTATCGTCGACCGTGCGCTGCACCGTGGCCTCCGACTCGCGGAGCACCGCGAGCGACTGCTCGGCGAGCAGGATGTTGTAAAAGGCCTTCTTCACCTCGGCCGTCAGGTCGATGCGCGAGGCGCGTGCGGCCTCCACGGCCGTGGCCATCTGCGCGTCGTTCATCTTCAGCGTGCGGTAGACCGACGGCGCGAAGAGCGGCAGCGACAGGTCGCCCTGCACGGCGAAGGTGTTATCGGCTCCGAACGAAATGCCGCCGCGCATCTCGGACTTCACGATCGAACGGGTGTAGCTGCCCGACGCCGAAATCTGCGGCAGCAGGTTGCCCCACGTCTGGCGCTTCACGTAGTCGTAACGCTGCACCTCCATCTCCGCGACCTTGACGGTCGGGTTTTCGCTCAAGGCGAGATCCAGCGCCTGGGGAAGCGTCAGCCGCATCTGCGCCGAAGCGCCGGCGACGCCCGCCGCCCAAAAGGCGATGATCAAAAAAAGTCGTTTCATCATTATTCGGTAAAATTATGTTGTCATTATCATTTATGCGGACGAACGGAACGGACGGATATTTCAGTCCCCGCCCCCTTCGCGCCGGCTATTGCATCCGGTGAACGGCTTTGGCAGGCTCGTAGCGTTTCAGGTAGTCGTCGACGAGCAGCAGCCCCTTGGTCGTGGAGATGCCGCGGAAAAAATTGCTGATGATCTGCACGAACGCCTCGCGCTCGGTCATGCCCGCGGGCAGAATGAGGTCCTTGCGCACGGTGATGGCCGAAGCCGTGTAGTAAAGCACCGAAATGGCCAGATCGAGATTGATCGTGTCGACGAACAGCCCGTCGGCAATCCCCTTTTCCAGCATCTCCTGCAGGTCGCGGCGGCTCTTGGCGGTGCCTTCGCGCGTCATCTTGTCGTGCACCGCCGGGTAAAACTTGCGCAGGTTGTTCAGCAGCCGCTGGATGACTTCGGCGTTGTCCATCACGCCGCCCAGCACCATGAACATCGCTTCGAGCACGTTGCGCGCATGGGCGCACACCGCGGCGCGCTCGATGCGTTTCTTTTCGAAATAGCGGTCCATCGCCAGGTAGAGCAGCCCCTCCTTGTCGCCGAACAATTCGTAGAGCGTCCGTTTCGAGACCCCCAGCTGCTGCGCGATGTCGTCCATGCGCACCGACTTGATGCCCTGCGAGACGAACATGTGCATCGCCTGTTCTATGATTCGTTCCTTCTGATCCATGATCCAATCCGATTGATACGGATGCAAATATACGTGCCAAAACTTATAAAACAAAAAAAGTTTTCTGTTTTTCCCGGTTTTCTGACGAAAACAACAAAAAAGGAGCCTATCAGGACTCCTTCATGCAAAACCGGACGCGGGAAATCGCCCTTCGGCGGGCAGACCGCACGGCGCTTCGGGGATCATGCGGCGGCCGTCCGCATAACGAGCATGCCAGCGCAGACCGGAGCAAAAAAGCCGCCGCAGAAATTCTGCGGCGGCTTTGTCCAAAACGGGAACGCCCCGTCTATTTCGTGACCCGTTCGAGCCATTTGACCATGGCCAGCATGGCGAACATCGAGATGGCGCAGACGATGACGAAGATGCTCCACGTCGCGGAGATCGAGATGCGCTTGTAGAGGATCGGGCCGATGAACAGCAGGCCGTTGCCCAGCGCCGTGGCGCCCAGCCAGCAGCCCTGCATCAGGCCCTGGAGTTTCTGCGGAGCGACCTTCGACACGAACGACAGGCCCAGCGGCGAGATGAACAGTTCGGCGATGGTCAGGATCAGGTAGGTGGCCACCAGCAGCCACGGCGTGACGCGCTCGGCGAACGAGAGACCGCCCTGCGCCTGCACTTCGGCGAGTTTGGGAAGGCCCAGCGACCCGAAGACCATCAGCACGTAGGCGAATGCGGCAATGCCCATTCCGATCGCGATCTTCATCGGGGTCGAAGGCTCCTTGCCGCGGTTGCGCAGCCAGGCGAACACGGCGATGATGACCGGCGTGAGGAACACCACGCAGAAGGGGTTGGCCGACTGGAAAATCTCGGCCGTGATGGGCATGCCGAAAATTTCGAGACGGGTGTAATCCTGCGCGAAGAGCGTCAGCGTCAGACCGTTCTGATGGAACGAGAACCAGAAGAAGATCACGATGGCGAACACGGCGAACAGCGCATAGAGACGCTGTTTGATCTCACGCGCATCCTGCTGGATTTCGGCCTTCGAAGGCGTCGTCCTGGAAGCGGCCGCAACCTTGGGATCGGGCAGCTTCTTCTTGTTGGCAAGGAAAACCACCAGCGAGAAGACCAGCGCCACGATAGCCACGCCGAACGCATAGTGGAATCCGGTGTTGAAGGCGTTGAGATAGCTCTGCGCGAAAACGCCCATGTCCGCCGGGACGCCGCCGAGGCTCACTTCGGCAGCCAGCTCGCTGAAACGGCCCTGGGCCACTTCGGGACTCATCGTGCCGCCGATATACTGGTGGCAGAGGGCCGAAAGGTCGGAATTGTAGAGGAATCCCTGCGTGCGGAGCCACCAGTTGCGCACGCCCACGGCGGCGAACGGTGCGAACATCGCGCCGATGTTGATGAACATGTAGAAAATCTGGAAGCCCGTGTCGCGCAGTTTGGCATACTGTTCGTTGTCGTAAAGCTGCCCCACGAGCGCCTGGAGGTTGCCTTTGAACAGACCGTTGCCGAAGGCGATCACCATCAGTGCGCCGATCACCACGGTCTTCGACGTAACGGTGGGAACCATCAGCGCGGCATACCCCGCCGTCATCACCAGAATACCCGCGATGATCGTCCCCTTATAGTTGCGCAGCCGGTCGGCGATCAGGCCGCCGACGAGCGCCAGGATGTAGATCGAGGTATAAAAAAACGAATAGATTTTCCCGGCCTGCTCGCCGTCGATACCGAATTTCGACATCAGGAACAGCGTCAGAATGGCCATCATGGTGTAGAAACCGAAACGTTCGCCCGTATTGGCGAGAGCCGCGGCAATCAAACCTTTAGGTTGCTTGAGCATAGTAGAATTGGGTATTAGTAATGGATACGTTTTTTTGTTCGTGGACAAAGATAGAAAAATTTTTCATATATTTAGTGTCGCAACGGCACTTTTATCAGTCGGAACGCATAACCGGACCCGGGTGCGATTCGGTTTTGCTCCCATCCGACTTTTTATTACCTTTGTAGAAAATCGACTCCCCTATGGAAAAAACGACCCGAAGACTTCCGATCGTCGAACGCGACGAATGGTTACAGCCCGTCGAGGCGCAGATGAACCTGCGCCACGAGCGTTACGAGCGGAAAATGGCCGACATCGGACGCTCGGCGGGATCGCTCGTCGACTACGCCAACGGCTACCGCTATTTCGGCTGGCAGTGGGACGACGTGCTGGACGGCTGGTGGCTGCGCGAGTGGCTGCCGGGGGCGCACGACGTCTACGTCTTCGGCGACTTCAACAACTGGCAGCGCACCGAAATCCGCATGCACAAGGATGCCGCGGGGGTCTGGAGCGCCTTTTTCCCCGCGGCGATGTACCGCGACCGGCTGCGGCACGGCTCGCTCTACAAGATCCACGTCCACGGCGACAACGGCTGGCTGGACCGCATCCCGGCCTACGCCCGGCGCGTCGTGCAGGACGACGAGACCAAAAACTACACGGCGCAGTTCTGGAACCCCGCGGAACCGTTCGACTGGCGGGGCGACGCGTTCGACGCCTCGAAGATCGGCAGTCTGCTGATCTACGAAGCCCATGTGGGCATGGCCCAGGAGCGCGAAGGCGTGGGAACCTACCGCGAATTCACCGAAAAGATACTCCCGATCATCAAAAAGGACGGCTACAACGCCGTGCAGCTGATGGCCGTGGCCGAGCACCCCTACTACGGGTCGTTCGGTTACCACGTGTCGAGTTTCTTCGCCCCCTCGTCGCGCTGCGGCACGCCCGAGGAGCTGAAGGAGCTGATCCGCCGCGCCCATGAACTGGGGCTGGCGGTGATCATGGACCTCGTGCACGCCCACTACGTCAAGAACCTCAACGAGGGGATCAACTCCCTCGACGGCACCGACCATCTCTACTCGCCGCCGGGCGACGCGGGCTACCAGCAGTACTGGGATTCGAAACTCTTCGACTACGGCAAGGAGGAGGTGCAGCACTTCCTGCTGTCGAACGTCAAATACTGGCTCGACGAGTTCCATTTCGACGGCTACCGCTTCGACGGCGTGACGTCGATGATCTACCGCCACCACGGCTACGTCACGTTCGATTCGCGCGACCGTTTCTTCGACGAGGGGGTCAACGGGGACGCTCTCACCTACCTCACCCTGGCCAACCGCCTCGCGCACGATTTCCGGCCTTCGGCCGTGACCATCGCCGAGGACGTGAGCGGCATGCCGGGGATGTGCATCCCGATCGCCGACGGCGGCATCGGATTCGACTACCGCCTGGGCATGGCCATCCCCGACTTCTGGATCAAGCAGCTGAAGGAGGTGCCCGACGAGCAGTGGGACATCCGGGAGATGTGGTCGGTGATGACCGACCGCCTGCCCGAAGTCAAGACCGTGGCCTACGCCGAGTCGCACGACCAGGCGCTCGTCGGCGACAAGACCATCGCCTTCCGGCTGATGGACAAGGAGATGTATTTCCACATGGACCGCGCTTCGGAGAACATCGTCATCGACCGCGGCATGGCCCTGCACAAGATGATCCGCCTGATGACCATCTCCACGGGCGGTCAGGCCTACCTCAACTTCATGGGCAACGAGTTCGGGCATCCCGAGTGGATCGACTTCCCGCGCGAGGGCAACGGCTGGAGCTACGCCCACGCCCGGCGGCAGTGGTCGCTCGCAAAAAACGGATTCCTGCGCTATGCGTGGCTGGGCGATTTCGACCGTGCGATGATCCGGCTGGTGAAAAAATACAAGGTTCTTGCCGACGGTTACCCGTGGAATCTGCTGATGGACGAGCGCAACAAGACGATGGCCTTCTCGCACGGCGACCTGCTGTTCGTCTTCAACTGGCATCCTTCGGCCTCGATCCCCGACTACGAACTTCCGGTGCAGGCCCCGGGCAAGTACGTCCCGGTGCTCTCGACCGACGAAAACCGCTTCGGCGGACAGGAGCGGCAGTCGATGGCGGCCGAACACTTCTCGTTCGACGCCGGGGAGGGCGACGGACAGCGGCAGCCCCATATCCGCATCTACAACACCTCGCGCACGGCGACGGTCTACCTGCGAAAAAAGTAGTTACGCAACGACTATATTTTCCTTTTTATTCACCAAAACAGATTTACCATATTTCTTTAAAGGAGTTGAGAGAAGGATTCTACCAATGCCGGCGGTTCGAAGCCACGAACCTGTGGCGGAGATCGTTCCTTCTTTCCATTTTTCTGGTCTTTTGTTTCGCCGTCTACGGAGCGCTGGCGTCCGAAATCCTGACCGCCGGACCCGGAGCGGCCAATTTCCTGGCGCTGAACGAAGCCGCCTGCGCGGTGGCGCTGCTCGGAACGTCGTTCGCCCTGATCTGGATCATGATGGCCAAGGGGTCGAAAGCCTGGTACGAGGTCTACGAACGCTACATATTCGAGATCGAACAGGAGGAAGCCGAAGGACTGAAAATTCCGGAGCGCTATCGGCTGGGAGCCTTGTGCCGCCCCTGGGAGATGAACGGCAACCTCTTTTCGAAGAAGGCGGGCCGCTACTCCCCCTCGCGGCTCAACATCACGATCGGGTCGGTGACGCTGACGGCCTGGCTGACCGTCGGACTCATCCACTATGCCGCCAGTGTCATCCTTTACGCCGAAGGCCCTGCCCTCTGCTGGCAGCCGCTGATCCTCGCGCTCATCCCCGCCTCGTTCCTCGCCGTTCTCGTCACGGCGGCTCGCAACATGTGGGGCCGGAGCCGGTCGCTGGTGAAGCCCTGACCCCGGATTTCCGGAAATGACAAAAGCGGACCCGAGAAAGGGTCCGCTTTTTTTCGGCCGTCCCGGCGGCTTACTTCGCCAGTTCGCGCGCCACGGCCAGCGCCTTTTCGTAGTCGGGCTCGTGGGTGACCTCGGGCACGTACTCCACGTAGCGCACCACGTCGTCGCGGTCCACGACCACCACGCCGCGCGCCAGCAGGCGCAGGGAGTCGATCACGAAGCCGTACTTCATGCCGAAATCCAGCTCCCTGTAATCCGAGAAGACATGCACGCGGTCGATGCCCTCGGCGGCGCAGAAGCGTTTCTGCGCAAAGGGCAGGTCGACCGACAGCGACACGACGACCACGTCGTCGCCCAGTTTCGACGCCTCGCGGTTGAAGCGGATGTTCTGCAACGAGCAGACCGGGGTGTCGACCGACGGAAAGACGCTGTAAATGCGCACCTTGCCGTGGAAAACGTCCGACGACACGGGTTGCAGACCCGCATCGGTGACCGTAAATACGGGGGCCGTCTCCCCCACTTTGCAGCGATTGCCGACAAGCGTCACGGGCTTGCCGCCGAAAGTTACCTTGTGATCCATAATTCGATAGTTTTTATAATCAGGTGGTTCAACGCAATTCCGATGCCACCCGGCTGCGAGCCGGATCTGCGGGACGGGACGCCCCGCACCGCGCCCCTCCGCATCTGGTCATCGGCCGGCTTTAATTCGCGCGACGGCCGCCGCAACCCCGGCATAGAGCGCCGGCAGGTCGACGCCCGCCACGCAGCGGTTCTCGACGACGATCCGTCCGTCGACGACCACCGTATCGACATCCGAGGCCTTGCCGCAGTAGACCAGATTCGACACCACGTCGTTGACGGGCTGCAAATGGGGTTTCTGAAGGTCCACGACGATCAGGTCGGCCAGCGCCCCGGGGCGGATGACGCCCAACTCACCCTCCGCATAGCCCATGGCGCGGGCGCCGTTGACCGTAGCCAGCTTCAGCGCCTCGTAGGCCGGGAGTGCCACGGGATCGCCCGTGGCGGATTTCTGCAGGAAGGCCGCCGTGCGCACCTCCTCGAACATGTCGAGATCGTTGTTCGAGCAGGTTCCGTCCGTGCCGACCGTCACCAGCGCACCCGCGGCGCGCATCCGCTCGACGGGCGCCACGCCGCTCGATATTTTCATGTTGCTCTGCGGGTTGTGCGACACGGCGACGCCCCGCGCGGCGAGTGTCTCGATGTCGCTGTCGGTCACGTGGATGCAGTGCGCGCCGATGGTCTTCGGCCCCAGCAGTCCCAACCCGTCGAGGTGTTCGACCGAGGTTTTCCCGTACTTTTCGCGCACGATGCGCACCTCGTCCTGCGTCTCCGAGATATGGATCATCAGATGCAGGCCGTATTTATCCGCCAGCCGCTTGCCGCGCAGGAGGTTCTCGGGCGACACGGTATAGGGCGAATGGGGCGCCAGGGCGATCTGCACCCGGTCGCATCCGGCGGCCAGCCGCACGGCCTCCTCCACCTGGGGCATCACCTCGTCGACATTCGAATCGAAGTAGTTGCAGCCCAGCATGGCGCGGATGCCCAGCCGTTCAACCGTCTCCACGCAGCGGTTTTCGAAATAGTACATGTCGACGAACGACGTCACGCCGCCCAGCAGCATCTCGACCACGCCGAGCGTCATGCCCAGCGCCACATCGTCGGCCGTCTGACGCGCCTCGAAGGGCCAGATATAGTCGTGGAGCCACTCCATCAGGGCGATGTCGTCGGCAAGGCTGCGTTGCAGGGTCATGGCCGCATGGCAGTGGGTGTTCACCAGCCCCGGCATCACGAGTTTGCCCCGGCAGTCGAACTCCCGAAGCCCGGGGTGCGCCGCGCGGAACTCCGCGGCGGCCGTTTCCGACTCCGTGACCAGCGCGATGCGGTTGCCGTCGACGCCCACCCAGCCCGCAAAGGTGCGGGGGGCGTTCCCGGCGGCCGTCATCGGCAGCACCGTCGCGTTTGAAAAAAGAATTGCCATATTTCGGTTCATTATGTCATTCGGTCCCGGGCAGCGCCCTGCCATAAGCCCCCGCCGAGGCGGGGG
>OFMM01001189.1_pt1 | contig 13111 bp, 10 predicted proteins | sample 1541811 | NCBI WGS metagenome assembly OFMM01 (sample SAMN04209246, study PRJEB22552) | human gut metagenome | biome: gut; material: feces | host: Homo sapiens | place: USA: Oklahoma
TAGGCATGTTTGTAGTTAATGATATGAAATCTGTTAAGCCATTCTCTTTTGATTATGGTTGAGTTCATTCTTTGGACAGATAATCCCAAAACCGATATTGATAAAATTAGTCATTATATTGGTATCCAACCAACTGAAAAAAAGAGAATGGGCGAGATGAGGTGTTTTACATGACGGAAAACAATAAAATAGACTTTGAAACTATAGATTACAGTAAAGTCAATCCGAAAAAGTTAAACGGCAACAAACGTATTGTAAAGTCATATTTGATATATTTTGCTTTTGATGTTGTACTGACAGTTGCTATATTCTTGCTCACATTATTTAAACTGATTGATAGTTCTGATAACACGGTAAATACTGTGATATTTATATTAAGCGGAATATTGTGTTTGTGCCTTTATGCTAATAATTATTATAAATCGAAAGATTGGCGATTCTATGAGAGCCTTCGTTCTGATACGCTTACAAAACTGATTGCACTATTCTTTGTCATAAATGGTGTGTTGCTGCTTTTGACATTTAATTTAGCGGGTGTACATATTTCAATAGTAGCATCATGGGGCGGCGCATCATTATCTATTCTAATTAATAATATAGTTGCTTATTTAGATGACTTAAACAAAATGTACACAACATCGAAATATGATACGTCTATAAAATTTTTGAAATTTTGGTCAGTATTTATATTGTTTGCTATGTTTGCATATGGTTATTCAAGCATTGGCAGATATGAACATATGACTTTTAGATAAAGAAAATATTAATAAGTATTGCTTTTTACAATGTCTATTGATACAATACAATAAGAATATGTATTTTCATTGCGTAAGAAGCGTATATACAAAAAAGACCGACTTCAAAATCAAATTTGAAATCGGTCTGTAAATTTTAAAAATATCCGAACGGAATTTATACTATTCGATTACATCTTCGGCTATAACAGCTTCCTGTCTTTTTGTAATCTGATGGTCTTCATGCAAAACAATGCAGTATGTAACAGTTGATATGAGTGCAAGAATAAGTACAACCGCAATAAGTCTTTTGATGTATTTGCCTGTTCTTATTTTCTTGACAACATAGGGAATCCCCGTTGCTGAAAAATATTGCGAAACAACATCAATCGGACTTCCGTAATTGTTGTACAATTCTTCCTTAGAGGTTATACCCTCTTGCTCACAAAAATCCGCAATATCATTGCTCAGATTCTTGATATACTCCCGTTCCTGCTTGCTTTTAACAGGGAAAACCGTTTTTATTTCCCTAATATATTCCTTGCAAACTTTATTGTTCATTGCCCTTGTCCTCTTTTAAAATATTTAAAATACTCTCTACACCGCTGTATGCATTATGAAAACTCTCCAAAAGGTTTTCATAATATGCCCGACCTTCGTCCTCGATATGATAATAAATTCGTGTGCGTTTTTTGCCGACAAGCTTTGAATATTCGCTGATTTTTCCTTCGTTAACAAGCTTATAGGTGACTGCGTAAACGGTGTTCTGAGATATGGACAGGCATCCGTTTGATTTTTCTTTTATGAATTTTACAATTTCATACACATAACTGTCATGCTCACACAAAATGGCAAGAATCAGTATGTCCGTAATTCCGCTGAAAAAATAATTTTGTTTTCCCATAGATACCTCCCGATATACATTATACACACTTAATCACTAAAAATCAATCTAATACATTCAATAAGAATTTAATATGAGAAGTTATTACAGCAAAGCCTTTTGTTGCCGACATTGTGATTTTTTCGTCAATAGTATTCGGAAAAACCGAATTGACAAAAAAATTTCTTTGTGTATTAATCTCATCAGCCATGATATCACCATACACATTATTGATTTCGTTTGAATTCTTTTTGATATAGTCAAATATGAAAAGTAAAATAACAGATAGGATGTTTTAAATGAAAGCAAAGAAAATTTATTATTCAATTGTCGTAGGATTACAAAGCTTATTTATATTATTGCTGTTTGTGAACATTGGTTATTGCATAATTACTTCGGATTTAACTATGTTTCCTACAACTGCATTATATTTAAACTTTTACCCTTTTATAAATTTTTGTCAAACGCATAATCCATACGATTTGCTTGTATTTATATCTTTGATGATTTTAATACTTGTAATGCATTTTGCAACAATATATATTCTTTTTAAAAAGGTTAAAAGAATATATGCTTGGGTAGTTATAGTTAATGCATATATGTACGCCTTGACTCTATATAGTAACGGAGATTTAATATATGTGTTAAAGGGCGGTGCATATTTAATCTATGGATATAGCAATGTGGCAATGTTTTGCTTGCTGTTCATTGCGGCTTTAATTAAACTATATCGTAAGAGGGTTCATATTAATTCAAGCCTTGCAGATGATTATTTTTTACCCAATGAAGAGGATGACAGACCGGAGGATAAATGCGACAGAACAATCCAAGCCTGTATTTTAGCTCCGATTTTCCAGACAGCTTGCTTTGCATTTTCTTTGATAACAAAGTACTACGGTTCATTGCTGGAGAATTATTTGTTTTTGTTTTATATTGTGTTCGTTATAGTGTCGATTTTTATATTCGCATTTTCATATCGTGATTACAAAAATGTTGCAAACTCGAATCAATTTTCTGATGAGCAAATTAAAAAAGTGGAGAAATACATAAAAATTCAACCGATTACCTTTGCACTTTTTCTCGCATCGGCAGTTTTGATATTTGCATTTTGATAGCAACAAACTCTACAATAAAATAGGGTGGAACAACTGCTGTAAGGAGGCTCGAAAGAGCCTCTTTTTTAATGCTTGAACAGAATACAAATTTATTGTGATGACAAACCGCTTTACAGCTATGTAAAATTTTTATACAGATATAACGATGAAATAAAAAATATCGGAATAAGAATAAACCTCCTGCACAGAGTAAAATCCGTTGCAGGAGGTTTTGTTGTACGAAAAATTATATGGGCTTAATTATTGGCATATTTGTTGGAATCTATATGTAAAATTTACAGAACCTGAAAATATGCATTATTGATACTTTGTCGGGACAGGCACACATCAGTTCTTGCTGTTTGCAATTGCCTGATCAATCAACTTTTGCAGCTTTTCAGACTGCTTTTCGGAGGTTATTGCACCGACAATCGGTTCTCCCACAATATTACCGTTTTTATCGACAACATAAGTTGTGGGGTAGGAGTACAATCCGGATGTGAATTCTCCGGCTTTACTTTTTGAATCAAACCAAATGTTTTTGTAGGTCACACCCTTTTTTGCCAGAATATTCTTTGCATCAGAGATAGCCGTTTTGTCACCGTCAAGTGTAAATGAATTGATTCCGACTACTGCTCCGCCTTTTTTTGCAAGCTGTTTATTCAGAGCTTCCAGGTCGGCAAGTTCTTCCACGCAGGGATTGCAGGTGGTAAACCAGAAGTTTACTACAGTAACGGTATTTTTTGCAAAAAGCGTACTGCTCTTAACTTCGTTTCCGTCAAGATCCTTGCCGTCAAATGTCGGGAATTTCTTCAGATCATCCTTTTCGATGGGCTTACCGTTTTCCGCCGGAACGCTCATATCTCCATCGGACGGTTTTTCTCCGCATCCGGGAAATTTTTGTTCCAAAATCGTCAGTTTTCCTTCAATTTCCTTAATCTCTTCGGCGCCTTCATTAAGCAGCTTCAACTCATCTGCACTGAACTGATCCTTGTTACCGTCAATCGTTTTCAGAAGAAAATCACCGTAGTTTCCGCCGTCCTCAATCTTCGCCATACCCTTATCGGCTGAAAGAAATACCTTTTCCCAAAGTTTGCTGTTTTCGGAAAGAATAGCATTTTCCTGTGCCATCAGTTTTTGATGCAGGTCGGCGGCCTCGTCTTTTGTGTTTGGATTCACAGCTGTCAGCATAGCCGTTTCGCTTTTCTTATTTGCGGTAGTATTCGTCGTATTGCCTTTGTCTGTGCCACAGGCGGCAAAGCTTAACAACATCACCAAGGCAGTCAGTAATGTTAAAATTTTTGTTGTTTTCATGGTGTTTACTCCTTTTCTGTTTCAATTTCTGTTTCAATTTTTTGTTTTGCTGTTTCCGCTTTTTCAGCGGGACAATCATTTTCTTTTCCTTTGCCAAAGCCGTAGCGAAAGCTGACCGCCTTGGTAGGACAGGCACGGATACACTTACCGCAGCGTATGCATTCGGTGTGGTCGGGAGTTTTGGTTACATCTACATCCATCTTACATACTTTGGCACACTTTCCGCAGGAAATGCATTTGTGTTTGTCTACTTTCATTCCGAAAAGCGACACCTTGTTAAGCAATGCGTAAAATGCACCGAGAGGACACAGCCACTTGCAGAACGGTCTGTAGAAAAGTACACTCAGTACGATTACCGTAATCAATATGCCCAGCTTCCACGAAAAGAGCGTACCCAGTGCGGCACGGATTCCCGAATCAATGGCGGAAAGAGGGATTGCCCCCTCAAGTACCCCTTGAGGACAAAGATACTTACAGAAAAAAGGATCTCCCATACCCACATCGTTTGTAATGAGCATTGGCAGCAAACCTACAGCAAAAAGCAAAACTGCATATTTTATGTATGTCAGCGGCTTCAGCTTTTTAGTGGAAAGCTTTTTTGTCGGTATCTTATGTAACAGTTCCTGAAGCCATCCGAACGGACACAAAAAACCGCAGATAAAACGCCCGAGCAGAACTCCTATCAATATGAGGAATCCTGTGATATAATATGAAAAACTGAATTTTGACGAACCCACCACAGCCTGAAACGAGCCGATTGGGCAGGCGCCCGATGCCGCAGGGCAGGAATAGCAATTCAGTCCCGGAACGCAAACAGCCTTTCCTTTGCCTTGATAAATTCTGCCCTTCAATAAATTCGGCAGATGAATATTACTCAGCAAAGTTGCTCCTGCTTGAATAAGCCATCGAAAGCGTGAGAGAAACTGCGATACACCGCCTCTTTTTTTCTTCGGTTCTTTGTTATCCAATTCCCACACACTCCAAACACAGCCGGATTGCCTTGCTTAACACGGTTTCTGCCTCTCCACGCAGAGCTCCGTAACACAGCATCGTAATTCCGCAGATAATCAGTACGATCTGAAATACGGCTTTTTTCTTTCGAGTCAATTCGGTCACTCCTTTCTTTTGTGCTCTCATTGTAGCACAGAGGATGTAAAATCCCTGTTAAGAACGAAAACTTAACAAAAACTTTATGTATGAGCGATATAATGATATAATTAAATTATCAAAGAAATATGAAAACACAACAAGGAGAGTTTCTATGCGTATTTTAGTAATTGAAGATGAGCGTGCGCTGTGCGAGACAATTGTTCGCAGCCTTAAAAGATTGGCATACAGCGTTGATTTTTGCTATGACGGAAACAAAGCAAATGAGTTGCTCGGAATAGAAAAGTACGATCTTGTTTTACTTGATCTGAATTTACCCGGTGCAGACGGGATGACGGTACTGCGAACTCTGCGACAAACCGACAGAGATACCGGAGTGTTAATTCTTTCGGCACGCTGTGAGGTTGCCGACAAGGTGGAGGGACTGGATGCCGGGGCAAATGATTATCTGACAAAGCCTTTTCATTTGGAGGAGCTTGAGGCAAGAATACGCAGTCTGACTCGCCGGCGGTTTACACAAAACAATGTTGTTTTGAACTGTGGAAAGGTTGCTTTTGACACCAAAGCCCGTGTTGCCGTTGCTGACGGTCAGGAGCTGTCACTTACCCGAAAAGAAATCGGAATACTTGAATATTTACTTCTTAATCAAGGTCGCCCCGTCAGTCAGGAAGAACTGCTCGACCATGTTTGGGATAACAGTGTTGACAATTTCAGCAATTCAATAAGAGTACATATTTCTGCATTACGAAAGAAACTGCGTGCGGCACTCGGCTATGACCCGATTCGCAATCGCATTGGTGAAGGATATGTTATGGAGGAAGAAAAAGTATGAAAAAGCTATCCTTGCAATGGCGCATAACTCTGATGACTGCACTTCTTATCGGAGCTACCTGTATTTTTATGAATGTTCTTATCGGCTATTCCGGCAGCCATTATATGGATTCCATAGGCTCTTATGTTACAGGTTACGGTGATACGGACAAAGGAGAACCTGACTTTTTCGATCCCGAACACGAAAAGCTTGATCGTGAATTGACTATTGTAATTAACGGAGCACAGGAATCCTTTATCGCTACCAATTGGTATATTACGGCGGCGGCAACATTGTTAGGCGGTGTGCTTGCGTATTTTTTAAGCGGGCATGCACTGAAGCCTCTGCGTACTTTTACCGCTCGGGTTGAAAAGGTTCAACCTAACAATTTGACGGATATGAAGATAACCGAAGAAGTTCCGCCTGAGCTGAGACAGTTTGTCAAGTCGTTCAATCGGATGCTTGACCGTCTTGATGAGGGATTTACCGCTCAACGACAGTTCACGGGAAACGCCGCACACGAGTTGCGTACGCCGCTTTCGCTTATGCAGGCACAGCTTGAACTTTTTTCGGCAGAGCATCCCGAGGTATCGCCTGAAACGGCGGAGTTTCTCCGATTGTTGCGTGAACAGACCGAACGAATGACGCAAATGACAAAAACCCTGTTGGAAATGAGCGAGCTGCGGACAGTATCGTGTGCCGACCGCATAGAGATAGGACCTATGGTAGAAGAGATTTTCACTGACCTTGCACCCCTTGCAGAGAAAAACAATGTTACACTTGAAAGCACGGGCGATGCTGTTATGACAGGCAGTGACACGCTGATTTACCGTTTGTTATATAATCTGACCGAAAACGCTATACGCTACAACCGTTTTGACGGTACAGTGAATATTACCGTAATGTACAAAGACAATCAGCTTGTTATTACGGTTGCGGATACCGGCTATGGCATCCCCGAACAATACAGAGAAAGTATTTTTCAGCCCTTCTTTCGTGTGGATAAATCCCGAAGCAGAGAATACGGCGGAGTTGGATTGGGACTTTCTTTGGTGTGGGAAATCGTTGCACTGCACAATGGTAAAGTTCGTGTGGAAGAGAGTTCGGAAAAGGGTACTGCTATAGCGGTAAAGTTTCCGACAGATGTGATAAAAATTTAATATATTGCGATTTTTTCTTAGATAATTGTTGAAATTACCGTAGCTCTGTGCTATACTATAATTAATTAATCGATTAGTTATCAAAAGGAAGCGAACATTATGAGAACAACAGAGGAACAGCACAACGAGCGTAAGAGGGAAATGATGGAAAAATGCTTTGAATGCTATGCTGAAAACGGATTGACCGGTACGGGCATAAAGGCTTTGGCGGCAGCGTGTGGCTGTACAACGGGAAATCTGTATTCCTATTTCAACAGTGTTGATGAACTGATTATTGAATCAACTGCATACTGTATGGAAAAGGTCGAGGATGATTTTATGGAAAAAGCTCCCACCGACCCGAATGATGTTGTTCGATTTGTGAAAGAGGTTCCGTATTGGACCGCAAAGAAGCACGGCAAGAAATATCGGCTGATGTATCAGGTCTATACCCATCCGAAATATATTGAGCACGGCAAGAAATTCTTTGAGGGGGTAAATGAGCGCTATACCGAGTATGCCAAGCGACTTGAGCCGAAAATCGGCATTCCGTACACGGTGATTACACCGCTCATTTTTATATTTGTCCGTGCCTGTGTACACTATGCTATGTTTGAGGATGAATATTATTTAAAAACCCAAATGGAGGTCTTAAAACAGGGTGTTGCCCTGTTTGCTGATAAATACCGTTCACAATATTTGAGAGGAGGCAATGACAAATGAAAAAACGAATATACTGTATTACTACCGCACTTTGTCTTGTGCTTTGCATCGTACTTTGCATTGCATTTGCTGCCGTATGCAGCAAGGCGGAAAATAGCAAAACCCTGTTGCCGGAGGTGCGAAACAACGGCACAGCAATCCAATGGAGAGATACCGCCGAAGAGGAATGGCACGATCTTGTAGCTCTTAACACGCTCAGAGGTACTGACGGAAAAGACGGTATTGACGGAAAAAATGGTGCTGACGGCAAAGACGGTACTGACGGAAAAAACGGTCTTGACGGAAAAAACGGCATTGACGGAAAAGACGGTACTGACGGCAAAAACGGTGCTGACGGCAAAGACGGTACTGACGGAAAAAACGGCATTGACGGCAAAAACGGCATTGACGGCAAAAACGGTCTTGACGGCAAAGACGGCACTGACGGAAAGAACGGTCTTGACGGTAAAAACGGCATTGACGGCAAAGACGGTACTAATGGAAAAGACGGCATTGATGGCAAAGACGGTCTTAACGGCAAAGACGGTACTGACGGAAAAGACGGTATTGACGGTAAAAACGGCGTTGACGGCAAAAACATAGAGGTACAAAGAACAACAGAATATATACAGTGGCGCTATGAGGGAGAAAACTGGCAAAACCTTGTTGCCATTTCCGATATAAAAGGACCCACAGGGCAGAACGGTAAAGACGGAACAAACGGAAAAACACCGGAGTTCCGTGTAAATGAAAACAATCTTCAATGGCGTTATGTCAGTGAAGAAATATGGTTAAATCTTTACGATCTTTCAAATTTGAAAGGTCTTGACGGAAAAGACGGAATCGACGGAAAGAACGGTGTCGATGGTATTGACGGCAAAAACGGTGATACGCCGTTCATCGGTGAAAACGGCAACTGGTGGCTCGGAGTGACCGACATTGGCGTAAAAGCCGCAGGTGTTGACGGTGAAAAAGGCGACAAGGGAGATAAAGGAGATGCCGGAGAGAACGGTAAGGACGGAGCAAACGGAAAAACACCTGAGTTCCGTGTAAATGAAAATAACCTACAGTGGCGTTATGTCGGCGATGAAATGTGGCTTAACCTTTACGATCTTTCAATTTTGAAAGGTCTTGACGGCGCAGACGGTAAGGATGGTATAAACGGTAAAGATGGTGTTGACGGCAAAGACGGTGCTGATGGTAAGGACGGAACAAACGGACAAAACGGCGCTGACGGCAAAGACGGAAATACCCCGTTCATCGGAGAAAACGGCAACTGGTGGATTGGAACGACCGATACGGGAGTGAAAGCCACAGGAGTTGACGGTGAAAAAGGAGACAAAGGAGACATCGGTGAAAAAGGCGAAAAGGGTGACAAAGGAGATAAAGGCGACAAAGGCGATGCAGGTCAGAACGGCAGCTGTTCGGGATATTTTTACGGAGAGGCGGCCTCTCCGATTAAAGTAGTACTGAAGAATAACAGTCGTGCCAATATTACTGTCTACCAAAAAATAAACAAGGGCGGCTTGATTTCATCCTACATGAATAATATTACACTCAAAAAAGGACATATTTACAATGTCTGCTTAAGCGGTTCTCTCGAAGTCGGTTCAAACGAAGCTAACAAAAGCGGCAATTACTCTATTCAGATGACAGACGGTTATGATGACGATCTGTGCAGGGAGCTTACACGAATAAAAAGGGACGGGGCAAAAATACCGTATACCAATGATCAACATTCCTTTAATTTCAACAGAATGTATGATGCGTCAAATAAAGACATTACATTGCAGTTGTGGTTTGAAAATTCGGTATACAATACTTATCTCGGTGGCTTTAGAGGCACTATTACAATAACCGCTCTTGATTAAATTTATATAACGGAGGTGGCGAAAAATGAAAAAACGAATACTTAGTATCCTGCTGACTTTATGCATGATGCTCTGCCTTACGCCGATAAGCGTATTCGCCGAGGAGGTTGGGACAGAGGGCTCTGCTGCGATACAGCTTGGTGCAGATGCACTAAGTGTGTTAAGTAAAAATGTAAACACAGCGACCGCACCAACTGTGTATTTCGGGCAAAACCATGAAAATAATCCCGCTGCATGGCGAGTTATCGGCTATGACGGAAGCGGTGTTACAAGCTCAAAGGGGGATATTACCCTGCTTGCGGCAGGCGCTATGGGGGTTATACCATTTGTCGATACCATATTAAACAACGAATACGCACCGAGTAATTTGAAAACCGCGATAGATGCGCTTGCGGAAAAGCTGACGACAGAAGAAAATGCTGCCGTAAAGAAACGGACGCTGACAAGCGGAAGTTACGACGGAGAGAATACCGACTGTGTAGCGGGAGGGCAGGTGGATAACGCTGTATTCTGGCCACTTTCCGCAAAAGAGGCTATTGCTGTAAACAACGATCTGCGTGCCTTGAATCCTGCACATCCGAATTGGGTGGATAGCGGTTGGTGGCTGCGCTCCCCCGGCTCCGATAAATATCGTCTCGCCGTCGTGCGTAGTGAGGGTTCTGTCCAATACTCTGGGTTCTCTGTCCTCATTTTCAATAATCATCGGACTGTTCGTCCCGCTTTTAACTTAAATCTGAACTCTGTCCTTTTTGCATCTGCCGCCGTGGGCGGAAAGCCTGACGGAGGGCTGACCCCGATTCCCGAATACAGCGGAAACGAGTGGAAGCTGACGCTTTTAGATAGTAGACGCAATTTTGCCGTGACGGAAAAAACTGTCAGCGCCGCCCCCGACGATACCGTTACGCTGAATTACAAAGGGGCGACCACAGGGAAAAATGAATATATCTCTGTCATCCTGGCGGATAACAACGGCGCACAGTATTACGGCAGAGTAGCACAACCTACTGCCAAAAGCGGAACGGTTGAAATCAAAATCCCGTCTGACATTGCACCGGGCGACTATACCATGAAGGTATTCAGCGAGCAGTATAACGGTGACTGCAAGACCGACCTTGCAAGTGCTTTTGCGGATGTCACGCTGACGGTGGAAAGTCAGCCTGACGAGCAGTTCACCCTCGCCCCCGGCGGCAGATACTATTTTGACCTTTCGGCAATGAACATCCCCGGAACGGTAAACAGCAATTTGCCTGACAGCACCCTGCATTATGTGCCTTTTACCTATGTGGGCACGGTCAACGCTTATAAGCTCACATCGGAAATGGCAACCACCGAGGAGTATGCTCAGAAGAATAAATATCCCCACAGCCTATTCATTGCGGACTATGCCGTAACGCATACGGTAAGCTGGGATGACCTGAATACCGCAGATCTGATTTTCGGCAAAAATTATGCCAGCGGCGGCGTGGACTATACCCTGCGTGCGCCGTCCGTGGGAAGTGATAACAGAGGCTCGGGTGATTCAGAACGCGGTACGCCCCAAAGCAACGAATGGGACAGGATACTGGACAAGGACAGCGGCTACATCAAAAACTGGAATGGCATATTTTCGTGGGGGCAGGACACAACAAGATACAACTCGTCGCTCCGTGCGATTCGCGGGTACGATTCGGGCCGACGCTGGAACGACGACGATGCTACGGACTTCCTCCCGCTCGTCAGTTTCCGCCCCGTGCTTGAAATCCTGAACCCTGACACACTGGGTTCTGACGGACTGAAGGTCGTTACCCTTGACCTTGGCGGCGGAACGCTCGGCGGCAGCTCCGATGCTATTCAAATCATCGTGAAAAACGGCAGCGACTTTACCGCGCCTGCGTCCGACGGCATGACCCGCCCGGACGGAAATACAGGCAGCTACTTCATGTGGCTCGGAAGCAACGGTAAGCTCTACGCGCCCGGTGCCAGTGTTCCGGCGGACGTTACCAAGCTCACGGCGCAGTTTGCTTTATCAGAACAGTTTTCCCTTACCCCCGGCGGCAGATACTATTTTGACCTTTCGGCAATGAATATTTCGGGAACGGTAAACAGCAATCTGCCTGACAGCACACTTCATTATGTGCCTTTTACCTATGCAGGCACGGTCAACGCTTATAAGCTCACATCGGAAATGGCAACCACCGAGGAGTATGCTCAGAAGAATAAATATCCCCACAGCCTATTCATTGCGGACTATGTCGTAACGCATACGGTAAGCTGGGATGACTTAAATACGAAAAGTCTGATTTTCGGCAAAGATTATGCCAGCGGCGGCGTGGACTATACCCTGCGCGCACCGTCTGTGGGAAGTAGTTATACAGGCTCAGGTGATTCAGAACGCGGCACGCCCAAAAGCAACGAATGGGATAAGATACTGGATAAGGACGACGGATATATCAAAAACTGGAGGGAGATGCTTTCGTGTGGACAAGATACTACTATAAGAATTTCGGCGTCGTTCCGTGCGGTTCGCGGGTGGAAACGTTCGGCCCGTTTCTGGACCAGCTACAATACTTCTTACTCGACCTTCGGCTTCCGCCCCGTCCTTGAAGTCCTGAACCCTGATACACTGGGCTCTGACGGACTGAAGGTCGTTACCCTTGACCTTGGCGGCGGAACGCTGGGTAATAGCTCCGAGGATATTCAAATCATCGTGAAAAATGGCGAGAGCTTCACCGCCCCCGCTACTGAAGGGCTGCCCCGCCCGGACGGCATTTCGGAAGACGCGCAGCTGTATTGGACGGATGAAAATGGGAACTGCTATAAACCCGGCGATACCGTACCTGCCGATGTTTCCATGCTTTCGATCACTGGCGACTATGAGGTGATTTACCTCCCCGGCACATACGGCACCGGCAGTGCGGTGACGGATATGAAACCCCACAACAATATTCTTACCCTGCGCGGCGCTTTGTTCACCCGCGCGGGCTACACGCAAGTAGGCTGGTCAACCGTTGACGGCGGCGAAAAGGTGTATGGCTTTGAAGATATTTATACCAAAAACGAGGCGCTGACGCTCTATCCCGTGTGGAATACGAATAAATATACAATAACCTTTGATACCAACGGCGGAAGTGAGATTGCACCAATTACACAGGATTACGGTACAGAAATTACCACCCCTGACAACCCGACAAGAAAAGGTTACACCTTTAAGGGTTGGGATAAGGAAATCCCCGAAACCATGCCGGCGGAGAATATAACGGTTAAAGCACAATGGGAAATCAATCAGTATACAATAACCTTTGATACCAACGGCGGAAGTGAAATCGCACCAATTACACAGGACTATGGTACGGAAATCACCGCCCCTGACAATCCGACAAGAAAAGGTTACACCTTTAAGGGTTGGGATAAGGAAATCCCCGAAACCATGCCGGCGGAGAATATAACGGTTAAAGCACAATGGGAAATCAATCAGTA
>OFMM01001194.1_pt1 | contig 13079 bp, 9 predicted proteins | sample 1541811 | NCBI WGS metagenome assembly OFMM01 (sample SAMN04209246, study PRJEB22552) | human gut metagenome | biome: gut; material: feces | host: Homo sapiens | place: USA: Oklahoma
AACCAGTTGGATTGCGGGACCCCCGTTTTGTAATGTCCTACGTGAGAAAGTTCATTCCTATTGGACTATTCGATATCGCCTCCCTTCCGCTTGCGTGCGATCAGCACGGCGCAGCCGCCCAGCAGCAGTACGGCCACGGCAGCAATGGCAGAGATTATGTTTGAACCGGTGCGGGACAGGCCATCTTTGCCGGTGTTGTCGGCCGGTTCCTTGGCGTCGGGCGTGGGCTTGACCGTAACCGTCGTATTATCGGTCGAGTCCTTGGAATCTTCGTCTGAAATCGGGCAAGTGGCTGGATCTTGGGCGGTCACATCCGCGGAGGTGTCCTCGGACTGTTCCTGCTCCTTGCCGGCCTTGACCTCGGTTTTGCTTTCGTTCTTCGGGGTTTGCTCGTTGGACGTATTCTCGGCGGGCTCGACCTTGATATCGGCGATGGAGAAATCAAGCCCATCGCTTTCGCTATTCCATTGCTGGGAGGCGAACACCAGTTCCTTGATGGAGGCCAGATCATCTTCGGTCATCGGATTGTCTTTATTGGCGTCCTCCGGCCAGGATTGGGTCAGATTGGCGTTATCGACCAATGGAATCTCAATCTGCTTCCAGCCGGTGAAGTCAAGTTTGACGCTGGAGGAAGTATTTGCCATCGCTTGTGCCGATCTGCAGGCCGATGGCGTTGTCGGAACCATCCTCCTTGACTTGGAAAGCCAATACGGATTCGCCGGACCAGTTCGCGCCGTCAAAATATTTCGCCACATCGTACCAGCCTCCATTGGAGAAGTCGTACTTGAAGCGAAGCGCCTTGGACCCATCGGTCGCCTTCATCGAGGGATAGGACTTCCGTATGTCCGCGGTTGCCCCAAGCCGATTGTGCTGCGGCATCATCCGAATAGCCTGAGAAATCATCCACGGATTGCGCTTTGGCGGTGTTGCCCGGCGTCGGATTGGTGTTCGGCGCGTAAGCGTCGCGTTTGCCGTCGAGCTTGATGGAGTCGAGCGTCAAATCGCCGCTCTTCGGACGGTTGCCGCCATTGTCGTTGATGTACAGGGCGAACGAACCGACTTTGGACAGCAGCTTCTGCGAGAGTTTCATGCCCGCATGCGCGGTGTCCCAGGATGCCGGTGCGAAGTCGCCTCCGTTGCCGTCGGCCGCTGCGAGTGTCTTGCCGTCCTTGGTCTTGACCTGCGGAGTCAAAGTGAGTTTGGACTGGTCAAGATTGATACCGGCCGCGTTCAAATCCAGTATGCCCGTGAAATATCCATTGCAGGAATACTTGAGTTTGACGTTCTGGCCTCGATCGGTGGTCATGATGGCGGAATTAAGATCAAGGTCGGAGTATTTCACGCCTTCGGTCTTGACCCGGACGACCACCTTGGTGTCGGTCACACGATTGCCGTCCACTGGAGTGACGATACGCGCGGAGCCATTTTGCATGGCGGCTGCCGGGGCGTTCGAATAGTCGACGTTGTCCTTGGAGGCCATGAGGTTCTTGTTGCTGTCCGCGAACGCCTTGAAATCGGCTTCGCCGTCGGAGCCCTTCCACGGCGTATACGCCTGGAAATTGTCTCCACCTCCACCGAAGTTGGCCCAAGTCATCATATATGCGGTGCTTGGCACGTTTTCGGCAAGTGCTTCGGCAAGTTCGGAGAAGAACTTGGTGTCCTTGTCTCCGGTGCCGGATTCCTTGAACTTGCGGTCGCCGGAACGTCCGAATTCGGTGAGCGCCACGATTTTGCCACGCTGCGAAGCTTGGTCGGAAACCATCTTCATATCCTTGACCACAGTGTTGATCCATGCGCTGGAATCGTCTGCGGAATCATCGGAATCGTATTCGTCATAACCGAGTACGTCCACCCACTGGTCGCCCGGGTAGGTGGCGAGATAATCAGTGGAATCACCGTTGAATACGCCGCCGGGGGAGTAGGCATAAAGCAGATTGTGCACATCTTTGACGTCACGCAGATAGTCAACGATGTAGCGGTACAGTTCCTTGTATTCACTAGCGGAAGCATGCGTGGCGCCCCACCAGAACCAGCTGCCATTGTTCTCGTGCAGTGGACGGAAGATGATTGGAATAAATGTGCCGTCGCTGCGTTTGGCCTGCTGCGCGGTGGCGGCGATGGCGTCGAGCTCCTTGTTGAAGGTGCCGGAGTATTTGCCGCCGGGAAGCAGTTCGGAAGCAACGGCAGTGGTGTCGTTGAAATCCTTGCCGGTGCCTGGGTTGTACCAGTGTGCGGACAGTGTCACGATGGCGCCTTTGCTGTCCGCATCGGTGATGTTCTGGGCGAGCGCCTTGGCGTTGGCGTTCTTGTCGGCACCTGATCCAGGCTTCTCCGCGCCGCGCAGCGCAAGACCGGCGTCCCAACCGAAGACGGCCGGGTATTTTCCGGTCATCTCATAGACGTCTCCCTGTGAAGCGCTTGAGCTTATGTTCTCGTCGGTGGCGTGCTGCTGTCCGAAACGAAGATCTCCTTTTCCGCTGTTTTTCAACTTGTCGAACAAGGCGCGGGTTTCTGCTGTGGCGTTGACGTCGCTGATGTTCACGGAAGTTGCCATTGGATGCCGATTTTCCTTCTGCAGCAAAGGCTGGGAGGGTGCTCATGCCAAAAATGGTCGATGCCGCCGCAACCGTTGCCAGCAGTTTGGTGACTGTGGTTTTCATGGTTCCTTCACTTATCTTCCTTGATGTTCCACGCGCACCCCAACATTGGGATTAAGCGCGTTAATATCCACGCTGGTTACTTAATCGTTTAAGTTCACGAGGGCGTGTTCCGCCGGAATTGCTTATATTTCAGTTACAGCGCTGAATAAACGCTTAACAATGTTTGATTCGCTGAAAAAGCATGTTCGATTAAGTTCGAATAATTGTTCGATTTGGTTAATGCCGTGTCATGACGTCGGACATCGGTAAAATCAAGTTCTGTTATGGCACGAACAGCATCTTCCAACCCGAAATCAGGCGGCAAGGGTTCCGCAGGCAAATCGCGTTCCGGCGATACCAAAGTCATGGACGAGGTCGATTCCTCGCCGATCGCCGGCATACTGCGTAAATATCGCCGCGACATCGCATGTTTCATCATGGCCATTCTCGCGGTGCTGTTCTGCGCATCCGAATGGTTCCGTGTCCAGGGCGCTTTCGGACAGGTCCTACATGCCATGGCCTCCGGACTGTTCGGATTGACCAGCGTGATTCTGCCGGTATTCCTGGCGCTTGTGGTGTTCAGTCTGATGCGCAAGACGCAAAACAAGGATGAGAACCTCCATATGGCCCTCGGATGGTTCATGATCCTCTGGTCCGTCTGCTCTATTCTTGACGCGGCGATTGCCTCCGACTCCCAGAAGTTCGATATGTCTTTGCTGCAGCGGGCAGGCGGCCTGCTTGGCTATGTGCTTGGCTGTCCGTTGGCGTGGGGGCTTTCCAAAGGCTTTTCCATTGCGATTTTCGTAGTCGTCATCCTGTTTTCGTTGCTGTTGATTACCCATACCCGGGTCACGCAGATACCGGACAAGGCGAAGGCTCTGGCGGCCAAGTTTGTTGGAACGCCTAAAAACCGTGATGACATTGACGATGAGGCCGAACAGTTTCCGAACGAAGTCCGCGTTGGGGGCACGACACTCGCCTTCGCCGAAGGCGTTCCCGCCCACGACGGCACCGATGCGGATGGAGAAAACGACGATAGGCCGGGCTTCCTTACGCGTATGAAGCAACGCTTCGCATCCCATAAGAGCAAGAACGTCGATGATGGCGACCTTGACCATTACGCCGGCGACGAAGCGTTTCTTAATGCCGCCGAACGGCACGGACAGACCGCGGAAACCATCGTCGACGAGCCGTACCAACAGGTCGATTCGCCACGCAGCATTTCTTCGGACGATTATCGTGCCGATGATTATGATTCAGATGATTATTCCGCCGCTGCGCCGTCCGGCACCACGGCCATGCCACAGAACGGTCGCGGACGCTCCTTCTCGTCCGCGCCGATCGGCACTGCGAGCGGCACCATGCCCAGCGTCGCCGAGCCGGTGCCGTCCAGCGAAATCAAGCCGGTTGGCGTCGCTCCAAGCGACCCATGGGCCGTCATCGACGAGGACGGCACCTCCAACGGCAAGGAAGTCATGGTGGATGCCGCGACCGGCGAGGTCCTTGACGATATGCCGGCTGCTGCCGTTGACGGGGAAGCGGCGGATGACATTCCCGAGGGACCGTATCATCTGCCTGACCTCAACATTCTGAAGAAGGGCGCGCCGCACGCCGCGCACACTCCGGAGAACGATCGTGTGATCCGCGCGCTGACCGGTACCTTCCAACAGTTCAACGTCGATGCGAAGGTCATCGGCTTCCTGCGCGGACCATCCGTCACCATGTATGAGGTGGAGCTTGGCCCTGGCGTCAAGGTCGAGAAGGTCACCAACCTGCAGAAGAACATCGCCTACGCGGTGGCCAGCTCCGACGTGCGCATCCTGTCGGTGATCGAAGGCAAATCCGCCATCGGCATCGAAATCCCGAACTCCGACCGCGAAACCGTGGTGCTGGGCGACGTGCTGCGCTCCGACAAGGCCCGGAACGATCCGAATCCGATGCTCACCGGCGTCGGCAAGGATGTGGAAGGCCATTTCGTGACCGCCGACCTGACCAAGATGCCCCACCTGTTGGTGGCTGGCGCCACCGGCTCCGGCAAGTCGAGCTTCATCAACTCCATGCTCACCTCCGTGATCATGCGCGCCACGCCTGACCAGGTCCGCATGATCATGGTCGATCCTAAACGAGTCGAACTGTCCGCCTATGCGGGCATTCCACATTTGCTCACCCCGATCATCACCGATCCGAAGAAGGCCGCACAGGCTTTGGAATGGGTGGTCAAGGAGATGGACGCACGATACAGCGACCTCGAATTCTTCGGATTCCGCCACATCAAGGACTTCAACGCTGCCGTGCGCGCTGGCAAGGTGCATGCGCCCGCAGGCTCCAAACGCAAGGTCGCACCATACCCGTATATCCTCGTGGTCGTCGATGAAATGGCCGACCTTATGATGGTGGCCAAGAACGACGTGGAGAGCTCCATCCAGCGCATCACGCAGCTCGCGCGAGCCGCCGGCGTGCATCTGGTGCTCGCCACGCAGCGCCCGTCCGTTGACGTGGTCACGGGCTTGATCAAGGCCAACATCCCGTCCCGACTTGCTTTTGCCACCTCATCCGCCACCGATTCGCGAGTCATCCTCGACGCCACCGGTGCGGAAACGCTGATCGGCCAAGGTGACGCGTTGTTCCTGCCGATGGGCCAGGCCAAGCCGATCCGCGTGCAGGGCGCATGGGTCGACGAGTCCGAAATCCGTCGCGCGGTGGAGTTCGTGCGAACCCAGCGCAAGCCGCATTATCGCGAGGATATCGAGGAGATGGCCAAGGAGGCCGAAAAGAAGGCCATCGAGCCGGATGAGGACATCGGCAACGACATGGACGTGCTGTTGCAGGCGGCGGAACTGGTGGTCAGCACGCAGTTCGGCTCAACCTCCATGCTGCAGCGCAAATTGCGTGTCGGATTCGCCAAAGCCGGCCGACTCATGGATCTGCTTGAATCGCGTGGTGTGGTCGGTCCGTCCGAAGGCTCCAAAGCTCGCGAAGTGCTCGTCCAACCGCAGGATCTGCCGCAGGTGCTCGCCTTCATCAAGGGCGAAACCTCATCGCTTACCGCAGGTTCTACCCAGCCGGCCGACGCTGCGGACACGCGATGATGGAACGCGACAACCGCACGCATTGCGCCAAGTAGTGGTATCGGGGTAACGTGAACGGTATGGAAAAGCAAGAAGAACGCAAATCGTCCCTGCTTGACGGGTGGAACGCCCCGCCGAACATCGTCACTTTCTCTCGTATCGTCCTGGTCGTCATCTTCCTGGCGTTGTACGTCATGGCAGGCGCATGGGGTACCAAAAACACGACTATGCGCTGGGTGGCGGCGATTATCTTCATCATCGCCGCCTGCACCGATAAGCTCGACGGCTGGATGGCCCGCAAATATAACCAGGTCACCGAACTGGGCAAGCTCATGGACCCAATCGCAGATAAGCTGCTCACCTGCGGCACGCTGATCGTCGCCGCCATCTTCAACGAATTCGGCAACGCAGTGCTCGGCTGGGTCGTGACCGCGCTGTTCCTCATCCGTGAGATCGGCATCACCATCATGCGTTTCTTCGTCATCGACACCGGCGGCAAGGTCATCGCCGCATCCCAAGCCGGCAAGTACAAGACCCTGTGCCAGTGCATCGGCCTTGCCATGCTCATGCTGCCGATGTGGAGCCTCGCTGATGGCATGAACACCACTCCGCTGTGGATGACCGTTTATTACACGATCACGTACGCCCTGATTTACCTGGCGTTGATTCTATGCCTGTATTCGGGCGGCGAATACCTCGTCAACACGTTCGGCGGACGTAAGAAGACCGCAAAATCCGAAAAGGAAACCAAGTAAATCCCGATGAGCGAATCCGAAAATTCGTCGACCGCGGCCAGCCAATCGCAATGCGATGAGCTGGCCGCAGCCGTTTTACGCTATTGCGAAGCCAACCATTTCAAAATCGCCGCCGCCGAATCACTGACGGGAGGTCTACTCGCCGACGCCTTCGTACGCATACCAGGCGCATCGAAAGTGTTCCTCGGCTCGGCGGTGACCTACGACATTCGCGCCAAAGCGAAGATTCTCGGCGTGAATGCCGACCTGCTGGCCCGAGAAGGGGCGGTCCACCCCGAAGTGGCGCGGCAGATGGCTGCGGGAACCGCGCAACTATACCGACAGACCGAGGATGGAGACTGTGTCATCGGCTTGGCCACTACCGGTGTTGCAGGGCCAGGACCGGATGGTGACAAACCTGCCGGCCTGGTGTACATCGGCTGCTCCCTGCCCTGTGGCTTCAATGGCATTCGTGCGCGTCAAACAGCTGCTTATGAGCTGCGTCTGAAGGGTGATCGGGAAGCCGTGCGGCACGAAACCGTGCAATGTATTCTGGAAAAACTGAGGACTCTTTCAGCACTTTCACAGGAATAATCCACGAATATGGGTGTTGACCATAGTGGACGTACGTATGAAAAGCGAAAGGGGCTGGCGGCATGGACACGATGACACTCACCAAGGAACAGATGGAACTCAAGGCGATGGTTCCCACGGTGCAAAGCGGCAACGCCCGCGTCAGGGAACTCACCCCAGCCCAGCGCCGCGCGGTGATGTTCGCCCAGCAGCAGGTGCTGCGTGCCCGCGCGGCCAAAAAGGCCAAAGACGAGCGCCAGGCCGCATTGACCCGCATATGGCGGGAGGAAGACGCGGAACGCGTTTCCGCACGATCCATGTCGGCAGCCACGGAAACCACCGACGAACCCAGAGAGGTATCGCTTCGCGAGGCCATCGGCCATGTACTGCGCGATCTGCGCACCCATGACCACAAAACGTTGCGTGAGGTGAGCGAAAAGGCCGGAGTGTCGTTGGGCTACCTCTCCGAAGTGGAGCGTGGCCAAAAAGAGGCCAGCTCCGAGCTGCTGAGCTCGATTGCGCAATCGTTGGGCGTCTCCACGGCGCAGATGCTGCGCATGGTCGCCGATTATCTCGATTCCGTCGCAATCTGATTCCTGTTGGACGTCTAACGCCCGGCGGCTTGTTCCGTCGGGCGTTTTCTTTTGGTTGCGCTTGCTGTGTACACTTGGGCGCGTGCAGGAACGTGAATTTTGGCAGTTGCTTGAAGAGGTACTCGGCCGTAGCTATGGCCGCGCGCTCGCACGCGACCAAGTGCTTGATCGATTGAACGGTCTGACAGCCGTCGAAGCGCTTGAAATGGGGGAGGAGCCCCGCGTGGTATGGAACGTTCTGTGCGACCAGATGAACATTCCTGACTCCAAACGTTGGGGAAAGGACCATAACGCGCCACCAATGCCGGTGCGTTAGGCGGAGTTCGGCTATCGCAAAACACCGATTTCGAACAGATGTTCGGATAATGGGGTATAGTTATCCACAGAAGCACGGATTGGGCAGGTCGTCAACGGCTCGCCGCGAAGTTTCAGAATGCTGGAATTTCAAGGGAAAGCGGTCTTCGGCGTGTCGAAATGCATGTTCTTCGACCACAATGGCCGATTGAACTTGCGCAGATGGATGATGCGGTTTTACGGTGAATCCATTCATTCGTCTCGGTCAACAACAAGGAGTAGTCATGGCACAGACGAGCGCGGCAAAGAACGCCGCACAGAACAAGTCCGCGAATGGAATCGATCCGCGCCGTCAGGCCGCGCTCGACACAGCGCTCGCGCAGGTCGAGAAAAGCTTCGGCAAGGGATCGGCCATGAGACTTGGCGACCGCCCGGAACAGGATGTCGAGGTCATTCCGACCGGATCCTTGGCTTTGGATATGGCATTAGGCATCGGCGGCCTGCCTAAAGGCCGTATTGTGGAGATTTACGGACCGGAATCCTCTGGTAAGACCACATTGGCGCTGCATGTGGTGGCCAATGCCCAGAAGGCCGGCGGTGTGGCCGCATTCATCGATGCCGAGCATGCGCTCGATCCGGTCTATGCCCGTAAGCTGGGCGTCGACACCGATTCGTTGATCGTCTCTCAGCCGGACAATGGCGAGCAGGCATTGGAAATCGCCGACATGCTGATTCGTTCCGGCGCGCTTGACGTGATTGTCATCGATTCCGTCGCGGCCTTGGTGCCGAAAGCGGAAATCGAAGGCGAGATGGGAGACAGCCATGTCGGTCTGCAGGCGCGCCTGATGAGTCAGGCGTTGCGTAAGATGACCGGTGCGCTGGCGCAAGCCGGTACCACCGCCATCTTCATCAACCAGTTGCGTGAGAAAATTGGCGTGTTCTTCGGTAATCCGGAGACCACCACCGGCGGCAAGGCATTGAAGTTCTACGCGTCCGTACGTATGGACATCCGCCGTATCCAGACCATTAAGAACGGTGATGAGGCTGTCGGCAACCGTACCAAGGTCAAGGTTGTTAAGAACAAGATGGCTCCGCCGTTCAAGACCGCCGAATTCGATGTGCTGTACGGCGAGGGCATCTCCAAGGAAGGTTCCGTGCTTGATATGGCGTTGCAGGCCAACGTCGTCAAAAAGTCTGGCTCGTGGTTCACCTATGAGGGCGACCAGCTGGGGCAAGGACGCGAAAACGTGCGTCAGTTCCTCAAGGACAATCCGGAACTCACAGAGGAAATCGAGAACAAGGTCAAGGCGGCATTCGGTCTGATCAAACCTACCGACCAGTTCGCCGAGGACGATGGGGCGGAGGACGCCGCGGGCGCGCCGGATGATGGTAAGACGTCCAAAACTTCAAAAGCCGCCAAAGCCTGACATATGATCAGCGCCGAACGTTTCCTTAAGGAACAGGGCCTTCAGCCGGCGTCGGCCGATACTGGGGGCCTTGCCCTTTCTTCAGAGGATCCAGAACGCACGAACGTTCAGAGGTGGAACCGTCGAACGAAACCTGACCGTTCCAGTTTGTTCGCTGGAAGCGCAAATGCGACGAAAACGCCACGACACGCGCGACACGCTGGGCGTGTCGGGAACGGCGATTCTACTGCCGCAAAGGATCCAAATGATCTTGACGCATGCAGGGAAGCCGCATTGCGATTGCTGGACGCTGCGCCTCGACCTTCCGGCGCACTGCGTGAGCGCCTGATTGGTAAGGGCTATACTTCTGAAGTGGTTGACGACGTCATCGAAAGACTGACAAGGGTTCAACTGATTGACGATGAAGCCTACGCGCAATCCGCGGTACGCTACTGTGCGACCCGTCTTATGGGATGTAGAGGCGCGGTCGCTGAGCTTACACGGAAAGGCGTCGACCGTAGGCTGGCCCAACAGGTTTGTGATGAGGCGGAATCCTACGGCGTGTTTACTGAAGCCGCATGGGAATTAGGCCGTAGAACCGCGAGAAAAACCGCCGGTCTGGAACGCGATGCACGTAGGCGCCGCTTCTGGAGCGCGGGCGGCAGAAAAGGCCATAATCCTGAGATTCTGCGCCAAATCGCACAGGAACTGTTTGATTGACGGCGACCGTTGACCAAGGGCGTGACGTCAGTTTCATAAAGAGGCTGGTGTAAAGAAATCCTCAAAACATAAAGAGTGGAGAGTGAGACCTCTTATACCCCGGGTTCTGTCGTGCCAACGGCACGGATGGCCATCCATCTCGACCTGGCGTTGCCGTCAGGCTCTAGCAGCCTACCCGAAGGCTTCGGACGAGCAGTCCTCGAACGCCTTCTGCTTGGCCTTGCTCCCGATGAGGCTTGCCATGCGGCCAACTGTCACCAGCGGCCCGGTGGTCTCTTACACCGCCGTTTCACCCTTACCCACCGGCCGAAACCGGTAAGGCGGTCTATTCTCTGCTGCGCTATCTCTCAGGTCGCCCTGGGCGGACGTTATCCGCCATCGTGCTCTATGGAGCCCGGAAGTTCCTCAACCGACAAAATCGGTCGCGGCCATCAAGAGGTCTCAAACGCACAACTATAGCAAGAGAATCGTCGAAAGCAAAGCGTAAAAAAACTTTTGTTTTCTCGGGGAGTTTTCCAGCAAATCACCAATCTTATGGATACAATGATGACTACCAAGCAGCGATGCAGCTGGTTGGTCCGTATATAGCGGTTAACACCGCTTGAGTCTAGGGAGGTCCACATGGAAATCGTCGTTACCGGACGTCATACGCAGATCAAGCAAAGGTTCCGTGACGTTGTCGAAAGCAAGATGAATCGTGTGACCGCTATCGCCCCGGATGCGCAGCGTGTCCAGATTGTGCTGTCCCACGAGGGCAATCCGCGTCAGGCCGACACCGCCAAGCGCGTTGAGATCACCGTCATCGCAGGTCGTACCGTGGTGCGTGCCGAAGCCTCCAGCGCCGACGAGTTCAGCGCGCTCGATTTGGCTCTCGACAAGCTGACGCTTCGTCTGCGCCGTACCCGCGACCGCCGCAAGGACCATCGTCGTGGCTACACCGATCCGGTCCCGGTCGATCTGGGCCCGGTCGAGCCGGTCGTCGTCGAGGAGCCGGAGCCGGAAGCGCCGAACAATAGCCCGGCCGACGCCGTTTCCGCTGATCTCGGCCCTGGCGAATCCGTCGAGGTCCAGGTCGGCGACACCCCAATCGTCATCCGCCGCAAGCTGCACATCGCCGAGCCGATGACCATTGACGAGGCCCTGTACGAGATGGAGCTGATCGGTCACGACTTCTTCCTGTTCGTCAACAAGGAAACCGGTCGTCCGTCCGTCGTCTACCACCGTCACGGTTGGAGCTACGGCGTCTTCGAAATCGACACTCCGGAGAATGTGGCCAAGAAGTAATGGCTAATGGCTGAAAACTGAACGATAAGAGGCTCGCATGTCATACATGCGGGCCTCTTTTCTTATGCGAAAAACAAGATACGTCAAAACTTACGTAAAATGGACGGAGCTTTTCGGAAATCGCGAGAAAGCGACTATCCTCAATCGAGGAAAGTCACCATACACAAAGGGAGTGATTGTGGTAGATATCGTTGACAAAGCCCTACGCATGGGTGAAGGCCGACAGATCAAGAAGCTTGAGAACGTGGCCAAAGCGACGAACGCCTTGGAGGACGAGATCGCGGCGCTTGACGACGAGGAGCTCAAGGGCCAGACCGCCAAGTTCAAGCAGCGTATCGAAAACGGCGAGTCCCTTGACAAGCTCATGCCGGAAGCCTTCGCCACCGTGCGTGAAGCTTCCAAGCGAACCTTGGGCCTGCGCCACTTCGACGTGCAGCTCATGGGCGGCGCCGCTCTGCACTGGGGCAACATCGCCGAAATGAAGACCGGTGAAGGCAAGACCCTTGTGGCCACGCTGCCGGCCTACCTGAACGCACTCGACGGTCAGGGCGTCCACGTCGTCACCGTCAACGACTATCTGGCCAGCTACCAGGCCGAGCTGATGGGCCGTGTCTACCGCTTCCTCGGCATGAGCACCGGCTGCATCATCACCAACCAGAAGCCGCCGGAGCGTCGCAAGCAGTACAACGCCGACATCACCTACGGCACCAACAACGAATTCGGCTTCGATTACCTGCGCGACAACATGGCGTGGGAGAAGTCCGATCTCGTACAGCGTGGCCACCACTACGCCATCGTCGATGAGGTCGACTCCATTCTTATCGATGAGGCTCGTACCCCGTTGATCATCTCCGGTCCGGCCGAGGGCGACGTGACCCGCTGGTACCGCCAGTTCGCGCGCCTGGTTCTGAAGCTCAACCGTGACGAGGACTATGAGGTCGACGAGAAGAAGAAGGTCGTCGGCATCCTTGATCCGGGCATCACCAAGGTCGAGGACTATCTCGGCATCGACAACCTGTACGAACCGAACAACACCGCATTGATCGGCTATCTGAACAACGCCATCAAGGCCAAGGAGCTGTTCCTGCGTGACCGCGACTACGTCGTGACCGGCGGCGAAGTGCTCATCGTCGACGAGCACACCGGACGTATCCTGCCGGGCCGCCGTTACAACGAGGGTCTGCACCAAGCCATCGAAGCCAAGGAAGGCGTGGAGGTCAAGGCCGAAAACCAGACCTTCGCCACCATCACCCTGCAGAACTACTTCCGCATGTACGACAAGCTGGCAGGCATGACCGGTACCGCAGAGACCGAAGCCGCCGAATTCATGGGCACCTACAAGCTGGGCGTGCTGCCGATTCCGACCAACAAGCCGATGATCCGCGAGGATAAGGACGATCTGATCTTCCGTACCAAGAAGGAAAAGCTCGCCGCCATCGTCCGTGATGTGGCCAAGCGCCACAAGAAGGGCCAGCCGGTCCTGCTGGGTACCGCATCCGTGGAATCCTCCGAAGTCGTGTCCTCTCTGCTTGACGTGGCCAAGATTCCTCACCAGGTGCTGAACGCGAAGCAGCATGACAAGGAAGCCGCCGTTGTGGCCGTCGCAGGCCGTAAGGGCGCCGTCACCGTGGCCACCAACATGGCAGGCCGTGGTACCGATATCATGCTCGGCGGCAACGTCGAGTTCCTCGCCGATGCGAAGCTCAAGTCCGAAGGCTACTCCCCGGATGACACTCCGGACGAGTACGAGAAGCGTTGGCCGGGCACT
>OFMM01001197.1_pt1 | contig 13047 bp, 7 predicted proteins | sample 1541811 | NCBI WGS metagenome assembly OFMM01 (sample SAMN04209246, study PRJEB22552) | human gut metagenome | biome: gut; material: feces | host: Homo sapiens | place: USA: Oklahoma
GGGCCAAGCTGGGCGCCCCCGACCGCGAAGTCGTCCTTTTCGCCGGCGACGGCGGCCTGCAAATGACCATTCAGGAGCTGGGCACGATCTTCCAGTCGAAGATCCCCGTGAAAATCGTCCTGCTGAACAACTCGTTCCTCGGCATGGTGCGCCAATGGCAGGAGCTGTTCTACGACCGCCGCTACTCCTTTACGGAGATGGTCAACCCCGATTTCGGGCTGATCGCCCGCGGCAACGGCCTTTCGTACCGCTGCGTCGAACGGCGCGAGGAACTCGACGAGGCCATCGCCGCCATGAAAGCCTCCGAAGGCGCCTTCCTGCTGGAGGTGCGCGTCGAGGGCGAAGAGAACATTTTCCCGATGGTCCCGGCGGGCGCCCCGGTATCGGAAATCCGGTTCGAATAAAACGAAACAGCGTATGGAACAGGAATACATCATCACCGTGTTTTCGGAGAACAAGGTGGGCCTGCTGAGCCAGATCACCACCGTCTTCACCTGCCGCGACGTGAACATCGAGAGCCTCACGACCTCGGAATCGGCGTTGCAGGGCATCCACAAATTCACCATCGTGGTCCGCACCACACCCGATCAGGTCGACAAACTCGTGCGGCAGGTCGAGAAAAAGATCGACGTGCTGAAGACCTTCGTCTACACCCCCGACGAGGTCGTGCAGCAGGAGATCGCCCTCTACAAGGTGACCCGCAGCCGGGGTGTCGAACAACTCGTCAGGGAACACAACGTCCGCATTCTGGAGATCGACGAGGACTACATCGTCGTCGAGAAGACCGGTCACAAAGCCGACACGCAGGCGTTGTTCCGCCTGCTGCAACCCTACGGCGTACAGCAGTTCGTGCGCAGCGGCACGGTGGCCATCATCAAGTCGCGGCGCGAGCTGCTGAACGAGTACCTTGAAGAAATCGACCGTTTAAGGGCCGAATCCGATGAAGAAGGGAGCAAAAGCGAAAAATAACTTTCAGAACATATAACAAACTCAAAATCACGAAAATCATGGCAAAGATCAATTTCGGCGGCGTCGAAGAGAACGTCGTAACCCGCGAGGAATTTCCTCTGGAAAAAGCGCTCGAAACACTCAAGGACGAGACCATCGCCGTCATCGGCTACGGCGTGCAAGGCCCCGGACAGTCGCTCAACCTGCGCGACAACGGATTCAGGGTCATCGTGGGCCAGCGCGAAGGCTCCGCGAGCTGGGACAAGGCCGTAGCCGACGGCTGGGTGCCGGGCCAGACGCTTTTCGGCATCGAGGAGGCCGCCGAGCGCGCCACGATCATCCAGTACCTGCTCTCCGACGCCGGGCAGATCGCCGTATGGCCTTCAATCAAAAAGCACCTCACGCCGGGCAAGGCCCTCTATTTCTCCCACGGCTTCGGCATCACCTACAAGGAGCGCACGGGCATCGTGCCCCCGGCCGACGTGGACGTGATCCTGATCGCCCCGAAAGGCTCGGGAACCTCGCTGCGGCGCATGTTCCTCCAGGGCCGCGGACTCAATTCGAGCTATGCGGTGTTCCAGGACGCCACGGGCCGCGCCTTCGAACGCGTCGTGGCGCTGGGCATCGGCGTGGGTTCGGGCTACCTGTTCGAAACCGACTTCAAGCGCGAGGTCTACTCCGACCTCACGGGCGAGCGCGGCACGCTGATGGGCGCCATCCAAGGCATCTTCGCCGCCCAGTACGACACGCTGCGCGCCAACGGCCACACCCCCTCGGAGGCCTTCAACGAAACGGTCGAGGAGCTGACCCAGTCGCTCATGCCGCTGGTCTCGGAGAACGGCATGGACTGGATGTACGCCAACTGTTCGACCACGGCCCAGCGCGGCGCGCTGGACTGGTGGAAGAAGTTCCGCGACGCCACGAAGCCCGTCTTCGAAGAGCTGTACAGGGAGGTGGCCGCCGGCAACGAGGCCCAGCGTTCGATCGACCTGAACAGCAAACCCGACTACCGCGAGAAGCTCAACGAGGAGCTGCGCGAGATGCGCGAAAACGAGATGTGGCAGACCGGCGCCGTCGTGCGCAAGCTGCGTCCCGAAAACAACTGACACAAGGCAAGGTCCTGAAAAAGGCCGGCGGCAGCAGTCGCCGGCCTTTTTCGCGCAATTCGGTTTTGCACCCGTTCAATTTTTATGTATCTTTGCCTACCGGAACACCGACAATCCAAACAAAACTACTCAATATGTACAGCCATGACAACCGGGTGGTCATCACCCTCGACGCCGGCGGCACGAACCTCGTTTTCGGCGCCATGCAGGCCAACAAATTCATTGTGGAGCCGATCACCCTCCCGTCGCATGCCGAGAACCTCGACAAATGCCTCGCGACGATGGTCGAAGGGTTCCAGGCCGTCATCGACCGTCTGTCCGAAAAACCCGTAGCCATCAGTTTCGCATTCCCCGGCCCGGCCGACTATCCGAACGGCATCATCGGCGGTTATCTGCCCAACTTCCCGTCGTTCCGCGAAGGCGTGGCGCTGGGTCCGTTCCTCGAAGCGAAATTCGGCATCCCGGTATACATCAACAACGACGGCGACCTGTTCGCCTACGGCGAGGCGCTGGGAGGCGCCCTGCCCGAGGTCAACGCCCGGCTCGAAGCGCTGGGAAGCCCGAAGAAATACAAAAACCTCGTCGGCTACACCTTCGGCACGGGACTCGGCGTGGGCCTTGTGATCGACAACCGGCTGAACCGCGGCGACAACTCATGCGTCGAGACGTTCTGCCTGCGTCACAAGAAAATGCCCGAAATCATCGTCGAGGACGGGGCGTCGATCCGTGCCGTGAAACGCGTCTACGGCGAAGCTTCGGGCGACGTGAACCACACCTTCGAACCGAAAGATATCTGCGAAATCGCCGAGGGTAAACGCCCGGGAGATGTCGAGGCCGCGAAGAAGGCTTTTGCCGAAATGGGCGAGATCGCCGGCGACGCCATGGCTACGGCCGTGACGCTGGTGGACGGCCTGATCGTCATCGGCGGCGGCATCACGGCGGCCCGCAAATGGATCATGCCCAGCCTGCTGAACGAGCTGCGTTCGAAGATGCACCAGCTCAACGGCAACGAGTTGAACCGCGTGCAGATGAAGGTTTACGATCTGGACGACGAGACTGAATTCCGCGAATTCGCCAAGGGCGCGCAGCGGCCCCTGAAAGTCTACGGCACGGACCGCTACGTGGCCTACGACCCGCAAAAACGCATCGGCGTGACCATTTCGAAACTCGGCGCGAGCCAAGCCATTTCGGTCGGAGCATACGCTTTCGCCTTGAGCCAGCTCGACACGGAAAACGCATAAAATAGATCGACCATGTATAAATTTCAACCGATTCTGAAATCCCTGATCTGGGGCGGCGAGAAGATCGCCCCTTACAAGGGAATCGCCACCGACCAGCGCAACATCGGCGAAAGCTGGGAGCTTTCGGGCGTCAAGGACAACGAGTCCGTCGTCGCCGAAGGCCCCGAAGCCGGGACATCGCTCCCGGAACTGATCGCCCGCCACGGCGCGGCGCTGTTGGGCAAAGCCAACTACGGGCGTTTCGGCGAGGAGTTCCCGCTGCTGATCAAGTTCATCGACGCCCGGCAGGACCTCTCGATCCAGGTGCACCCGAACGATGAGCTGGCATGGAAACGCCACAAATCCAAGGGCAAGACCGAAATGTGGTACGTGGTGTCGGCGGATAAGGACGCGCACCTGCGTTCGGGCTTCTCGAAGCAGGTAACGCCGGCCGAGTACGAGGCCAGCGTCGGAGACAACACCATCACGGACATCCTGGCCGACTACAAGATCGCACCGGGCGACGTGTTTTTCCTGCCCGCGGGACGTGTGCACTCGATCGGCGCGGGGTCGTTCATCGCCGAAATCCAGCAGACCTCGAACATCACCTACCGCATCTACGATTTCAACCGCCGCGATGCCAACGGCAACACCCGCGAACTGCACACCGAACTGGCGAAGGGCGCCATCGACTACACCGTGCTGCCCGATTACCGGACGCATTACGAGCCGGCGCAGGACACGCGCGTGGAGCTGGTGTCGTGCCCTTATTTCACCACGTCGCTCTACGATCTGACCCGCCCCGAGACGCTCGACCTCGCGTCGCTCGACTCGTTCGTCGTGGCGATCTGCATCGAGGGCCGCGGCACGCTCACCGACGACAGCGGCGCAGCGGTTCCGGTGCACCAGGGCGAAACGGTCCTGATTCCGGCTTCGGCCCGTTCGCTCGCCTTCACGCCCGACGGCGGCATGAAGATTCTGACAAGCTGGATCGGCTGATCCGCCTCTTCGGCTCAACGAAAAAAAACTCCGGCCTGCATTTTCGCAGGCCGGAGTTTTTCGTTACGGCAAGCCGGAATTACTCCGCCTTGAACCACGCCTTCGTGTCGTAGGTCGCTCCCGCACCCGTCTTCACCACCGAAGCGTCGACCGGGAAATACCCCTTCGCCGCATCCATCGAAGAGAACGGAGCTTCCACGCCGTCGCCCATCTGGTTGTTTGCAGGCGTGTAGCTTCCGGTATGCTTCGCCGACCAGAAATTCGTATCGCTGACCGGCGCGGTGTAGAGGTAATTATAGGTTACCTCCGCCTTGTCAGCCGTAAATCCGGCCGTGTCATACACACCCGTCAGATAGCTCTTGGCAGTAACTCCGGTGTAATAACCGACGTTTTTAGTTACCGTAAGCCCCGCCAGAACATAAGCACGGATCATAATGTTCGGCTGGTAAATGTTATAAATCGTATTGTTCGTCACCTCGACCTGAAGCCGGGTCGTCTGGAATGCCTGCGACCTGTCCCCGCAGTTGATCAGGTAGTTCTGCAAAGGCGTTTCGGCATAAAATACGTTGTTATCCAGACGAATCAACTGCTGCGTATGCGCGTCCTTCGCCTTGGTCGAATAGAACGGTTTGTTGGCGACGGTCATCTTCACGATCGAATTCCCGAAATAGACACTCTTGAAATTCTGCGTATTGTGCGAATCGTAAACCACATTGTAGGCGGCATCCACGGTACAATCCTCGACATGCAGCGTCGGATCATAGGTGGCATTGGTCGTCGTAAAGAGGTTGTAATTGCCCGAAGCCGCGATATGCAGGTTCTTGAAAGCCGCATTGTACTTGCAACGCAGTTCCGGCCCGGAGATCGTCGCCTGCGCACGTTCGGGATAACGGCCGATCAGCACGATGTCGCCCATATTGATCGACGCGCCCGAAATCGTGAACGACAGATCGGCAGCATCGGAGTTGTCGACGAAAATCAAACCTCCGGCCGTAATGATCGCAGCGGTCAGTTCGGAGGGCTTGAGCAACTGCGCTTCCGGATAGACCGTCTTATTGATCGTCAGGTCGCCCAGCGCGATGTCTTTCCCGTCCTGATAATCCCGATAGTAGTCCGTCTCGGCGGTAACGGGAGCCTCCGCCGTCGTGTTCCCGACGCTTGCCACCTCGCTCGTCAGATCGCCGGCATAGGCGACCACGTAGATCGTATAGGCCGTATTGGCTTCGAGATTCCTGACCGTCACGCCCGTACCCGTACCGGCCGTGCCTTCGGCAAGAACCCTGGCGGCGTCGGGAGCCGCTTCCGTCGATTTGAGGCAGAGGTATTTCCAGCCGTCGGCATTGGCCGAGGGCGCAACGTCGAAGGTCAGCGCCGACTGCGTGGGCTCGACCGTCGCGGAGTTGGTCACCGCAACCGTCGGAGCGGCGGGAGCCGTTCCGGTGCTCTCAACCTGGATTTTGGCCACCGTCGAAAGCCCGCCGGCCGCAAAGGCCTCGATCGCCACGTCCTTCGACGTGTCGGCCGTGGCGCGGGTCACGGCTGCGGGGGCCGTCACGATCAGTTCGGCCCTCTCATCCACGGCATCGGTCAGGCGTGCCGACCAGCCCTCGGGAGCCGACAGTTTCACCTGCTCGACACCTCGGATCTCCACCACGAAACGCTTGGTGGCCCCGGCGTCGAACGTCTGCACGCCCTCGGTCGGCGTGACGATCCGGCAGAAGAAATCGTTCACGATCGGAATGCGCAGTTCCTCGCCGCCGAGCAGCCTGATATAGAGGTCGCCGCCGTCGACCTTCACCTCCTCGAAGAACTTGTCGGTCACCGTACCCGAGCCGATGGCCTTGACGGGCTGCCCCTTGGTGTCCTTCACATTTTCGAAGGAGGTGCCGCCGTCGTAGCTCACCTGCCAGTAGCCGGTGGCCTCGTCGATGCGGAACCGGGGCGTCGTGCCGTCCTCGGCCACGGCCTTCACGCCGAGCGAGGTGAACGTGGCTCCGTTGTCGGTCGACACCTGCCACTCGCCCTTGTCGTTGATCGAGACGATCGGAATCACGGCCTCGGCCTCGCTGCCCTGCACCAGTTCGATGGTCTCGCCGTTGGTCAGCGTGATGAGATATTTGCCATCGGAGGTCTCGACCTTGGAGATCGTGGCGCCGCCGTAGAGTTTCTGCAACGCCTCGATGTTGCCGTTCAGCGCGTCGACCTGCGTTTCGAGCGCCTGCACGCGGCTCTTCAGGTCGTCGATCGCATCCCACAGGTCGTCGTTGTTGTCGCACGACTGGAAAACCGCAGCCAGCGCGACGAAGATCAGGATCAGATACTTTTTCATAATATGTTTGGTTTTTTATTCTATTTCAATGAATTGAGCCATGCGGGGACATACCCTAACCGCTGGCGCAGCTGCGCTTCGTAGAGCGACAGCGGCTCGACGGCCGCGCCGTTGCTTTCGAGGTATTTCACCTGTTCGGCGCTCTCGTCGAAGGTGACCGCCGCGCCGTGGAATCCGACGATGATCGGCGGCATGGTCTTCCACCACTTGTCCGAGGAGAGCCACCACTTGAACGGTTCGGCCCCGAAATCGTGCGCCGCACGCGTGGCGTTCAGATTCCAGATCGTCAGGTCGCCCAGGTGGTTGGGCACGTTGGTTTCGTCGCCGCCGAAACGCCATTGCACGAATCCGCCCGTGCAGCGGTCGACGAGCGTGGCGCGCGGCTGCCTGGAGTGCGACTCGAAGAAGGCGTCGTCACCCCACGTGTTGTTCCACAGCACGGCCCCCAGCGAGGTGTTCGACACACCCGAGGCGTGGTACTGTCCGGCGTTTTCGAAATACCCCGTGCTCGTATAGGGCGGCGAGACAGCCTGCCCGCGGCTGCGGTCGCAGACCTTGCCGATGAAGATGCGCGACGAGGACTGCGAGCGCACGCCCGAGTGGCCGCGGTTGCCGCTGATCTCGATGTCGTAGGCCGAGCAGTTGGCGCTCGACACGATCGACAACGCCTCGCTGACGCCCCTGAAATCGACGCGGCGAATCCACGAATCGGTCAGACGCATCATGTTGAGCGGCTTGTAAGCCCCGTCGTCCTCCCACGAAGCGTGGTGGCCGAAGTTCTCCTTCGAGCGACCCTCGAACGTGAGGTCCTCGACGCCGACATGTTCATAATGGGGGTATTTACGGATTTTCCAGCCCCATTTGGCCTCCACAGCGTACATGATCGGTTCGGCGAAGGTCACGCGGTTGCCGCTTACGGAAGCCACCTGGTGATAGTCCTCGACCGTAATGGTCTGAATATCGGTCATGTTTCCCTCGACCCGGTGCGGCGCCAGCTCCTGCGCCACCAGCGTCGGGTCGTTGTTCGAAAGCGAAAGGCACACCCAGTCGCCCTTCCCGATGCCGGCCGCCGAAGCCACCTCCACCGAGAACGTGCCGCGTGCGGCGTCGCCCGTCACCGTCGTGAGGTCCGAAAGTCCCGAATTGTGCTTGATATTGATCATCATGGGCGACGACCACATCTGCTCCGAGTTGTTCGGCAGGTTGGGCGTGTCCATGACGAGCGTCGTCTTGCCGCGGCCCGCGCCCTTGAGCACGAAATACCCCCCGCGAATGAAAATCTCCTCGCTGCGGTTGTTCCCCTTCGAATCGGTGTATTTCTGGTTGGCGGAGGTTGGGTCCACCACGTTGTCGTCGTCGTTGTGGAGGACGAAACGCCCCTCGGGGAAATAGATCACCGCCCGGGCATTGGCATTCGCGAGGTTCGCCCCCGCATCGCTCCGCCCGGAAAGTTTCAGCTCCTTGAGCAGCGCAGTCAACGCCCCGCGCGAGGACCTGACGCCCGTGGGATCGGCGCCGTAGTCGACGACGTTGTAAACCTTGTAGCCCAGTCCCCAGACATCGGCCGGAGCCTCCTCGCCGTGCTTGTAACCGGCATACGAATAATCGAGCAGGACGTTATCCGCAGTTCCGGCCTTAAAATTCCGCCATGCCAGAGCGGCGTTGGCATCCACCTGCTCGTCGAGCAGCGTCACGTTCAGCGTGACGAGTTTCCGGTATTTCCTGTCCGAATAGACCGTCACCGAGACCGCCGCCTGCTGCGAAGCGGCGTCGAACGTCGCGGGAGCCTTGACCGTCAGCGTCGTCTCGCCAAGCACGGCCGTCCAGCCCGCAGGAGCGTCGATCACCGCCTCGGCGACGTTGTTCTGCACGACCTCGAAGGCCCGGGTCTCCCCGAGGCGGAAAGTCTCGTTGTCGGAAGCCGTCACCGTCAGTCCGAAATCGTCGAAGACGGGAAGCGTAAGTTTTTCGCCGTCGAGCAGTTCGACCGCCAAAAGTCCGGTCGTCGCGTCGTAAGTCACCGACTTGAAAGCCGAACTGTAACTGACGACGACTTTATCCCCCAAGGCATTGACCGGCTGTCCGTTTTGCAAAAGCGGCGCGTAGGTCGCCCCGCCGTCGAGGCTCACGAGCCACTCCCCGTCGGCCGAAACCTTCAGCTGCGGGGTGACGCCCTCGGCGCCGGGCTTATGGTCGCCGCCCGAAACGGGCCATGCCGAAACGTACTCTCCGCCGACCTTCAGCCGCTCGGAAGTGGCTCCGCCGTCGAGGCTCACGGTCCAGTAGCCCTCGGCGTCGATGCCCATGACGGGAACCAGCGCCTCGATCTTCTCACCGAGGATGACGGGCAGCCGGGTTCCGTCGCTCAACTCGATCTCGTACCCCTTTGCGTTGGGTTTGATCCCGACGATGATCGTCGACTCGTCCATCAACTTGTGGAGCGCCACAATGGAGGTGTTCACGCTGCCGATCTTCGCCTCCAGCGCAATCACCCGGTCGCGCAGGCTCCCGATCTCGTCGCGGATGCCGTCGGTGTTCTCACACGATTGCAGCACAAAGGCCGAGGCCGCTGCAATCCACAAAAACAATTTATTCATATCCGATTGATTGTTAGTTATTCGTATCATAGGGAACCACGTCGGACAAGACGCCCTCGCGGAACCACACGTCGTCGTTGTCGCGCAGCAACACAGCCAGTTCGCGGCACAGCGCGGCGAACAGCGCGGGATGCTCCTCCGGCGCGAGGTTGTGCAGCTGGTAGGGATCGGCCGCATCGTCGAACATCAGCACGCGTTCGAGCGTCCCGTCGCGGCCGATACGCAGCTCCATCGTATGCGTTGCGGTCTTCACGCCGCGCGCCTGGGCGAAGAAGCCGCGGACCAGTCCGTCGGCATCGCGCCCGCCGTCGAGGTTGCGCATGTAAAGGGCAGCGCGCGGGCGTTCGGGCTGCACGGCGTCCTGCCGCAGCACGGCCGAGTAGTCGCGCCCCTCGACACTCGCGGGAATCCGCTCCCCGAGGCCCGCCAGCCCCAGCAGCGTCGGCATGATGTCGGGCGTCGAGAGCAGCAGATCGTCCACACGGTGCGGCACCCGCCCCGGATAGCGCACCAGAAAGGGAATGTTCAGCGACTCGCGCCAGATCGAGTTCTTGGGGTCGTCGGTCGAATGGCTGGTCATCGTCTCGCCGTGGTCCGAAGCGAAGACCACGATCGTGTTCTCCGTAAGCCCCGCCCTGTCCAGCGCAGCGAGCAGGCGGCCGAACTCGCGGTCGATACCGCTCACGTTGGCAAAATAGTAACGCACGGCGGCGGCCTTGGCCATCGTCGTGTCGGCGTTGTCGCGCACGAGCAGTTCGGTCAGCGACTTGTCCTTGTAACGTTCATACCCCTCCAGGTCGCAGTCGTCGGTCGAAGCGTAGGGCGAATGCGGCGGATTCATGCCGATCATCATCAGGAACGGTTTTTCGGGATCGCGCACGCCGCCCTTGTTTTCGATATATTCGATGGCTTTCGAAACTTCGTGCCGCGGCGACCACTCGTCGACATCGTGACGGTTGCCGTCGGTATCCCAGTAATGAGGATGCTTGTGCACGTCGTAGGTGCCGTAGGAGTACCAGTAGTTGAACCCGTGGCGGCGTTCGGGCGGCGTGTAGGCGTCCCACTCGGGAACGGCGTCGCTGACGTAGGTTCCCGGACGCTGGGGGTTGTTCTTCGTCGGGAAGTCGGCGTGCAGCTTGCCGATGTAGGCGCAGTCGTAGCCCGCCGCCGAGAAGACGTCGCCGATACACTCGACGTCCTCGCGCAGCGAACTTTCGGGACGCTCCGACATGCAGTTCAGCACCACGCCGTTCCGCTCGGGATACATGCCCGAAAGCAACATGCCCCGGTGGGGGCTGCTCACGGGGAAATTGCTCACCGCCTCGGTCAGCACCGTGGCTTCGCGGGCGAAGCGGTCGAGGTTGGGCGTTGCGACCGGATCGCCCTTCCACCCCACCTCGGCGGCGAACTCCGGATCGCTCCAGAACCCCAGCGAGGAGTTGCGATACTGGTCCGGAAATACGTAGATCACGTTGGGGCGCCCGGCCTCCGACTGCCCGCAGGCCGTCAGGGCGAGGCCCGCAAACGGAATTGCAATTCTAATTTTCAACATCGTGTCTTATTTCATTTCAATCAGGTTCACTTCGCGCGTCGCACCTTCGCGGCTCGTGAAGATCAAAGCGGTGTTTTCGCCCGCGGGTTCGATCCGGCACTCCGGCCTATCGTCTGCGGACTGCCAGCGGCCGCGGATCACGACCTCCAGCTGCGACTCTCCCGAGGGATTGTCGATCCACTTGCGGGAGTAGACGCTCCGCTCGGCGCGCCTGCCGTCGGCATCGAACACCTCGTCGCTCGGCCCCTCGTAGAAACGCAGGTCGGGGTCCGCAGCGCTCACCGTCAGCCCTTCGCCATCCCCGCCGATCATCACCAGCGAAGGCAGCGAAACGCTTTCCAGCAACCCCTCGCCCACCTTACCGGCGGCAAAAAGGGCATAGCCCGTAATGCCCGACGGCTTGTCGCGCAGGATATGCGCCGAGGCGTCGCGGCGCAGCACCTCGTAGGGAAGTTCCCGCGCGTAGCGGACCGCCTCTTCGTCCGAAGCGTGCACGGCCAGCATGTATTCGTACCCGCCGCCGCTGACGGACCCGCTGCCGTGATCTATCCACGCCGTTGCGAAATTGTTCTGCGTCGGGGCGTCGGTCTCCTCGTCGAGCGAACGCTGAAGTGATTTCGAAACGACTACCCTACCTTTCGGCACGAAGTAAGCGTTGCGCAGGTTGTCGCGCAGGACGGCGCCGCCCGCAAGTTCGGCCCGGTAGGGGAACTGCGTCACCGCCTCGCCGTTCACGACGAGCGGATCGGCCGCGTCCGCCAGAAAATTCTGGAACAGCGTCGTATGCACACCGCCCTCGGCCTTGTTTTCGATGTCGGAACCCATACAGACGATGCGGTTGTCGAAGAAAAACCACGACTTGCGCGCCCGCAACGAACCGTTGTATTTGTCGTGCTCGTGGAGTTCCATCGCGAACACCCCGTCGCGGCCCCTGTGGCTGACGCCTCCGGCGAAGGCCTCGTCGGAGAGGAGCATCTCCTCGTAGCCCGACGCGGTGTCGACGTTCCGGATATCGGCCTTCATCCGCTCCATCGGGATTTTGAGCGCCGTCGTCCCGGGAATGTGCCGCCAGTCCCAGCCCTCCTGCCGGAACCCGCTGCCGAAGGCGCTCACGGGATCGCCGTCTGCAAGCAGCTGCATGCTGCCGTGCGTCAGGTAGCGGCCGTAGTGGTTGGCTCCCTGGTAAATCTCCGCCGACCAGAGATAGCGGCTGTGGCCCGCGACGGTCACCAGCCAGTCGGCGCGCCGGTGCGACACCGAGGCATTGTAGCCGTAGACGCGGTTCCCCGCAGGCGAAGGTTCGGGAGCGAAGCCCTTTTCGGCGAACAGCCGCGTATAAGCGTCTTTTCCTTTGGCCACGCGCAGGTAGGCGGCGGCCAGCTCCGGGTCGATCTCCCCGCGGCCGTCGGGCGTACCCGCGACGGCCAGCCGGGCATAATGCCACGGGACCAGTTCTCCGCGGCCGTCGGGATGACGGCCCGAAAGGGCCAGCGGAAACGACCGCAGATTGCAGTAGAAGCGCATTTCGAGCAGCGCGCGTTTCAGAACGGCATGGCTTTCGGCGCTCACCGCGAACTGCGTCTTCGACAACAGCCACACGGCATTCACGGCCCCGCCGCTGAACCCGTCCACGGCATAGGCCGGGTAGTGACGCCGGTGGTGGAAGACCGTGCCGTCGCTCTTGAAGCAGGGTCCGGTCCCCTCGGTGACCTTATATCCGTTGTCGACCCAACGGGAGAACGCCTCCAGCCAGGCCGCTTTCACCGGGGTGTCCGGGAGCATCACGATGCTCGCCAGACGGCCGACGAGCGAGGTGTTGAACGCGTCGATGTCCATCCCCGGCTCCGCCGGCGGAAGTTTCACCTCGCCCACGCCCGAAAACCACTCCATAGCCTGCTGCACGTCGTGTTCCAGCCCGGCGCGACGCAGCACGTCGCGCATGATGACGGGAGCCGTGTAAAAATTGCGCATGCTGTACCCCAGGTGGTGCAGGGTTCCCTGCGCACTTCCCGCGGCGAAGCCCTGATCCAGAAGATGCCGCGTCAGCAGCACATACATCCGTTCCAGCTCCGCCCGCTCGGCGGCGTCCGCAGCGGCATCGTGGGCCACGGCGACCTGGAACAGGAAGTCGTTGTATTTGCGCAGCGTCTGGCCGTTGTCGTTGAACAGTTTGCCGACATCGGGATGGCCCAGATTGATATAGGTCTCGGCATAGCGCACGAACCAGATCGGCTTGCCCCGAAGCGTCCCGTCGGGATTTTCCGCAATGCCGTATGCGTCGAAGCGTTTACGCAGG
>OFMM01001198.1_pt1 | contig 13029 bp, 10 predicted proteins | sample 1541811 | NCBI WGS metagenome assembly OFMM01 (sample SAMN04209246, study PRJEB22552) | human gut metagenome | biome: gut; material: feces | host: Homo sapiens | place: USA: Oklahoma
AAGAGCTATTCGAACTAAACCGCGACAACGCAAAAATCCGTCAGATGAAAAAAGACGTCGAAGAATATGAACACACTATCCGCCAGAAAATCGAACTCGAAGAACAGACGAGACTGAAAGAACGGGAAGTCGAAAAACTTAACAAAAAAGCTTCTCGATTAAAAAGAGAACATTAGGTCTTTTGGAGTTATAGCTAACAATTTCATATCTTTATGCGAAATATGTTTCATTTTGTCCACAAAATATATGAACAGAATTAAGGAAGTGCTTGAAGAAAAGGGTATTAAACAGACATGGCTGGCCGAACAGCTCGGTAAGAGTTTCAGTATGATAAATGCCTATGCCTGCAATCGTCGTCAACCTAATCTGGAATTGCTCTTTGAAATTGCACGCATTCTTCAAGTCAACCCTAAAGATTTAATCAGTAGCAAATAATGTAATATGGCAATCAAGAAATCGGAATTATATAGTACCCTTTGGAAATGTTGCGACGAGTTACGCGGAGGTATGGATGCAAGCCAATACAAGGATTATGTATTGGTGATTCTGTTCGTGAAATATATCAGCGACAAAAGCCGCAACGACCTTAATTTCATGATAGATATTCCCGCCGGCTGCCACTTCGAGGATTTTGTCGCTTTGAAAGGCCATGCCAATATCGGCGAAGAGATGAACAAGAAAATGGCGGCTTTGTCCGAAGCTAATCAGTTGGACGGAGTGTTTATCGCGGATTTCGATGATGAAACCAAACTCGGCAAGGGCAAGGATAAGGTTGAAACATTAAGCGGACTTATCGGCATATTCCAGACATCAGATCTCGATTTCAGCAAAAACCGCGCGGCTGATGACGATCTTATAGGCGATGCCTATGAGTATTTGATGAAGAATTTCGCAACCGAAAGCGGAAAAAGCAAAGGTCAATTCTATACTCCAGCGGAGGTTAGCCGCGTCATCGCAAAGGTTTTGGGGCTTGACAAGGTAAACAGTATCCGTACCACCATCTACGACCCGACATGCGGTTCCGGTTCGTTGCTTCTTCGCGCCAAAGCCGAAACTCCCACGGATGCGACCTTGTACGGACAGGAAAAAGACAATGCCACCGTCGGGCTGGCGAAAATGAACATGATTCTTCACAACGACCCCTATGCAACGATCAAACAGGGCGACACGCTCAACGACCCTCAATATAAAGACGATTCGGGAAATTTGCAGACATTCGATTTTGTGGTTGCCAATCCTCCTTTTTCTACCAAATCATGGTTGAAAGGAGCAAAAGAAGAGGATCAATATAAGCGCTGGGGATCGTCAATCGGCATTCCTCCAGAGAAAAACGGCGACTACGCCTTTCTGCTCCATATCGTTCGGTCAATCAAACAAACAGGATGCGGTGCTTGTATCCTTCCGCACGGTGTGCTATTCAGAGGCAATGCCGAAGCGCAAATCCGTAAATATCTCGTAGCCGAAAAGCGATATATCAAAGGCATTATCGGCTTGCCTGCCAACCTTTTCTTCGGGACCGGAATACCGGCCTGCATTATCCTTATCGAAAAATCCGAAGCCTCCAACCGCAAAGGTGTTTTTATGATCGATGCAAAATTCGGCTTCATGAAAGACGGAGCGAAAAACCGGCTGCGCGAACAGGATATCCGTCGTATCGTAGACGTTTGGCAGACCCAACGCGATGTCCCACATTTCGCCCGATTCGTTCCGATGGAAGAGATCGAACGTAATGATTACAATCTGAATATTCCGCGTTATATTTCAGCTCCCGACACCGAAATTTTGCAAGACATCGACGCGCATTTGCATGGTGGACTGCCTGCGCATGATATTGAACAACTTTCCGACTATTGGCTGGTCTGTCCCTCTTTACGCGAAGATCTTTTCCGACCGCATGTCTCTCGCACGGGATATTTCACGTTGAAATGCGAATCGTCGGCCGTGCACGATACAATTATGGCCAACACCGATTTCCGTAATCAGACCGAAATTTTTTATCGAAGTTATACCGAATGGTGCGATCGACACCGTGCAAACCTTTACGCCCTTGCTACGGGGTTTGCGCCGAAACATCTTATCGAAGAATTGAGCGATTCGCTACTCACTATTTTCAAGCGGGATGAATCACTGGTTGATGCCTATGATGTGTATGACTGCCTGATGAACTATTGGAGCGAAACCATGCAGGACGATTGTTATCTGATCGCTGCCAACGGATGGAAAGCGGAGCTATATACGCCGCAGCCGGCGGCTAAAAAGAGAGATGCGAAGCCGAAAGAGAAGAAAGCTTCCGCACCGGAGGATGTCGTGTGCGACTTATTGCCCGTTTCGATTGTGATCGACGAGTATTTCGCGAAAGAGAAGCATCTTATTACGGCTTCCGAAGAGTTATTAAGCGACAAAGAAAACCAATTAAATGAAATGCTGGAAGAGCACTCGGAAGGCATATTAGACGAAGATAATTTTGCCGATGGAAAGCTCTCCGACAGCAACGTCAAAAAACGAATCAAAACACTCGACAAAAAATCGGATGCCGATGAAATAGCCATTCTTACGCAATATCTCACATTGAAAGAGGATATTTCGCTTACGAAGAAAACGCTGAAAACTTTGAAATACGATTTACTTACGGCTTTGAGCGTCAAATATGATGGGCTTACAGAAGACGATATCAAACGCTTGGTTATCGAAAAGAAATGGTTTGCTACTCTTTCGGCTCGGCTCAACAGTGAAATGCATCGCATCGGTCAACAGCTGACCTCGAAAGTTTCGGCCCTCGCCGAACGCTATGCACAGACGCTTCCGGAAATCGACGCCGCAATCGCCGACCTCGAAGCCAAAGTCGCCGCACACTTGAAACAAATGGGATTTTAATAAATAATGAAATGGGAAATTTTGGACAATGGATATCTTTCGGAATGTTGTTGAATTTGAACCAAAGATATAATCAAGGACAAAACATTAACAAAAATGAGCTGCATACGGCAATAGAAAGTTGCAAATACTCGCATAACCGTGATGTCGATAACAATAACACGCTCACCACAGAGCAAAAAGAAAAACGCAAACAGTTGTTCTCTAAAATGGCAGATGCTGCGAAAGATTATATCGAGCAACGGTTGCACGACGAAAATAAACTGAACGAATAAGAAAAATGAAGAAGGACCTCGATATAATCCTGTCATTAACGGCCATTGCCGGTGTCGTCATATTGGCGATTTTATGGTGCTGTCGTTCGATGTCGTTGACTGCAATATCGCTTGACACCTTTATCGGTGTAATGGCCGCAACGATAGGTCTACTGGTAACATTTGCAATCGGCTGGCAGGTTATCAATGCCTTGGATATTAAAAACAAACTTGCCGAAATTGAAAAATTGAAAGATGAAATTACCGAGCAACGAACCGAAATTAACAGGTTGGTCACTCGAAGTAAATTCGATTCTAATGTAAACCAGAGTTATACGATGCATAAACTCGGCTCTCATCACAGAGCTTTTGCCTGCACATTAGAGGCTATAAAATATGGTTTGGCATTGGATGATGCTTACGAAGAGCTGGATGTACTTCTTGTTAATCTAAAAGTCTTTGCAGTAAATTCACAACGGGAACATTGTTATCAATCCGAGCGTGATATGATGGTTGCAGCAGATGAGGCGATTCAAAAATCGCCTAAATTTGCTCTTATCAAAGACAAATACACGGATGCACTATCGGAATACAACAAGTTTTTCAGCCATGTATTTCCAGATCCAAAAGACAAAAAGAACACTGATAAAAAATGAAGATACCACAAAGATATAAGCATACGGAGTTTGGTTTAATTCCTGACGACTGGGTATTGTGTACGTTCAAAGATGTTTTAACAACATTTTCAAGTGGAGCAACACCTTATCGTGGTATTCCCGAATATTATAATGGCAATATCCGATGGATTTCAAGTGGAGAGTTAAATTATAATGTCATATACGATACCATTGAACATATTTCAGCAAATGCCGTTAGAAATACCAATCTTCACATACTTAACCCCAGTACGTTTTTAATGGCTATTACGGGACTTGAAGCTGAAGGTACACGTGGAAAGTGCGCTTTTGTAGGTGCTCCAGCTACAACGAACCAATCTTGTCTGGCAATCAATGGGACGGATAGAATGTGTGTAGAATATTTATTTTGGTTCTATCGAATGTGGGGCGATTATTTAGCTTTCAAATATTGTCAAGGAACAAAACAGCAAAGTTATACAGCTGAGATTGTTAAGAAGTTGCCGATTTATTGTCCTATAACAATCAAAGAGCAAAACAAGATTGCCGAAGCATTGAGCGATGTAGATGCATTGATTACGGCACTCGATAAGAAGATTGCAAAAAAGCGTCTTATCAAGCAGGGTGCGATGCAGCAACTTCTGACCGGTAAAATGCGACTTGCAGGATTTTCCGCTCCATGGATTGAAAAGAAAATATATGAAATAGGAGAACTCACAGGTTCCGGTGTTGATAAAAAGAATATCGCTGGAGAACAAAGCATACGTCTTTTAAATTTCTTAGATGTATTTCGAGAAGATCATATCTTTAGTAAAGATTTGCATTTTTGGGCTACGGCTTCCGATGTTAAAATCAAAACATGTAATGTATTACAAGGGGATATATTTTTTACTCCGTCTTCAGAAATGCCATATGATATTGCCCTTTCAGCAGTAGCAATGGAAAATATGAATTCCGTATGTTATAGTTACCATATATACAGATTCAGAATTTTTGAAGACATTGATTTACAATATCGAGCTTATATGTTTAAATCCAGCTCTTTCTATGAACAGGCAAATGTAGCTTGCGAAGGAAGCGGCAAACGATATGTAATATCCTTATCTAAATTTAAGGACTTAACAGTATATTATCCATCTGACAAAAAAGAACAGCATGCTATTGCAACTATTCTGTCAGATATGGACAACGAGATTGCAAAATTGGAGGCACGCCGCAATAAGTACAAATTGATTAAAAGCGGCATGATGCAGAAATTATTAACCGGACAAATACGCTTAGTTAAGCCGTTAGCGCCGATTATTCCGCTTGAAACTCCAGATGCTCAAATTCGTGAAATTCCTCTGCAAACACATGTAGTTACTGGACATATCGTAAATGCATTATATCAATCATCAGGATGGGGACGTACCAAATTGCAAAAAACGTTGCATTTGGTCGGGTATCATTGCCAACTCGATTTCGGAAACGACTATATTCGCAATACGGCAGGACCAGATGATCAGGCGATGATGAATCACATCGACAGTAAGTTCAAGCAATATCGTCATGTCAGAATAGAGGTAAAAAAAGAGAATGGAAAGACACGATATAATTATATTCCTACTGCAATGATCGACGAATTGGAACAGGTGTATGAAACATATCCTCAAACAATTCGCCACGCAGTCGATTCTTTGATAAACAAAATTAAAAAGATGGATTTGGCCTGTGCGGAGATTGTTTCGACGCTATATGCCGTATGGAACAACCGAATCATAAAAGGGGAGCCGATATCCGACGATCTGTTGCTGGAAGATTTCTATGCTTGGAGCAAGCACAAGTTGGATTTCAGTCCTGACCAGGTGTTGTGCGAGTTGAATTATATGCGAAAAGAAGAAATTATCCCAATCGGCTGGGGAAAATATATTGACAAGAAATAAGAACTATGGACACAAACATCGGAGCGAAGGAACGGGTAACGCAGGAGCGGCTGATCGGATTATTTCAGAATGTGTTGAAATACGATTATCTCGGTAATTGGGAATACCGCGAAGACAATGCGAATGTAGAGGAGGCGTTGTTGCGTCGTTATTTGAAGAGACGGAGTTATGCCGATAAGGAGATCGACAAGGCCGTTGCGAAACTCAAACAAGCAGCGGCCAATATCGGCATAGGTTTGTACAACGCCAACCATGAGGTCTATACATTGCTGCGTTATGGCGTAAACGTGCAGTCGGAAGTATCGGAGCACAAAAAGATGGTACACCTTATCGATTGGGCGAACCCGATGGAGAATGATTTTCAGATTGCCGAAGAGGTGACAGTACAAGGCAAAAGCGACCGCCGCCCCGATCTGGTCGTTTATGTCAACGGAATCGCCGTGGCCGTCATCGAGCTCAAACGCAGCAAGGTGTCCGTTCATGAAGGGATTCGTCAGAACATCCGCAATCAAGAAGACGAATATATTCCCCGATTCTTTACGACCGTACAATTGTTGTTCGCAGGTAATGATACCGAGGGGCTGCATTACGGAGTAATCAAAACACCCGAAAAGTTCTGGCTTCGTTGGAAAGAACCGTGCGGCGAACCGTGCGAACCCTCCCTGTTTACACCAGATCGTTATCCGAATGAACTGGATCGCAGCGTTTTGCAATTTTTCGAACCGCATCGGCTGTTGGAATACATACACGATTTTATTATTTTCGACGGCGGCCGCAAAAAGACAGCCCGACCGAATCAATATTTCGCAATCAAGGCGGCGCAACCACGTGTGCGTAATAAAGAAAACGGCATTATCTGGCATTCGCAAGGTGCAGGGAAAAGTCTTACGATGGTTTGGTTGGCACAGTGGATTCGCGAAAATGTTGTGGATGCCCGTGTGGTCGTCATCACCGATCGTGACGAACTGGACAAACAGATCGAAACCGGATTCAAGGATGCGGGTGAGAAAATCCGACGCGCCCGAAGCGGAGCACAATTGGTCTCGATGCTCAATGAAGCCGAACCGTGGCTGATTTGCACCCTCATCCATAAATTCGGCAACCGAAACGACAACGACGGCATATCGGTCGGAGGGAAGAAAGCGGTAAAATCGCTCGATTTCTATTTGGAGGAGGTCGCAAAGAACCTTCCGCAGGGGTTTCAAGCCAAAGGCAATATCTACGTCTTTATCGACGAGTGCCATCGTTCGCAGGGCGGCATGCTGCACGAAGCGATGAAGCATATCATGGGTGAACGTGTCATGTTAATCGGTTTTACCGGAACCCCATTGTTGCATACGGACAAGAAGAAATCCATCGAGACATTCGGTTCATACATACACAGCTATAAATTCCACGAAGCCGTTCGGGACAAGGTTATCCTCGACCTACGCTACGAAGCCCGGAATGTGGAGCAATTCCTCGGCAAGCGCGAAAAGATCGATGAGTGGTTCGATTCCAAGACAGCAGGGTTGAGCAAGGTCGCCCGGTCGCTACTGAAAGCACGCTGGGCGAAGATGGAAAAATTGTTCAGCAGCAAGGAACGTATCCATCGCATCGTGGCGGATATATGCCAAGATATGGACACCAAGCGTGCCTTGTCCGGCGGATACGGCAATGCGATGCTTGTAGCCGACTCTATTTATCAGGCCTGTCGCTATTGGGAGGTATTCCAATCTACGGAATTGAAAGGGCACTGCGCCGTTGTGACGAGCTACGATGCGAACAGTTCGTCAGTAAAGGACGAATACGTCGGCGAAGGCGAAACGGAAGATTTTACCAAATACGAAATCTACAAAAGAATGATCGGCGACCGCACGCCCGAACAGTTCGAAGCGTGGGCGAAGAAGGAATTCATAGAGCATCCGGCAGATATGAAACTGCTGATCGTCGTGGATAAATTGCTCACCGGATTCGATGCGCCGTCGGCTACCTACCTGTATATCGACAAAAAGATGCGTGACCACAACCTGTTTCAGGCGATTTGTCGCGTGAACAGAGTGGATAGCGACGAAAAGGATTTCGGTTATATTATTGATTATCAAGATTTGTTTGGTGCTATCAAAAACGCAATCGAAGATTATACGAACGGGGCGTTCGATCAATATGACGCTGCGGATATTCAAGGCTTACTGACCAATCGTCTGACCGAGGGACGCAAAGGGTTAGAAGAAGCCATACAAGCGGTATATACATTGTGCGAACCCGTAAATCCGCAAACGCAAGCCGGATATTTCGCCTATTTCGTTTATTCGGAAACAACGCCAATCAAGGAACAACAGGATGAATGCGAAGCGAATAGTGCAAAACGCGAAACATTTTACAAGTTAGTATCGACCCTCGTCCGTCGTTACATAGATATCGCCAATGAAATGACAGCAGCAGGATATACGAAAGAGGAAGCGGAACAAATCAAACGGCAAGTCGATTATTTCAACGACCTAAAAGATGAGATAAAACTCAAAAGCGGTGACGTCCTCGATTTGAAACTCTACGACCCAGCTATGCGTCAACTGATCGATAATTATGTACGGGCAGAAGATAGCGAGAAACTCGTGGATTTAGAGGATGTGTCGTTCCTTGACTTACTCGATCTCGGCGGAAATGAGGCCATCGACACCCTTCCGAAAAATATCCGCCGGAACGAACGTTCCGTTGCCGAGGTATTGGCGGCTAACATGCGCAAGATGATTATCAGCGAGCGACCGAACAATCCCGCTTATTTCGACAGAATGTCAGATTTGCTGAATCAATTATTACAGGAACAGCACGATGGAAAATTGCAATATAAAGAGTTGATCGAACGGCTTATCGAGAAGCTCAAAGAAATGCGCTCGGAAACACGGACGAAATATCCGATAACGCTCGATACCAAAGGAAAACGTGCCCTGTACGATAATCTGAATCATAACGAGGAACTCGCAATTCGCGTACACAATGCCGTAAAAGCTAATGCCCGAGATGGCTTCAGGGATGTAAGCGGCAGCGGATTGAAGATGAAAGCAGTGCGTAAAGCCGTCCGCAATGCTTTACCTGACACGACAGAAGACAAGATTGATGATATTATGCAAATTATCATCTCACAAAAAGAGTATTGATGACTGTTATCACCCTATCCGATCTGTCTGCCGAGATTGAGTGGAAGGCTATCAAAAACGTGCATTTGACCATCTACCCGCCCGATGCGCGAATACATGTTTCTGCCCCGCTTGCCATGACGGAAGATGCAGTCCGGTTATTTCTGATAACTAAACTTCCATGGATTAGGCAACGTGTGTCGCAGATTCTCGATCAAAACCGCCAGACGCCTCGCGAATATGTTTCGGGAGAAAATCACTATTACAAAGGACAACGGTATCGTTTGAAAGTCGTTTACGACCATATTCCTGCAAAAGTCGAAGTGCAAGGGAATGAATATCTTGTTTTGCATGTTCGCGAAAACTGCCCGTTGGAACGTAGAGCCGAAATACTTAAAGAGTGGTATCGTGCAGAGTTGAAAAAACTGTTGCCCGCTTTAATTGCCAAATGGGAAAAAATTCTGGATGTTCGGGCAAATAAATGGGAGGTTAAACAAATGAAAACTTTGTGGGGCAGTTGTAATCATCGAACGCAAAACCTTATTTTCAATCTGGAACTGATCAAGAAACCGCTACACTGTATCGAATATATCGTCGTCCATGAATTACTGCATATTAAGGTGCGGTTGCACAATGAAGAATTTACAACTCTACTGAGTCGCTATTTCCCGAATTGGAAATTACTGAAAGAGGAATTGAACGATTTTATCGTATAGTCGTATTACAAATGTATGACAAAACAAAACGAAAACCGCGTTGCAGATAGCTGCAACGCGGTTCCTATGAGGTCTGAAGCGGATTCGAACCGCTGTACAAGGTTTTGCAGACCTTTGCCTAGCCACTCGGCCATCAGACCATCATCTTTCCCGCTGCGCCCTCTCTACACCAACCTAACCCTATCAGCTCTCTCCGCTCCCTTTCACACAACCGGAACTCAAACCGAAAAACGGCCCCTCTCCGGCCCAGGGAGCGTTCGGAACTAATTTCCAAGCGCATCGGGAGTGCAAATATACGAACAATTCTGATTTTTGCAAAACTTCTGCCCAACTTTGCATTATTTCCCGAATAAATTCCCGTTATTTCCCAAAAACCGCTACCTTTATCATCTGCAAAAACGATTTTTCATTCGCGGCTATGACCATCGAAGATATTGCCCTTCAGATGACTCCGGGCATCGGTATAAAAGGAGCCGTGCATCTGCTGGAGCTGTTCGGCGATGCGCGGAGCATTTTCGCCGCCACCGCCGATGAACTCGTCACCAAAGCCGGCCTGCGTCCCGACACGGCGCAGCAGATCGTCCGCCGGAAGGGATTTCCGGCCGCCGAAAAGGAACTCGCCCACTGTCGCCGCAACAACATTGCGGCCGTCGCCTCCACCGACCCGGAATACCCGGCGCTGCTGCGCGAAATCCCCGATTATCCCCACGTAATATACATAAAGGGCTGCGTCGAAGCCCTCTCGGCACGTTGTATCTCCATCGTCGGGACACGCGAGGCGACCCCTTACGGACAGACGGCCTGCAACCGGCTGGTGGAAGGGCTTGCAGAGCGCATACCGGGGCTTTCGGTGGTCAGCGGGCTGGCGTTCGGCATCGACGTTGCGGCGCACCGCGCTGCGCTTGCAGCAGGCGTACCGACCGTCGCCGTGGTGGCCAACCCCCTGCCCGGGGTGACGCCCGCCCAGCATACGGACGTGGCGCGCGACATACTCGCCCGCGGGGGTGCGCTGGTCACGGAACTGCATTCGCAATCGAAACAGAACGGCAACTTCTACCTGGCGCGGAACCGCATCATCGCAGGATTGAGCGCGGGGTGTATCGTCGTCGAGTCGCCCGACAGCGGCGGTTCGCTTTTCACGGCCCACTGCGCCGACTCCTACGACCGCACGGTGATGGCCGTGCCGGGACGCATCACCGACCGGGCGTCGGCCGGGACGAACCACCTGATCCGCAACCGCAAAGCGCAGTTGGTGCTGACAGCCGACGACGTGATCCGCGAACTGATGTGGGACCTCGGGGAGAATCCCGCAACGCTGCGCGCAAAACCCCCGACACCGGAACTGACACCCGACGAAGCGGGATTGCTGGGCTGTTTCCGCACGGACGACCCGCTTTCGGTCGAGGCGCTCGGCGAGCTGACGGGGCTGAATCCCGGCGAGCTGGCGACGCTGCTCGTGGGTCTGGAGCTGGCAGGAGCCGTGCGCCAGCTGCCCGGAAACCGATATATGAAGCTATGAAACTGACAGATACGCATTCACACCTTTACGACGAAGCGTTCGACCGCGACCGCGAAGAGGCTTTGGCGCGCGCCGCGGCCGAAGGGGTCGGGCAGCTGCTGCTCCCGGCCATCGACTCCGAAAGCCACGAACGGCTGTTCGGGCTTTGCCGCCGCCACCCGCAGCGGTGCATCCCGATGATGGGCCTGCACCCCACGTCGGTGAACGACAATCCCCGCTGGCGCGACGAACTCGCTCTGGTCGAAAGTTACCTCCGGACGCCGCCCGAGGGAATCGCGGGGTTCTGCGCCGTGGGCGAAATCGGGCTGGACCTCTACTGGAGCCGCGACTTCCGGGAAGAGCAGGCCGAAGCCTTCCGCCGCCAGATCGACCTTTCGCTGCAATACGGACTGCCGATCGCCGTGCATACGCGCGACGCCTGGCCCGAAACCGTCACCATCATGCGCGAATACCGCGGCCGGGGCGTCCGGGGCGTTTTCCACGCCTATTCCGACGGAATCGAAACCTATCGCAAACTGAAGGAGTGCGGCGATTTCGTTTTCGGAATCGGCGGCGTAGTGACCTTTAAAAAGAGCAGGCTGGCCGAGGTCGCGGGCGAAATGGAGCTGCGGGACCTCGTGCTCGAAACCGACTGTCCCTATCTGACGCCCGCGCCTCACCGGGGCGAGCGCAACGAATCGGCCTGGGTGCGTTACGTCTGCGAAAAAGTCGCCCAAATCAAGGGACTGACCCCGGAAGAGGTCGCGGAAGCGACGACGGCCAATGCCGAAAGGATGTTCGGACGGCCGCAAAACCGGCCCGCCCCCAGTCATGGCCGGAAGATTTTCGATGCGCCCGAGGCGAATCGGCAGGCCGCAGCTCCGCCCTGCGGAGGCCTGCCCGCAACTGCGTTTCGAGCGGACCCCCGCGAGCTGCCACCTGAAAACGCGACCGAAGTTCCGGAGAACGAATCTTCCGACCACGCATCCCCCTCGTCAGACAACGGCCTTTCCCGGCCCGAAAGAGCATAACACGACACCGGACATGAAAAAAATAAAGATCACGGTCTTGCGCAAGACCTGCCACAGGGATCTGATGGAGCAGTACGAAAATCCCATCGAACATGCCTGCGATCTGTACGAAGGGCAGGTTTTCACGACCGACGGCTGGCGGAAACCCGACGGATTGTGCGACAGCGCCTGGCAGACGCTTTCGCCGTTCGTCATGACGCTGGCACACGGCGGCACGAACATCTACGACGGCTGGATGAAGAATCCCGCCTCGGCGATGATCTCCTGCAACGACGGGTTTCGTCCGGTGAGCTTCCTGGTGGAGGCTCTGGACGAGGACTTCCAGCTGGCCATCCTCGGCTCCAAGGGCAAGTGGTACGACCATACCGTCCGTGTCGCCAACGCCCAGCCTGCTGCGGCGGAAGCACCTGCCGACGGCACCTACACCTGTGACGTGACCATCGAGGGCGGCTCCGGCCGTGCCACCGTGGACAGCCCTGCTGCTCTGACCGTGGCCGACGGCAGGATGACCGCCACCATCGTCTGGTCCAGCCCCAACTACGACTATATGCTGGTGGACGGCGAAAAGTATCTGCCTACCAACACCGAGGGCAACTCTACCTTCGAGATCCCCGTCACTGCTCTCGACACCCCGCTGGATGTGGTGGGCGATACCGTCGCCATGAGCACCCCGCATGAGATCGAGTATACGCTGACCTTCGCCTCTGCATCCCTGATCGAGGCAAAGTAACGATGAAACGCCGCAATTTTCTGAAAGCCCTGCCTGCCGCCGCCCTCACCCTTGCGGGCTGCGGGCAGCACAAGACCGCCCCGGCCAATACAGCATCCCTCGTGTTCGACCACAGCTATCCGCTGGACTATGCCACCCAGTTTTCCGCCGACTGCTATGAGGGCGGCTATGTGATGATCGACATCCCGGACGCCGGGCGGTTCCTCGTCGTCCCCGAGGGGGCCGCCGAGGTGGACGACCTGCCCGAGGACGT
>OFMM01001208.1_pt1 | contig 12974 bp, 7 predicted proteins | sample 1541811 | NCBI WGS metagenome assembly OFMM01 (sample SAMN04209246, study PRJEB22552) | human gut metagenome | biome: gut; material: feces | host: Homo sapiens | place: USA: Oklahoma
AGGGCCGCAAACGGAGACTTCGGGACGGAGTCCCCGACCGGGTCTTTCCGGGCCTTCGAGGTGTCCAAACAACCGGATTTACAAAACGCGGACAAATAAAAAAATTATAATCGAAGAACTTAAAATGAAAAACGTATTAAAGTATCTGTTACTGGCACTCATCGCCGTCTCGCAACTCTTCGCCTGCGGCGGCAGCGATGACGAAAAGACCCCCGCGGATAATTTCGACGTGCAATTCACGGTTCCGGGGTCGGTAGACGTCACCGAAGGCGGCGAGTGCACTTTCGCCGTAAGTGGGGGGGGGAAATCGCCCCTGACCACAGACACATTCATTCTTGAGTCGGACGCAGGCATCTCCTACGTCTGCCCCATCGTCAACACCACTTCCGACAGTTTCACCGTACGCCTGGCCGACGGGTGTGAAACGGGTTACTACAAAGTCTTCGTCAAAAGAGACGCGCGCAAAAAATCGTTCGGAAGAATCTACATCAACATCGTCGAAGACATAGATTTCAAACCGGATGCAGGCACCACGGTCTACGGGATCGTGTCGTCGGCCGGCGTCGGCGTGGAGAACGTCGTGGTCTCCGACGGCGCGGAGGTGACCGTCACGAACGAAAAGGGCATCTACCAGCTCAAATCGGCCAAAAAGTGGGGATATGTCTTCATCTCCGTCCCGAGCGGCTACGAAGTTCCGTCCGTCGGGGTGCTCCCGCAGTTCCACCGCGCGCTCAAAAACAGCGCCGACGTCGTCGAACGGGCCGACTTCAAGCTCGAAAAGGTCGACGGACAGGACTCCTACAAGATCTTCATGCTGGGCGACATGCACCTCGCCAACCGAACGGGCGACCTGGGACAGTTCGCCCAGTTCACCTCCGACCTTACGGACTACATGACCCGCCACAAGGGCGAGAAGATGTATGCGCTCACCCTCGGGGACATGACCTGGGACCTCTACTGGTATTCGAACAGCTACTATTTCCCCCAGTACCTGAACACCATCAACAGCCAGATCAAGAATCTGCAGATCTTCCACACCATGGGCAACCATGACAACGACTTCCAGACCAGGTCGGACTACGATGCGGCGGTCAAATATGTGGATCAGATCTGCCCGACCTACTATTCGTTCAACATCGGCAAGGTCCATTACGTCGTCATGGACGACATCGATTGCAGCAGCTACGACGGAACCGAATCCCGCAACTATGTCAAGAGCCTCTCCGCCGAGCAGCTGGACTGGCTGGCGAAAGACCTGTCGCACGTGGCCAAGACGACCCCCGTCGTCGTTGCCATGCATGCGCAGGTGTTCTATCCGACCACATCGGGATTCAAGATCGACCACGATCAGGTCAACACCCTGCGGCTTTTCGACATCCTCGACGGATATACCGTCCGCTTCGTGACGGGGCATACCCACAAACTTTTCAACGTGACGCCCGACGCTCCGATCGTGGACGGGCATAACTTCCGGGAGTATAACTCCGGCTCGGTATGCGCTTCGTGGTGGTGGTCCGGCAACCTCACGCCCGGAATCCACATCGGAACCGACGGAACTCCGGGCGGCTACGGCATCTGGGATGTCACGGGAACCGATTTCCAATGTCTCTACAAATCGACCGGATGGCCCGAAGAGTACCAGTTCCGCAGCTACGACCTGAACAACGTGCATTTTTCGATGGCCGACGTTCCGCTGATGCCTTCCGACATCTCCGCTTCGGTCAAGAACGCCTATATGCAATATGTCAACGCCTATCCGCAGAACAACGACAACGAGGTGCTGATCAACATCTGGAACTGGAATTCGGACTGGACGCTGAGCGTCGTCGACGAAAAACGCAAGACGCTGCCCTACACCGAAGTCTGGGCCTACGACCCGCTCCATATCGCGGCGCTCTCGGTCAAGCGGTTCAACAATGCGAAACTCACGCAAACCCCGTCGTTCATCACCGACAAGTTCACGCACTTCTTCAAGGTGAAGGCGGACGATGCGGACACCGACCTTGTGATCACCGTCAAGGACGAATTCGGAAACGAGTGGACCGAAAACATGCAGCGGCCGAAAGCATTCTCCACGGATGCCTACCGACGCAAGTGATTTTCGCTACATACCCAACCACAATCATCATTTACTAACCAACAAACACAGATCTTATGAGAGTATTAAGACCACTGGTTCTATCTCTTCTTCTGGTATTGGGAGGGGGAATAACAGCCCTTTCGGCCCAGAACAGGGAGGTGTCGGGAAAAGTCCTCGACGCCAATCAACAGCCGCTCGTGGGTGTAGCCGTTCTGGTCGATGGTACGACCAAAGGCGTCACAACCTCCGAAAACGGCACCTTCAAAATCCAGGTTCCGTCGGGAGAAGCCGTTCTCCAGGTCACCTGCCTGGGTTACCTGCCCCAGAAAGTGACGGTTCCCTCAAGCCGGAACAGCATCACGATCTACCTGCAAGAGGACGCCATCATGCTCGATGCAACCGTCGTAATCGGCTACGGTACGCAGAAAAAAGTCAACCTGACCGGCGCCGTTGCGACCGTAGGGAGCAAGGAGCTCGAAAACCGCGTCACCCATTCGCTGGGCAGCATGTTGCAGGGTTCCGTAGCGGGTCTCAACATCACCACCTCCTCGGGTAAACCCGGCAGCACGCCGGCGATCAACATCCGCGGCGTCAACTCGATCAACTCGGCCGACCCGCTCGTGCTGATCGACGGCGTGGTGGGCGACCTGAACCGCGTCAACCCCAACGACGTGGAGTCGATCTCGGTCATCAAGGACGCTTCGGCGGCAGCCGTCTACGGCGCCCGCGCAGCCTTCGGCGTCATCCTGGTCACCACCAAGAACGGCTCGGCCCAGGACGGCAAGGCGACGGTGCGTTACAGCGGCCGTTTCGGCTGGGAGGAGGCCACGACCTCGACCGACTACGAGAACCGCGGTTACTGGTCGGTCTATACGGTCAACAAGTTCTGGCAGGCCGACTCCGGAACGAACTATGTCAAATACAACGATCACGACATGCAGCAGCTGCTGGCGCGCGTGAACGACAGGACCGAGCATCCCGACCGTCCGTGGGTCGTCGAAGAGATCCGCAACGGCCGCAAACAGTGGGTCTACTACGGCAACTACGACTGGTGGGACATGCTCTTCCAGCAGCGTCGGCCCGTGCAGCAGCACAACATCTCGCTCAGCGGCGGCACGAAGGACATCAAATACCTCGTCTCGGGCGCCTATGACCGCCAGGAAGGTATTCAGCGCGCACATCCCGACGTGTATAACAAGTACAACCTGCGTGCGAAACTCGATTTTCGGATCAACCGGTGGGCAACGCTCTCGAACAACACGTCGTTCTTCTCGTCGAATTACAAGTCTCTGGGAGACGGCAGCGTAGACAACACCATCGCTTACAGCGCCCGCCACGCACTGGCCAACTTCCCCATGAAGAACCCCGACGGATCGTGGCTTTACAGCACGCCGTATCTCGATTACAAGATCGCCAACGGACGCCACATCCTGCTCAACGAGGGCACGCACCGCAACGTCGACCGCTCGAACGACTTCTCGAACACGACACGCCTGGTCATCACGCCGTTCAAGACGTTGAGCATCACGGGTGACTTCACCTACCGCCTCTACCAGAACCGCAATACGAGCCGCAGTTCCGCAATGAACTACCGCGAATACCCCGACGGGCCGCTGCTCGCCTACGACACGGGCGCCGGCATGAACCAGCTCGACGAAGTGGTTCAGACGCGCAACTACTATTCGGCCAACGTCTACGCCAACTACGACGAAACGTTCGGCGAGGCGCACCACGTGTCGGCAACCGCCGGATTCAACTACGAAACGTGGTCCAGCAAGAACGTCTCGGTGGCAGGCATCAACCTCTCCTCCATAAACCTCGACGACCTGAATCTAGCAACGGGCTCTCCCACGGAGGGCGCTTACGGCGGCGGCCAGAACGAATACGCCCTGGCAGGCTTCTTCGCCCGTATCAACTACGACTACAAAGGGCGCTACCTCTTCGAGGTGAGCGGACGCTATGACGGATCGTCGCGTTTCGCACCGGGCAACCGCTGGGGCCTGTTCCCCTCGGCATCGGCCGGATGGCGCATCTCCGAGGAGCCGTTCTTCGGCAACGCCAAAGACCTGGTGGACAACCTCAAGCTGCGCGCTTCGTTCGGCAGCCTGGGCAACCAGAACGTGTCGTCCTACTACACCTACATGCGCCTGATCACGAACAAGGATTTCAGCAACTACACCTTCGACGGCAGCATAAAGGGCAAATACTCCTCGCTGGGCGCCCCCGTAGCCTCCGACCTGACCTGGGAAACCGCCCAGCAGTGGGACCTGGGTCTGGATCTCACCATGCTGAACAACCGGCTCAACTTCACCGGCGACGTCTACATCCGCGACACGAAGGACATGCTGACCGACGGAATGGCGCTGCCCGGCGTATACGGGGCCGATTCGCCCAGCATGAACTCCGCCGAACTGCGCACGAAGGGTTATGAACTCTCCGTCAGCTGGCGCGACCAGTTCAAACTCGCCGGCAAACCGTTCGAATACAGCGTCGGTTTCAACATCAGCGACTACAAGAGCGTCATCACCAAATACGACAACAACCCGAACAAGTCATTGACCAACCTGACAAAGGGAGATTATTACGTCGGCATGGAGATCGGCGAAATCTGGGGCTTCAAGACCGACGGGTTCTTCAAGACCACCGAAGAGGCGCAGGCCTATGCCAAAGAGGTCGACCTGAGTTACAGCACGGGCCGTCTGACCGGCGGCTGGCAGGCCGGCGACCTGAAGTTCGTCGACCTCGACGGCAACGGCGTCTGGGGAGTCGGCAACGACACCGTCGACAAGCCGGGCGACCGGACGATCCTGGGCAACTCGCTCCCGACGCTCTCCTACGGTATCAACGCCTCGATCCGCTGGATGGGCTTCGACGCTTCGGTCTTCTTCCAGGGAACCGGCAACCACTACTGGTATCCCCACGGAGAAATGATGCCTTTCTGGGGCTGCTATTCCTATCCCTACCTCTCCTACCTCCCGACGGATTTCCTCGGCAAGGTATGGGCGGAGGACAATCCCAACTCCTATTTCCCGCGCGCAAGAGCCTATTCTTCATCGGGAGGTTATCTGAGCAAGGTCAACGACCGTTACCTGCAAAATATCCGCTACCTGCGCCTGAAAAACCTGACCGTCGGCTACACGATCCCCGCGACCCTCACCAAGAAGGCCGGCATCGACCAGATCCGCATCTATTTCTCGGGCGAGAACCTCTGCTACTGGTCGCCGCTCAAAAAGAACTCCAAGTACGTCGATCCCGAAGCGGCTATCAACCGTTCCGGCGTGAACAACAACGCCTACTATCCGTGGGCCAAGACGTTCATGTTCGGCATCGACATCACCTTCTAATAATTTCAAAATCCGAATACCATGAAGCGATTAATCATACTGGCAGCAACGCTGATTGCAGGATTATCGGCCTGCGACTCCCTGCTGGACAAAGAACCGTTGGATCGGGTGACGCAGTTCGACTATTTCAAGACGAGAAGCGATCTGGAACTCTTCTCCAACCCCTTTTACGACAACCTGCTGGACAAGACGCCCTACGATGAGCAGAACGACCTGCTCGTTCAGATGACCCTCTCCGATGTTCTCTACGGAGGCGACAAGCGCACCGTTCCGAACACCGGCGGCGGCTGGTCGTGGGGCAACCTGCGCCGCATAAACACCCTGCTGGAATATGTCGATCAATGCGAGGACAAGAAGGCTGTGACCGAGTATACGGCCCTGGCCAAATTCTTCCGCGCCGCCTTCTATTTCGACAAGGTGAAACGCTTCGGCGACGTGCCCTGGTACGAGGTGCAGCTCGGCTCGGCAGACGAAGCGCTCTACAAACCGCGCGATTCACGCGAACTGATCATGACCAATATGATCAAGGATATCGACGAAGCCATCAACAGCGGCGGTCTTACGGAGGATATATCGACCTACCGCGTCAACAAATGGGCGGCGCTGGCGCTGAAAGCGCGGTTCTGCCTCTTCGAGGGAACCTACCGCAAATACCACGGCATCAACCTCGAAGGACATGACTATACCTATTATCTGGAGGAAGCCGCCAAGGCCGCCAAAACGATCATCGACGAAGGTCCCTACAAGCTCTACTCCACCAAAACTCCGGACAAGGACTACATGATGCTCTTCGCACAGGAGAATGCCAGCACCGAAGAGTATATCCTCGCCATCCGGAACAGCTACGAGGCCCAGGTCTACCACAATGCGACGGCCTACACGCTGCTGCCGACACAGGGCCGCCCGGGCTACACCCGCAAATTCATCAACATGTACCTGAAGAAGGACGGCACCGCATTCACCGACCAGGAGGGGTGGCAGACGCTGCCTTTCACCGAAGAGGTGAAGGACCGCGACCCGCGCCTGGCGCAGTCGATCCGCACCCCGGGTTACAAGCGCATCGGCGCCAAGCGGGTACAGGGACCCGATCTCGGCGTCACGATCACCGGCTACCAACCCATCAAATTCGTTCAGGACACGACGGCCTCGGGAGGACAGATCGACCGCAACGACCGTTCGACCTGCGACATGCCGGTTTTCCGCTATGCCGAAGTGCTGCTCAACTATGCCGAAGCCAAGGCCGAACTGGGATCGCTCTCGCCTGATGATCTGAATATCACCGTCAACGAAATCCGAAGCCGGGTGGGGATGCCGGCCCTCACCATGAGGGATCTCGACAAACAACCCGACTGGTATCTTTCGTCCGAGGAGTACGGCTATCCCAATGTGACCGGCTCCAACGAAATCGTAAACGCCATTCTGGAAATCCGCCGCGAACGAACCGTCGAGCTGATCCAGGAGGGTTTCCGCCTTCAGGATCTGTATCGCTGGAAAGCCGGCTATTGCATCGACCAGGCCATTTCCGGCATGTATTTCCCGGGCCCCGGCGAATACAAGCTTGCGGGCAAAGAAACGGCCGATCTGATTCTCTATAAGGCAGGAGAGACCAAACCCCAAGCCGGCGAAGGAGTTTCGGTATACGAACTCGGTTCGGACATCATTCTCTCCGAGGGGGACAAAGGCTATGTCTACTATCACAAAACCGTAGAGAATCTGCGCACTCCGTTCAACGAGGAACGCGATTACCTCTACCCGATTCCCAGCGGCGAGCGTTCGCTCAACCCGAACCTCACGCAGAATCCGGGATGGAGCGACGGACTCGATTTTTAAGTCGGAAATAACCTAAAAAACAAGATTATGAGATTTGTAAAATATATGACAGCCCCGATCCTCATGGCGGCCCTATGTTCCTTCTGGGGCTGCGACAAGGATGAGGACCACCTTTCCGAAGCTGTTCTGGCGAGCGCCAACACCTTGAATTTCGAAGCGGAAAGAGCGGCGGAAAAGATCATCACCATCTATGCCGACGCCGACTGGGTGACGGAAGTCCCCGACTGGGTGACGGTCACGCCCAACTCGGGAACCGGCGTCATGGACGTGACGGTTTCGGTGACCGACAACATGCGCGACGGCGCGGAGGACAACCCCCGCAAGGCCACCCTCGTCTTCAAGGGACGGACTCTTGCAAGCCGCGCACAGGTGCTCATCACGCAGAACGGAGACAAATACCGCGATGTGAAGGAGTACACGGCAGGTGAACTCGCCGCCCTGGCGGACGAAACGGTCATTTCCGTACCGTCGGCGATCGTCGTGGCCGTGACGACCAAAGGCTTCGTCATCAGCGACGACAAAAACACGGACAATATCTTCGTCTCGGACGCCACGACGGTTGCCGTCGGCGACAAGATTTCGCTCTTGGGCACCAAGTCGTCCGACTCGCAGAAACTCGCTACGGTAATCGACTGCGACGAGGTGACGGTTCTGTCCGGCGGAGCGGTGAACTACCCCGAACCGGAGGACATCAGCGCAAAGATCGACGACTACACCTCCTCCAAACGGGGCTACGTCACCGTCAAGGGCGTTTTCAACGGCAGCACCCTCACCGTTTCGGAGGACGCCAAGTACTCGGTCAGCGTCGTGGACGCCCCGTCGAGTCTGGGCCTTTCCTCCCTGACCGGCCATATCGTAACCGTCACGGGCTACTACGCCGGTTTGGCCGAGCCTGTACAGCGCATCATGGCCACCGATGTCGAGGACAACGGCCTGAACGAGATCGTCTATTTCCTGGAGAACTTCGAATGGCTCGAACCGTGGTCCGTAGCAAGCGGTGTCGGCCAAACGGTCGAGACGGATAACCTCGATGCAAAAGCGACAGCGCTTACCTCCATAACTGTCGATGGAGTGACTGCATTCGACGCTGTCGAAAAACTCGGTTACAAGTTTATCTACGACAAGAACGACAACAAACGCATCTACCTCCAGCAGAACTACCTCAAATTCGGCAAGACCGGCAATCACGCAGGTATCATTCTTCCTCCGATAGACGGGGTTCCCGAAGCAAAGGACAATGTGACACTCTCGTTCGACTGGTGCGGAATGCGCCAGGGGTCCGGCAAGATCGACCCCGTCAATCTGATCGTCATCTTCGAGAACGGCAGCGACAAAGTGCAGATCGACATACCCGAACTGGGATGGGAGGATGGTCACAAGCTCGAATGGGTTCGCGCCGAAGTCAGCCTGAAGGGCATTACGGTCAACAAGGATACGAAGATCACCATTACGCAGACGCAGTGGGAAGTCGGAACAGCCAACCGCTGGTTCCTCGACAATATCAAAATATCCGAACCGATCAAACTCTGATAACAGGAACCTTATAAAACGAAATCAGCCGTTGACCCGTGAGTCAACGGCTGATTTTTTTCAGCGGAGGCGCAAAAAAAACCGAAGTTTTCGCTCCGTTCCGCCGGCTACCGGCCCGCTCGCCGGAGGAAACACTCGATCGTGTTCTCCATCAGGCAGCAGATCGTCATAGGCCCGACGCCGCCCGGCACGGGCGTGATCACCGAGGCCTTGGGTTCGATGGCCGCAAAATCGACATCGCCGCACAGTTTGCCCGTCTCCGGGTCGCGGTTCACCCCCACGTCGATCACCACGGCGCCCGGCGACACCATCTCCGCCGTGACGAACTTCGGCCGACCGATGGCCACCACCAGAATCTCCGCCCCGCGCGTCACTTCGGCGAGGTTGCGCGTACGACTGTGGGCCATCGTCACCGTAGCGTTCGCGTCCAAGAGCAGTTTCGACACGGGAAGTCCCACGATATTGCTGCGGCCGATCACCACGGCGCGCTTGCCGGCGATCTCCACGCCTGCGGCCCGCAGCATCTTGAGAATGCCTTTCGGGGTGCAGGGGAGCGTGCAGGGCTGTTTCTGCCACAGCGCCGCAACGTTCAGGGGATGGAAGCCGTCGACATCCTTCTGTTTGTCGATGGCGGCGATCACCTTGTCCTCGTCGATATGTTTCGGAAGGGGCAGCTGGACCAGAATGCCGTCCACCTCGTCGTCGAGGTTCAGGGCCGTGATGATGTCCAGCAGTTCGGCCTCGGAAACGGACTCGGGCTTTCGGATCGTGGTATTGCGGATGCCCACCTCGGCCGAAGCCTTGGCCTTGCCCGTCACATAGCTCACGCTGCCGGGGTCCTCGCCCACGAGGATGACAACCAGATGGGGCACACGGCCGTATTTCGCGGGGAAGGTCTTCACCTCGTCCGCCATTTCAAGTTTCAGTTTCGCTGAAAGTTCTTTTCCGCTGATTATTTTTGCCATATATCGCTCGTATTATCTTTCCAAATCGTCGAAAGCCCGGTGGCCGATGTCGGTGCGGTGGAACAGATTGTCGCAGTCGATGCGGGCCACGTCGGCCAGCGCATTCCTCCGCGCTTCGGCCAGGTCCCTGCCCTTGCCCACCACGAACAGCACGCGGCCTCCGTTGGTGAGAATCCGCCCGCCGTCGGCCCGGGTTCCCATGTGATAAACAGCCCCTTCGACGCGGTCCAGGCCCTTGATCTCGTGTCCTTTTTCGTAGTCGCCCGGATAGCCCTTCGAGGCCAGCACGATGCCCAGCGCGGCGAAATCGTGCCACTCCAGCTGCGTATCGCGTCCCTCGGCCACGGCACAGAAGATGTCGACGATGTCGCTCTTCAGGCGCGGCAGCACCACCTCGGTCTCGGGATCGCCGAAACGGGCGTTGAACTCGATGACCTCGATACCCCGCGCAGTCTTCATCAGTCCGCCGTAGAGCACGCCCTCGAAGGGACACCCCTCGGCGATCATCGCGTCGGCCACGGGCTGCATGATCTTCTCCAGGGCATAGCGTTCGTCCTCCGCCGTCACGAACGGCAGGGGCGAATAGGCGCCCATACCGCCCGTATTGGGACCCTCATCGCCGTCGTAGGCGCGCTTGTGGTCCTGCGCCAGCGCCATCGGCCACACCTTGTGTCCCGAAACGAAGCACATGAACGAAAACTCGGGACCTTCGAGGTAATCCTCGACGACCACCTTGCCCTCGCCGAACTTATCGTCGAGCAACATATCCCGCAACGCCGCTTCGGCCTCGGCCATCGTCCGGGCGATCACCACGCCTTTTCCGGCGGCCAGTCCGTCGTATTTCAGCACTGCGGGCAGAGGACGCCCCTGCACATAGGCCAGCGCCCCGGCATAGTCGGTGAATGCGCGGAATCCGGCTGTCGGGATGGCATATTTAGCCATCAGCCGTTTGGCGAACTCCTTCGACGACTCGATGCGCGCCGCAGCCTTCGTCGGACCAAAGATGCGCAGCCCCGCGGCCCTGAAGCAGTCGACGACACCCGCCGCCAGCGCCACTTCGGGACCCACGACCGTGAGGCCGATGCCCCGCTCCGCGGCAAAGTCACGCAGGCGTTCCACCTCGGTTTCACGAATGGCCACGCACTCGGCCTGCCGGGCGATGCCCGCATTCCCGGGTGCGCAGTAAATTTTTTCAACCTGCGGCGAACGCGACAGCGCGTCGACAATGGCGTGTTCGCGGCCTCCGCCGCCGATAACCAGTACCTTCATAAACAAAATTCCTTTTTATCGCAGAATAAACTCCGCAGATTCCGGCACTTTTTTCCGCAAAAAGTGCCACAAAAACTCTCCGACGATACCTCCGCCTGCCCGAAACGGTCTAACGCTGGCTCCGGGCGACTATTCGCGGGTTTGTAAACAAACCGTCCCCTCCGCTCGCGCTTTTAGCCCGTCCCTTGCCAACGGCTCCGGTATCCGGTCGGATTTCTGTACTACCCAAACATGGTAACGCCGGTGATACTAATGCTTGAAGTGCCTCTCACCGGTGAATACCATGGCGATACCCTTCTCGTCGGCCTTCCGGATCGAATCCTCGTCGCGGACCGAACCGCCGGGCTGCACGATCGCCGTCACGCCGTATTCGGCGGCCAGCGTCACACAGTCGTCGAAGGGGAAGAAACCGTCCGACGCCAGCACGAGACCCTCGGTGACGCCTGCGGCATGCGCCTGCTTCAGGGCGATCTCCGCCGAGCCGATGCGGTTCATCTGTCCGGCGCCGACGCCCAGCGTCCGGCCGTCCTTCACCGCCACGATGGCGTTCGACTTCACGTGTTTGACGATATGCCAGCCGAAATTGAGATCCTCCATCTGCTCCGCAGCGGGCTTCGCCTTCGTGACGCACATATCGGCCGTAACGGCCTTCGTCGCCACGTCGAGGTCCTGCACCAGCAGGCCGCCGTTGACGCTCACATACTGTTTCGGGTCCACGTCGCCCTTGTCCATGCTGACCTCGAGCAGGCGCAGGTTCTTCTTCGCCGAGAGCACTTCGAGCGCCCCCTCGTCGAATTTCGGGGCCATGATGATTTCGAGGAAGATCGGCTTCATCAGCTCGGCCGCTTCGCGCGTCACCGTGCAGTTCGTCGCCACGATGCCGCCAAAGATCGACACCTTGTCGGCCTCGTAGGCCTTCGTCCATGCCTCGACGACATCCTTGCCCGTCGCGGCGCCGCAGGGATTCATGTGTTTGAGGCCCACGCAGAACGGCTTGTCGAACTCGCGCACGATGCACAGCGCGGCGTTGGCGTCCTGGATATTGTTGTACGACAACTCCTTGCCGTTGAGCTGTCTGGCGAATGCCAGCGAATAGGGCACCTCCTTCCCCTCGCGGTAGAATTTGGCCGACTGGTGGGGGTTTTCGCCGTAGCGCAGCGACTGCACGAGGTCGAACTCGAGGAAAAGCTTCTCGTTCAGACCCGCCTGCGCGCGCATATAGGCGGCGATCATCGCGTCGTACTCGGCGGTATGCGTATAGGCTTTGGCCGAGAGCTTCAGGCGCGTGGCCTTTTCGGTATTGCCGCCGGCGCGAATCTCGTCCAGAATCGCGTCATAGTCCGCGGGGTCGCACACCACCGTCACGTCGGCCCAGTTCTTGGCCGCCGAGCGAAGCATCGAAGGTCCGCCGATGTCGATGTTCTCGATGGCGTCCTCCATCTTCACGCCGGGTTTCGAAATCGTCTCCCGGAACGGATAAAGGTTCACGCAGACCATGTCGATGAACTCGATATGATTATCCTTCAGGGCTTTCAGGTGCTCCGGATCGTCGCGGCGGGCCAGCAGTCCGCCGTGCACGTTGGGATGCAGGGTCTTCACGCGGCCGTCGCAGATCTCGGGGAATCCCGTCACGTCGCTGATGTTGATTACCTCCACGCCGCTGTCGGCCAGGAGCTTCATCGTACCGCCCGTGGCGATCACCTCCCAGCCCAGAGTCCGCAGCCCTTTGGCAAACTCCACGACACCGGTCTTGTCACTTACACTAATTAATGCGCGCATTATTCGATCAGTTTTTTAATAGTTTCAATGTATAACGGATATTCCACGGCATGAATCATCGCTTCCAGTTCCCCGATGTCATCGCCCTCGTAGGGAAAGGCCCGCTGGGCGATGATGCGTCCGCCGTCCAGCTCGGCGTCGACGTAATGGATCGTCACGCCGAAGACCTTGACGCCG
>OFMM01001214.1_pt1 | contig 12927 bp, 7 predicted proteins | sample 1541811 | NCBI WGS metagenome assembly OFMM01 (sample SAMN04209246, study PRJEB22552) | human gut metagenome | biome: gut; material: feces | host: Homo sapiens | place: USA: Oklahoma
AACTGCCGTTGACGGCAAACGGGCGCCCGGAATTCCGGGTGCCCGTAAATTTTTTATACTTCCACAAATCTTCCCAGCTGGAAGAAATAGAGGTATTTTGCCTTGACCGGCATTTCATAAATGCGGCTCAGTGCTTCGGCGTAGGTCTGCACCTGTAAGCGGTAGCGCTCTGCCGCCGCGGCTACCGTGCTTTCCGTTACATGATCGGTTTTGAAGTCCAGCACAACAATGCCGTCTTTTTCCAGCAGCGCGCAGTCCACAACGCCCTGCAGAAGCACCTGTTCGCCCTCCAGGCCGTCGCCGTAATGGCTGCCGTCGTCGAGGATGGAGAACTTGAATTCCCGCAGGCAGGGGCATCCGGCGCGGAGCTTCCGGCCGATTTCCGTATCGAAAAACGCCGCGATTTTCCCGCTGTCCGCCAATTTTCCCTGTTCCTCGGTGATGAATTTCTGAGAAACCAGCCGGGCAATTTCCGCTTTTACATCATCCTCACTGCCGCAGTTTTCGTAGCGCAGGTATTGCAGAACCGCATGGATGGCGCTGCCATAAGCCTTGCCGCCGCGGCTTTCTGTGAGGAAGGACGGGCGCCGGAAATCCCGGGTGGGGAATTTCGGCTCCTGCGTATCCTCCGCCGCTTCCTCGTCCTTGGCGCGGCCTTTGCGGTTGGTCGCCGTCTGCTTGGAGGGTGCGCGGGTCGCCGCATCGTAGGCATATTGGAAGGACAACGCTTCCTGCAGCGCCTGCTCCACACCGTCGGGCATTGCGGGGCGGGTGTCCATCTCTTTTCCAACGGCGTCTTCCGATTCCGGGGCATCGGAAACGCGAATCACCCATGGGTGATCTCCCAGCTTTGTCTCGCCGGGTCGGCCGCCCAGCGCGTGAAGCGCTCCCGCCTCCGTATGGCGCACTGCCGCCAGCAAGACCCACTGTCCGGGACGCGCCGCCTCCCGGCACAGCAGCTCTCCCCCGTCAAAATCCTGCCGAAGGGCGATATTCTGAATTATCTTTCCGGGATTTTTCTCTGCGTAGGTCATGATCAGACGATCCCGTGCCCGGGTCATGGCGACATACAGCACCCGCAGTTCCTCCGACAGGCTTTCCGCCGCCATTTTCGCGGCAATGGCACGCTTGGCGATAGAGGAATAGCGCACGCGATTTTCGCTGTCCGCCACGGAAAGTCCCATTCCCAGATCCCTGTCGCAGAGGATCTGGGCGCACTGGCTCTCCGTGTTGAACCTCCGGGAGAGGTTGCTGAGGAACACCACCGGAAATTCCAGTCCCTTGGACTTGTGGATACTCATAATGGTCACGCATCCGGCAGGAGACGAAGCCGCTGAAATCAGCCCTTTTTCCTCCATGACGTCCAAAAAATCCAGAAACTGCCCCAAATCTTTCAAATTTCCGTTTTCAAAATCCGCTGCAAGCTGATAAAACGTCTGGATATTGGCGGTTTTCGCCTCCCCGCCGGGCATGGCGGCGTAAACGCTGTCCAGTCTGGTCAGGGCGAAGCAGTTTTCCAGCAGTGCGGTCAGGGGGTTCATTCTGGCCTCCCGGCGCAGCCTGTCCAGCGTGTTCAGGAACGTTTTGACCTTCGGGCTGTCGCTGAGCAGCAGTGCGTCATAGAACGCGCCCTTTTTCCTCGCGCTTCGGATTTCCGCCAGCTCGTCAGCAGTGAAGCCAAAAATGGGGCTTGCCAGTGTGCTGACCAGCGGAATGTCCTGCCGGGGGTTCCAGATGATCTGCAGGAACGAGCGCAGGGTGCCGATCTCCTCGGTTTGCAGCAAGTCCGTGCCGCCGCCCGACGCACAGCGAATGCCCCGGGCTTCCAGCGCCTTCTGGAAATACCCGCCGCCGCTGCCGGGAGAACGAAGCAGAATCACAATGTCCTCCGGGCAAACCGGCCGCAGGCTGTCGCCATCCCGCACCGGCGTTCCCTCCCGCAGCATCCGGACGATTCGCTCCGCCACAAAGGCCGCTTCCTCGGGATACTGGTCGTCCCGGGTCTCGATCACGTGAAGCTCCACGGCGGCTTCCAGCGGCGTGTGGGGAATTCCCTCCCGGAGTTCCTCCGCTTCCCCGTAGGTCAGCCCGCCGACCTTGGGGCGCATACAGGTGCGGAACACGTCGTTCACCGCGTCGATGACCTCGGCGCCGGAACGGAAATTGTGGCTCAGGAGAATCTTTCTTCCCTGCCCCGGCTCTGCCTGCTGAGCCGGGGCGTATTTTTCATACTTTTCCAGAAAAATCCCCGGGTCGGCCAGACGGAACTGGTAGATGGACTGTTTCACATCCCCGACCATGAAGCAGTTCTGCTTCTCCCGGGTCAGGGCCTCAAAAATCGCGTCCTGCACGCCATTGGAGTCCTGATACTCGTCCACCATAATCTCCCGGTAACGCCGCCCGATCTCCCGCGCGGCGGCTGTGGGCTGGCTTCGGGATTTTCCCAGCAGCAGATCCAGCGTTTTGTGCTCCAAATCTCCAAAATCCAGCACCCGGCGGCTGCGTTTGGCCGCGGTGTAATCCCGGTCGAACTGCCTTACCAGCGCCACCAGCCCCCGCTGGGCGGCAGCTGTCTGGTGCAGGTCGGTCAGCACCTGTCCGGAATCGTTGGAAAAGCCCGACAGCTTCTTTTTCAGCCCCTCCTTGCAGGCCGACCATGCGGCCTTGATCCGATCCGTCAGCTCCGGGTCAGGGTTGTCTTTTGTGGGAAACCGAAGCGACCCGAAACGGAGCTCCCGTTTTGCCACGATATCATCCCAGATCGTGCAGGCGCGAAGCTGCTCCAACTGGTACATGGCGTCTCTCAGGGTAACGGCGGGCTTTTCCAGACCGGGGCAGTTGTCGGCGCTTTCTGCGCACTGCCGAAGCACCGCGATCTGACAGTCCAGATATTCCTGCAAATTCCGAATCAGATATTGCCCCCACACCGTCTCCCCCACGTCGCCGATGCCCTCAGCATCCGCGTCGGTCAGGCATTTGTCCAGCCATGCCTCCGGGTTCAGGTGGCAGTGGGCGCTGTCGTAGACCTTTTCGATGATCTCCGGCACCTGACGGTCTGACCGCCCCACGCCCTGCGTGTCCACAAACGCCCGGAAGTCCGGGTCATCCCCCGCCGTTTCATAGGCGCGGTCAAGCAAACCTTCCAGCACCGTCTCCCGAATCTCCCGGCATTCGTTTTCATCCGCCACCCGGAAATCCGCCGCAATGTCCAGTTTATAGGCATATTCCCGAAGCAAATCGGAGCAAAAGCCGTGAACCGTGGAGATTTTCGTCAGAAACAACCGCTGCATCTGCCGCTGCAAATGCGTTTCTTCCGGCCGTTGGGCAATTTCCTCCGTCAGCTTTTTGGCGATTTTCCCCCGAAGCTCCGACGCTGCGGCCTTGGTGTAGGTGATGATGAGAAACTCGTCCAAGTTGGCCGGGTCATGCGTCTGGGTCAGAAAGCCCAGCAGCCGGTCAACCAGCACCTTGGTCTTGCCGGAACCGGCAGCCGCGGAGACCAGCAGCTTGCCGCCCCGGCTGGTCACGGCCATCTCCTGTTGCGGTGTCAGTTTATCCGCCATGATCTCCCATCTCCTTTCCGATTTCCTCCCAGAACCGCTGAGCGTCCATCATCTTATAGCTGCGCCGCCCCTCCACGGCCGCCGGGTGGCAGACCGGGCCGTAGGGGCAGAACCGGCAGGCGTCGTGGGTGCTGCCGCGGGTGTAGGGGTTTGGCTCCACATTGCCGGAGACGATATCCTCCACCAGTCTGGACAGTATCCGGAACACGTACCCTTCCAACAGCTTCAGCTGCTGGCGGTCGGCAAGGTCGCCGGAAATGGTGCCGTCCTTTTTCACGCTGTAACACATCCGCTTGGGCGCGTCTCCCGGCTCCATCGCCTGTAAGACATCTTCATCGTTCAGAAGCAGTCCCTTTCGCTTCCACTTGGAGATTCGCTCCTGCTCCGCTTCCTCGGCGGTCAGCTTGCCGTCGGAGGTCAGATAGGGCGCACGGGCGGGAAAATACTGCACCCCGGCGGCTACCGGGCGGTCGCCCAGAATATCGCTTCCGCTGCTTTTCAGGGCGAACATGTACAGCAGCATTTGCAGCCCCACGCCGTTGAACACGTCGCAGTAGTCAAAATCCTTTTTCCCGGTTTTGTAGTCTACCACCCGGTAATAGCGGCTGGCGCCGTTGTCCCAGATGTCCACCCGGTCGATAAAGCCCCGCAGGACTGCGTTCATGCCGCCGCCCGGAACCGGGATGGGCGGCAGACCCTCCCCGTCGCCGAAGCCGACCTCAAAGCCCGCCGGGGCAAACGCCGCCTCGCTCAGCTCCTGCCACAGCTCCCGAACCACCATGTCCAGCTCCTGAATATGGCGGCGGAACAGGTACGTCACCCGCTCCGACTCGATCTGGCTGAAATGCTCCCGGGCGTATTCCTCGCTGAAGCCATGGGCGATTTCCAGCGTTTCTTCCAGAGAAACCCTGTGGAATCCGCCCAGTTCCCGAATGCGGCGGGCGGAATTTTCCAGCACCGCATGGACATAGGTTCCGAATTCCGCCGGGTCGATGGCGGCTTCCTTCCGCTCCTGCACCCGAAGGCCGTACTTGAGGAAATAGGACAGGCGGCATTCCGCTTGCCGGTCGATCTGAGAGGCGGAAAGATTCAGCGTCGAGCCGTAGAGTTTGCCAATGGTTTCCCGTTCCACCTTTCCGAAGCGGTAGTCCCGCCGATGGCAGGTTTCCAGATATGTATCCCGGACGTTCAATCGCCCGGCAGCGTCCCCGGCGTCCCACCGGGCGAGGTACGCCCCCGCTTCCAGTCCATCCGCCGGGGCAAAACCCAATGTGTTTTTCACCTGCTGTTCCCCGCCCGCAAGCTCGCACAGGCGGCGGTAGACAAAGGACGGCTGGTCGCCGGAGCAGAACACGCTCACCGACGCCATGGCGCCGCAGAAGCAGCCGTAAATTTCCGCGAACTCCGCCTGCACTCCCTCCATCGCGCCGCCGGTGAGGGGCACGCCCAGCTCCCGGAGGGTGACGCGCTCCTGATCGGTCAGGACACCGGCGGAACCGGAATAGCCGGGGAGCTTGCCTTCCTCCGCCCCCAGCACGATCAAATGCTTTTCCTGATGGCAGCGCATGGCGGATACGGGGCCGACCTGCACCGCGTCCAGCACCGGTGGGATGGTTCCCACGTCGTACTGGCTCAGCAGCAGCCGGAAAAGGCGGATAAACTGCTCCCCCTCCCAATGGGTGTCCCCCAGCATGTCGTACATCTGCTCCAGCGCACCCAGAAGGATTTCCCACAGCTGGTTCAAAATCTGCGCGGCCCGGTTGTCCCCGGCGGCATCCAGCTCCTGCGCCATGCGGGAAAGCCGCATTTCCAAAGAAATGTCTTCCAAAAAGCCATACAGCGCCAGAATCTGTCCCCGCAGGTCGGAAGCGTCCCGGAAGCCCTGCCAGAGCCGCGTCAGCGGCGCGATTGCCAGTTCCCGCGCCGTGTTCAGTTCCTCCAGCCGATGCTGGTCTTCCTCCGTCCACACGCCGCTGAGACCGTCCGGATGGCTTTCCCAGCTCTGCGTCCACTTCTGCCCGCGAATGCCCCAGATGATGGCGTAATTCTCGATCCGGTCGCAGGTATCCGGGTCAACGGGAGACAGGGCGGAGCGGAGATAGCGCAGGACGCTTTTCTGGTCGAATCCGCTCAGGGCAGCGTCCAGCGCCATCAGCACCGTGGCGATGACGCTTTTTTGCAGAATATCCTCGGTTCCGGACTGATACACCGGAATATGGAGCCGGTGAAAGACCAGATTCACCAGCGGCTGATACACCGTCATATCGGTGCAGACCACTGTAATGTCCCGGCAGCGGCACCCGGCGGCGAGAAGCTGATGAATTCTGTCTGCTGCCCCCATACATTCCAGATACGGCGATTCCGCCCGGACCACGTCCAGGCACCCCTTCGCCGCGCCCCGGCTGATCGCGCCCTGAAACAGCCTCTCCCGCACAGGAGAAAGGGGCAGGCGCTTTTCGGGAATGATTTCGATCTGCACGTCCACCCCGGCGCGGCGGGCGCAGCGAAGCAGCTGGGACGCCGTGTCCCCCGCCTTTTCAAAGGCCAGAAGGCGGGAATCCTCCCGGTCGCAGTTCAGGCTCACCGTCACGTCGGGGGACGCCTGAATGAGATGTTCCAGAATTGCCAGATGCTGCCGGGTAAAATCCGGGAAGCCGTCTATGTAAAACACATGCTCCCGGGCAAAGTCCCCCTGCTCCATCTGTTCCAAAAGCCACGTCATCTGGTCTCTCGGGTCGCGCTTGCCCCGGCTGCACAAAGCGTCGTAACTCTCCATCAGAAGCGACAGTTCTTCCAGCTTCTGCGCCAGACTGCCCTCCGTCTCCCCGGCGGCGCGGCTCAAGTCGGCCGAGGAAATGCAGCAGCGCTTGAATTCGTCCACGGCGTCGATAAGGCCGGTAAGGAACTCCGGCTTCGTCTCCACGGCGGCGTAGGCTTTCAACCGGCTGGACAGGTTCTTTGCCGCAGCCGCCATGGCAACCACCCGGCCGCCGTTGTCCAGACATTCCTCTGCGGCGCTTCCCATGGAATCCGCCACCCGTCTTGCCAGCCGGGTAAAGGACAGCACCTCGGCGTACCGGCTGGCCGTGTCCCCGGCAGCAGCGCACAGCCGCCGCTCCGTTTCATGGCTGATGAGTTCGGGAACCATCAGAATGCGGTTCCCCCTCCTCCCGGCAACGTCCGCCGCGATCCGCTTCATAATCTCGTCCCGGTTTGCCGTCCAGTCCGTGCCAAGCAAAAGGTGCAGCATTTGCCCACCCCCTTCTCTTTTTTGTCCATGATACCACAAATTTGCTTTCATGAACAGAGCGGGATTCATCCTGCATATAAAAATTTTTCCAGTTCTCCCAGCGCGTCCAGCAGGAAAAACCGCACCTCGTATCTTTCTTCCCCGTCCAGCGCGCCGGTAAGGCTGTCCGGAAAGCCTGCCCCCGCCGCCTTGTCCGCGAATTCCTCAGAGGTCGCGCTCAGGCACAGGCTGGGAAATGCCACGCACCACCAGTTATGCCCCTCTCCCTCGCCGATGGTGATCCGCAGGGCTTCGTAGATACCGGCGGGCAGGGTAAAGGTGTCATAGTAGCGGGTATCAAAGGCTTCCTTACACAGCGTCACCACCGCCTCACAGTCGCACCCCGTCGCTTCCAGGACGCTGTTGGCGACGGCCTGAATTTGGGGCAGCTTGGCCTGTAAGTACGCCCTCGCCTCGTTTACGTCGGCGATTTTGTTCAGGTCGCTTTCCAGGCTGGCCAGCACAGCATCCCGCACCTGCAATTTGATGGACTGATCTTCCTCGCTGTCGGAATTGGCGACCACGTGGAAGCGGATCAGCTCGTCATTCAGCCGCTGCCGGTCGGCCAGCAGCGACCCGCACCACACGGACGCGGCAAGCACCAGACAGATACCGATTCGTTTCAAAAGTTTCTTCATAAAAAACACCGTCCATACGGAAATACTTCCAGTATGGACGGCAAATGCCAGAATTATACAGGTTTGGCAATATAGATGTTCGGATAGTTCTCTTTCAGCATACTGCACACCACGGCGGCGTACTCAAAGTTCGGCAAAATGGCAAAAATCGCGGAACCGGAACCGGTCATCTGCTCCGTCAGAGCACCGTAGCTGTTGCAGATGGACTTGATATAATTCAGCTCCAGATGCTCCGACGTGACCACCGGGTCAAAGACGTTGTATACGTTCTCCGCCACCTTCCCTAAATCCCCGGCCAGCAGGGCGCTTTCCATGGCCTGATTGTCCGGGCGGTGGGGAATCGCCACGGTGTCGATTTTCCCATACAGCTCCGGCGTGGACACGGAGAAGTCCGGCTTGCAGACCACGAACAGGCAGTCGGGCATATCCGGCAGCTTTCTCAGGCGCTCGCCCCGGCCTCCCACCATGGCCGTGCCGCCCACCACGCAGAACGGAACGTCGCTGCCAACCTGCGCCCCCAGCTCCGCCAGCGCCAGAACGGACAGCGGGTCGCCATAGTGCCGGTTCAGTGCCCGCAGCACCGCAGCCGCATCGGCGCTTCCGCCGCCTAAGCCCGCCCCGGCGGGAATGCGCTTGACGATGCGGATCTCCAGGCCCTCCGGATCTTTGTCCATGGCGTCGCAGTAGACCTTCGCCGCCTTCCACGCCAGATTCTTTTCGTCGGTGGGAATGCCCTCCACAGAACACAGCAGCCGCCACGGCTTTCCCGTCCCCACGTCGATCTCCACATCGTCCCGGATGGAGATGGTCTGCATCACGCTCTGCAAATCATGGTAGCCGTCCGCCCGCTTTCCCAGAACGTCCAGCGTTAAGTTTATTTTGGCAAAAGCGCCTTCATATAATGTCGTCATTGCAAAATTGTCCTTTCTGTGCATCTTTTTTTATTATAACGGAACTATTGGAATTTTGCAACTTCTTCGTGATAAAATCCGAAAATGCGCATATCCTATCAGCATCCGGGATGTGAAATGGAGGTAAGAATATGGATACCCTTGCGCTGATTTTGTCCATCATCGGCTGTGTCAACTGGGGACTGGTAGGCATTTTCCAGTTTGATCTGGTAGCCTGGCTCTTCGGCGGCTCCGGCTCCCTGTTCAGCCGGATCATTTACACCATCGTTGGGTTGGCAGGTCTCTGGTGCATTTCCTTCCTGTTCCGCAAGAAGACGTTTGTGGATGGGGAATGAATTATGGGCAGCTCCGGAAAGGAACTGCCCAATTTTTACATTCAGTTGTGGCACCGCACGATGCACTTGACCGTCTGGTCGCCGTACTTCGCGGTGATCTCCGTGGTTCCGCTTTGCAGCGCCGTGACATAGCCGTTTTCCACCTTGGCAATGTAGGCGTGCTCCACGCTCCACTCCACGTCCTCAGGCTTGAGGTCGCCGCAGTCCACCAGCTTCAGCTGGGTGCTGTAGCCCACCTGCAAACGCATGTCCGTTCTGTCCAGCTTCAGCTCCACCTGAGGCTTCGTCTCCACAGGCTCGGTCTGGATGGTCGCTTCCGTCTGGGCTGACACGGTGGCCTCCGTGGACGGCTCCGTCTCCGCTTCAAACTGGCAGGTCACGGGGCAGGTCAGCTGCTTGTCGCCGCAGGTGATGTAGATGACCGTCTTGCCCTCGCTCACAGCGGTGATACGGCCGTTGGCATCCACCGTTGCGATGCTCTCGTCACCGGAGGTGAACACCAGCTCGTCCGTGGTATTCTCCGGGATGACGACTACATTCAGCAGAAAATAATACCCGGGCTGGGTAAGCTCCGCCGCGCCGCCGGGGAGAGACAGATCCTGGCAGGGGATCCGCGGTTCGGTAGTCGCGGCCTCCGTCTGGACGGGCTGCTCGGTCTGGACGGTGGGCGCAGTGTCCTTCACGCCGTGCAGATTGGGCAGCAGATACCGGAAGAACAGGAACGCCGTTCCCGCCAGCAGGATCACGATCAGCGCCGTCAGGATCACCACAACGGCGGTGTTATGCTCCCGGGGCTGCTCGTCATAATTGTCTTCGTCATCCTCCGGGTCAGAGGAATATGGCTCATTCTCCGGCTCCGGGAAATCGTCGCTCTGCTCGTCAAAATCAAAAATTTCCTTTTTCTTTTTGCCGGACGAGTAGCGCCCGCCCTTGTTCAGCGCGGGCATCTGATCCATGACAAAATCATCATCGGAAACATTGCCGGACATATCCCGGGGGCAGCCGCAGATGGGGCAGCACTCCGCTGTGTCCTGGTAAGTTGTTCCGCAAATCTCACAAATTACCTTGCTCATATGATACCTCCTGACAAAAATACACATACTGTACCATTATCAAGCGCCATTATAACACTCTTTTCCAAATAAAACAACTACAAAGTGGTTGCTTTTTTCAGATTTTTATTTTATGATATAAAGGTTAAAGGAGGCGATTACGATTGACTGAACTTGCCGAAACCGAACTGATTTCTCCTTTGCTTGACGGATTTGCCATGGGAAACCCCATGAGCAGCCATGACGGCGTTCGCTGCTGTCCTGCCATCAAGGAAAATTCGGACGAAAAATACATAGTCAAAATCATTTCCGTACCAGCCGCGCAGACGCAGATGGATGCGATGCTTCTGGCTGGCGCCTATAAGGACATGGCGGGCGCCATGGACTACTTCAAGGGCGTAGCCGACGACGTGGAAAAGGAAGCGGAGTTCCTGCAGAAGCTTTCCAAGCTGGAGGGCTTTCTTCCCTACGACGGCTGGCAGACCGTGCCCATCAAGCGCCGCCGTTTAGGCTACGAGGTCTACCTCGTCAGCCCCTACAAGCATTCGCTGGCAAAGTACATCCGCCGCAATCCGGTCACCCATCTGGAAGCGATCAATCTTGGTCTTGACCTGTGCTCCGCGCTCTCCGTCTGCCGTCAGGCGGGATGCCTGTACGTGGACTTGAAGCCCACCAACATCTTCCTGACCGAGAAAAAAAGCTACCGCATCGGCGATCTGGGCTTCATCCCGCTGGACACGCTGCGCTACACGTCCCTGCCGGACAAGTACCGCAGTCCCTATTCTCCCCCGGAGCTGCACGACGCCATGGCCACGCTGAACGAAACGGCGGACACCTACGCCGTGGGCATGATTCTCTATCAGCTCTACAACGACGGCAGTCTGCCCTTCAAGGGCAAAGCGCCGGACGAAGCCCTCCCCTCTCCCGTCAATGCCGACTACGAGATCGCGGAGATCATCATGAAAGCCATTGACCCCGACCCCGCCAAACGCTGGCAGGAGCCGAAGGAGCTGGGCAAGGCGCTGGCCGCCTACATGCAGCGCAATTCCATCAATGACACCCCCATCACCATCTACACCCCCATTGAGGCAAAGCCGGAGGATGTGGTGCCGGTGCAGCCCGCCCCCGCTCCCACCGAAGCGCCTGCCCAGCAGGAGGAAACCATCGCGGAGGATACGCAGGATGAAACTCTCCCGGAGCCTGCGGACGCGGCCGATCTTCTGCCCCACCAGATGTCTGAGGAAGTTTCCCAGATTATGGACGAGGCCGACGCGCTGATTGCCCATGAGGTTCCCCAGACGGCGGTCACGCCGGAACCGGAGGAGGATTCCCCCGACCGCTTCTCCTTCGCCCAGGATGAAGAGGACAACGAGCCGCTGCCCGACAACAGCAACGAACCCTTTGCCGACGCGGAGGAAGAAAAGCGCCTGCAAAAAGAAGCGAAGAAGCAGGAACGCAGACAGAAGGCGAAAAAGGCCGCAACAGCCGTCATCACGCTGGTGATCCTCGCTGCCATCGGCGCGGGACTGTTCTGGGCGTATCAAAAATACTACCTGCAAACCATCAACAGCATTTCCATCGAGGGCGACCAGTACCAGCTGGTTGTCAGCGTGGACACCGAAGTAGACGATTCCAAGCTCAGCGTCATCTGCATGGACAACTACGGCAACGCCGTGACCCGGGGCGTGGTGGACGGCAAGGCGACCTTTACCGACCTGCTGCCCGATTCCCTGTACCGCATCCAGCTGGATATCAGCGGCTTCCATAAGCTGGTGGGTCAGACCTCCGACATCTTCACCACCAAGGGTTCCACCAGGATCGCCAGCTTCTCCGCCATCACCGGCGCCGAGGACGGCTCCGTCATGCTGAACTTCGCGGTCAGCGGCGCCGACCCGGAGGAATGGGTCGTGAGCTACTCTGCCGAGGGCGAGGAGACGCAAAGCGAAAGCTTCTCCGGCCACACCGTCACCGTCAGGGGGCTGACCGTGGGTAAGCTGTACACCTTCACGCTGGAGCCTGCCAGCGCCGCCTCCAAGGAGACCTTCACCGGAGAAAATACGCTGGAATTCACGGCTTCCCGTCTGGTTCTCGCGGAAAATCTGACCGTCGCCGCCAGCAGCGGCAGCGATATGACCGTCCGCTGGGACGCCCCCGGCGATGTGGTCGTGGAGAGCTGGAGCGTCCGCTGCTACAGCGACAATAACGGCTACGACAAGCAGTTCACCGTCACCAATACCGAGGTCTACTTCACGGACATCGACCCCTCGGTCGCCTACACCATCGAGGTCACCGCCGCCGGCATGACCCAGCCCGCCCGCACCAGCGTCACCGCCAATCCCATCAACATTACAAGCATGAACGTGGATGACAGCGCGCTGGATCAGATCGCCGTGACTTGGGAATACACCGGCACCGCCCCCTCCGGCGGCTGGCTGCTGATGTACCAGATCGACGGCAGCTCGACGCCCAACGTGGTCAAATGCACCCAGCCCTCTGCGGTTATCTCGCCCCTGATCCCCAGCGCAAAGTACCAGTTCACCATTCAGGCGGCAGACGGCACCTCCATTTTCGGAAACGTCAAGACCCAGACCATCCGCAATGCCAGCGTGTATGACGACCACGGTCTGTCCGCGGATCACATCACCACCCATCTGGTCAAGACGCCGGACACGGAGGATTGGCATTTTGAGTCCATCGGCACCGCCGCCTATACCAGTGAGTTTGCCGTGGGCGACAAGATTTCTGTAGTCCTGCAGGGCACTACCAATTTCTACGTCCCCGAAGATCCGCTGGACATCCTCTTTGTCATCCGGGACGGCTACGGCAATGTCATCCCCAAGTACATTTCCGAGGCAACCGGCGACTGGAAAGAGATCTGGTACGCGGGTGACTACCACTACGGCGAGCTGGATGTTCCCACCGCCCCCGACGCCCCCGGCGATTACTCACTCAGCATTTACTTCAACGGTCTGGCCATTACGGTCATCACCTTCACCGTTACGGAGTAAGGATTTTCTCACAAAGCAGCCCCAGCTTTAATAGGTGGTCGGAAAACAGTTAATGGAGCGTATCGGTATAGATACGCTCCATTTCTTGTGCCAGCACATGCAGCCCCTTGGCTCTCCCTCTGGGAGAGCTG
>OFMM01001223.1_pt1 | contig 12880 bp, 7 predicted proteins | sample 1541811 | NCBI WGS metagenome assembly OFMM01 (sample SAMN04209246, study PRJEB22552) | human gut metagenome | biome: gut; material: feces | host: Homo sapiens | place: USA: Oklahoma
CACCTCCTTTCAGATTTGGGCAGAAAAAAACGCCGTAGACTTTTCTCAAAATCTACGGCGTGGGCGTATGCGAAAAGGGATGCTGCCTTGCGGTAACATCCCTTTTGTCGCTTGGTTATTCAATTTTTGAGCTAACCTGTTTGCCCTCTGCCCTTAAAAGCGTTGATTTTACTGGGTTTCTGCTTGTTTTCCTATGTCAACGCTCTTGATGGGAGACGGTGTTTTTTGCACGCACTGCGTTTTCACGACCCGCTGCCGGACGTCTGCGTGGGCGCCGTGACCTCCGTGCGCGTGACGCCCTTGGAGAATGTCAGGCTCTTGAGGATGGCCGAAAAGTCGTTGGACATGCTGCGGTAGAGGTCGGCGTTCTCGTTGGCGAACTGCACGTCGGTCGGCAGCTCGGCAATAAGGTTGTAGTTCGCGCCGTCGACGGTCAGGCCGCAAATGGCCTGATACTCAGGCAGCACGGTATAGTCATAATCGGTGGGAAAGACCTCAAGCATGAACAGAAAGCCGCCCAGACCGTTGTTGTGGTCGGTCTTTTCGTAAAAGCCGACGTAATAGCCGCCGTCGTTGGCGCCGCATTCGGTCAGGTAATCGTCGCCCCAGCTGGCCGGCAGCGTGACGGAAAAATAGCCGCCCTTGCCGTCGTCATACGTCGGACAGAGGGTGATGTTCCCCGCCTTGTCGGCCGCAGCCGTCGGCTGGGCGGACGCGGCGGTCTTCTCGCTGCGGCCGCAGGCGGCCAGAGACAGCGCGAGCGCCAGCGCCAGCACGAGCGCCGGGATGTTTCGTTTCATGCAGATCGCTCCTTTCCGAATCTTCGCACGGGAATATTATACGCCGCCGGCCCGCGTGTGTAAACCCCAGGGCCGGGCGGCGCGCGGCGCGCAAAAAGATGCACGTCAGATATTCTGACGTGCATCCGAGCGAAAGGTTCCGGTTTTTTTACGCGGCGGCGGGCTTGCTGTGCTTGCGCAGGACGATCTGCAGCACGATGACGACCACGATGACCGCGACGCCGACGACGTCGGTCATGAACTCCGGGTCGATCAGGCACAGGCCGCCGGCGGCGAGCAGGATGCGCTGCCACCAGGGCGCGCGCGTGACGATATAGCCCTCGAGCGCGGCGGCGATACCGAAGATGCCGAGGCACGACGTGATGATGACCTGAATGGCGGCGAGCACGCCCTGATCCATGAGCAGCATGGAGGGGTTCATCGCAAAGATGTACGGCACGATGAACGCCGCGATGGCGAGCTTCGTGGCATTGATGCCGGTCTTCATGGGGTCGGACTTGGCGATGGCGGAGCCGGCGTAGGCCGCCAGCGCGACCGGCGGCGTGATATCGGCGACGATGCCGAAGTAGAACACGAAGAAGTGGGCCGCGACCTTCGGGATGCCGAGCGTGATGAGTATCGGCGCGCAGGTGGAGGCCATGATGCAGTAGTTGGCGGTCGTGGGCACGCCCATGCCGAGCACGATGCAGCAGAGCATCGTCAGGAAGAGCGCCAGCAGCAGCGAGAGCGTCGGGTTCGGGATGGCGCTGCTGATCGCAATGACGCCGCTGATGAGCTTGGACGCCAGGCCCGTGACGGTGATGCAGCCCGCGATCATGCCGGCCATGGCGCAGGCCACGGCGACGGTGATGCTGCCCTTGCCGCCGGCCTCGAGCGAGTCGAGGATCATGCGGCCGGTCTTTTTGGCGGTGATGCCGGCGACGCTGCCGGTCTTGGTCTCCCGCACCTCGGCCGAGGCGTCACAGATGGTGCCGACCAGGCTCACGGCGATGGAGATCAGGATGGCGATCGCAGCGGAAAACTGCAGCGAGCGGATGTTCGCCGTGACCATCCAGATCAGGAACACGAGCGGCAGCAGCAGATAGACGTTGCGGATGAGGTACTTGAAGCGGGGCAGCTCCGAGCGCGGGATGCCCTTGAGGCCGAGCTTCTTGGCCTCGAGATGCACGGAGATGAAGATGCCGCCGAAATACAGCACGGCGGGCAGGATCGCCCAGAGCGTGACCTGACCATAGGTCACGCCCATGTACTCGGCCATGAGGAACGCGGCCGCGCCCATGATGGGCGGCATGATCTGGCCGCCGGTGGAGGCCGCCGCCTCGACGGCGCCGGCGAACTCCGGCTTGTAGCCGGTCTTTTTCATCATCGGGATCGTGACCGAGCCGGTGGTGACGGTGTTGCCGACGGACGAGCCGGACACCATGCCGCACAGCGCGGACGAGATAACGGCGACCTTGGCCGGGCCGCCGGAGGTCCAGCCGGCGATGGCGTTGGCTGCGTCAATGAAGAAGCTGGCGATGCCGGTTCGCTCAAGGAAGCCGCCAAAGATGATGAACACGGCGATGAACTTCGCGCACACCTGCACGGGCGTGCTCAGCACGCCGGACGTGCCGAAAAAGAGCGTGTAGATCACGCGGCTGAGCACCTGCTGGAACGTCTGCCCGGCGTTGAGCATGCTCACGAACGTGTACACGAGCAGCGCGCCGACGACCACGAGGATCGGCAGGCCGACGCAGCGGCGGCACAGCTCGGCCAGCACGAGGATGCCGGCCACGCCGACGGCGATGAGAAACGGCGTCATCTTGGCGGCGCTGGTGAGCGTCTTGATGAGCACGGAGTAGTTAAAGCAATAGTAGAAAAACGCAGCCGCGCCGATGACCATGATGACGATATCGTACCACGGCAGGCGGTTGGCGTGCACATGCTTCTTGCTGGCGGGGTAGGTCAGGTAGCCCATGATGACGATCAGCCCGAGGAACGCGGTCAGGCGGATCTCGAGCGCGGCCGTGCTGAACAGCGTCGACCAGATGCAGTAGATCGAAAACAGCGCCATGACGACGGAGATAACGATCTTGGGCTTGCCCGCCCAGATGCGGGTGGCGGATTCGCGGTCATACTTGCGCATGACGGCGTCCATTTCCTCCTGCAGCGAAGCGCTTGCCGCGGCGTCCGCGGCCTTTTTGTTGTCAGACATAGAGGGAAACCTCCGTTCCGGTTAGGATGGAAAAGCTACGGCGTCAGGGGTACTGACGCCGTAGCGAACGTTTACGGGATGCAGCGCATCACCGCCTCAGGCATCAATAGGTGCCGGCCTTGATGGTGGCGGCGGTGTAGTACGGGGACGCGGACAGCAGGGACTGCACGTGGCTGTCGTCGAGGCTGACGAGGTAGACGCTGCCGGCGGTGGCAAGGTCGGTGATGGCCGTGGTGGGCGCACCGGCGACGATGAACGCGGCGTCGATCTTGCCGTCCTTCAGGCTCTCGGCGCTGTCGCCGAAGCTCTGGTACACGGCGGAGATGTCAGACTCCTTGAGGTCGTAAGCGCTGAGCACGTCAATGGCGTTGAAGTACACGCCCGAGCCGGCCGCACCGATGGAGACCTTCTTGCCGGCGAGGTCGGCAACGGTCTTGATGTCGGGGTTGGTGGTGACGATCTGCACCTGCTCCTGATACAGCTGAGCCACGACGGAGAAGCCGGTGACGGGGCTGTCAAACAGGCGCTGGCCGTTGTAGGCGTAGTTCATGACGTCGCTCTGCACGAACGCGAGCTGGACGTTGCCGTTGGTCAGATCCTCGACGTTGGCCTGAGAGCCGCCGGAGGTGAGGGCCGTGACCTTGCAGTCGGACTTGCCGGAGACGAAGGAAGCGAGCACGCCGCCGAAGGCGTAGTACGTGCCGGACTCGCCGCCGGTGCCGAAGCTGAGCGCGGAAGCGGTGCCGTTGCCGGCGCCTTCCTTGACCGCGTCGACCTTGAAGCCCTTCTCCTCAAAGTACTTGGCAGCGCCGGGGTGATACGGCACGCCCTTGACGGAGGCGGCAGCCTCGATGCTCAGCTCCGCGCCCTTGGCGTGCTGAGCGGTGATGGCGTCGAGATTGTCAAAGATGGTGGACACGAACGCATAGATCTCGTCGGTCGGGACATCGTCGCGGGCGATGACGATCGCGCCGACGGAGACGGTGTTGGTATCGACCTTGGAAGCGGAACCCGTGTCGTCGGTCTTGGTGTCGGTATTGCCGCCGCCGCAGGCGCACAGCGCAAACACCATGACGAGGGCGAGCGCCAGCGCCACGATTTTGTTGAACTTCATAGTTGATTCTCTCCTTTTTGAAATTTTCCTCTTGCAAAGATTCAATATGAGTTCATTATACCTGCAATTTGTGCAAATTTCAAGCGAAAAATGAAACTTTATGCCTGTTCGTGTGCAAAAACTTTCACACACTAACAGTTTTCTGATACAAATCGCCACATCTTGCGCCGCTTGGGCAAATTTTCCCACTCCGGGCACAAGATGCCTCACACAAGTAAGCAAAAATCCGGCCTGTGCAAAATTTGCACAGGCCGGACCATCGACCGGAATGCGTTATGCGTCCTTGTCCTTGTCCGCGTCCGGGTCGGGCTGCACGAGCACGCGCTCGACGCGGCGGCCGTCCATGGCGAGGACCGTGACGGTGAGGTTTTCGTACCGGAAGCTGTCGCCCACCTTCGGGAACGTGCCGAAGCGCTCGAGCGTCCAGCCGCCGACGGTGGTGCTGTCGGCGTCGTCGAGGGCGTCCTCGTTCCAGTCGAGCAGCTCGAGAAAGTCCGAGAGCGTCATGGCGCCGTCGAGCTCATAGCCGCCGTCGGGCCGCGTGACGACCTCGTTTTCCACCACGTCCTTCTCGTCCCAGATGTCGCCGACGAGCTCCTCGAGCACGTCCTCCATCGTGATGACGCCGAGCGTGCCGCCGAACTCGTCCGTGACGACGGCGAGGTGCTTCTGCTCGCGGCGGAGCTTTGCCAGCACGTCGGGCAGGCGCGTGGTCTTGTAGACGAAGCACGGCGGAATGAGCTGCGCGCGCAGATCGTCCGGCCGGCCGTCCATCATGGCCTTGAAAAAGCGGTTGAGATACAGAAAACCGATGATATTGTCCACGCTGCCGGAGTAGACCGGCAGGCGGGAATACGACGAATCGTTGATGATGCACACGATCTCGTCCCAGTCGTCGTCGATGTCGATGGCGACCATGTCGACGCGGGCGGTCATGGCCTCGCTCGCGCTGACGTCGGAAAAGTCGAGCGCGGAGCGCAGCAACTCGCTGCGGTCCTCGTCGAGCACGTCCTCGTCCTCGGCCGTCTCGATGATCGACTGCAGTTCCTGCGAGGCGGCCTCCTCGGGATCGCCGTCGCCGGCATCGCCGTGCAGCGGGCGCGTGATGAGGTGCACGAGCCCGACGACGAGCCAGATCACGGGGTAGAGGATGACCGACAGCGCGCGGATGATATAGGCATTGCGCAGGGCGATGCCGTTGGCGTTCTGCTTGGCGACGATCTTCGGCATCGTCTCGCCGAAGATGATGACCAGCAGCGTCAGCACGACGGTGGACACCCACGTCCACTGCTCGCCCGCGAGCAGGATGACGATCACGGAGCCGAGCGACGACGCCGCGATGTTGACGAGGTTGTTGCCGATGAGGATGGCGCTGAGGGTGCGGTCGAAGTGGTCGAGGATGCCGACGGCCGTTTTCGCGCGGCGGTCGCCGTCCTCGGCGGCGTTTTCGAGCCGCAGGCGGTTGGCCGACGAATACGACATTTCCGACGCGGAGAAGAACGCCGACAGCGCGATCAGCACGACGAGCGCGGCAAAATACCACACGATGCTCATGCCGGCTCGCCCCCTTTCTCCGGGGCGGCGTCCGCGGGGGCGGCCTCATCGGTCTCCTCCGGCAGCAGGCGCACGACGAGCTTGACGATGCGCTTTTGCTTCATGTCGGAAATGCGCACGTCGAGCCGGTGATAGCGGAAGCCCTCCCGCTCGCGCGGGATGTAGGAAAACTGCTCATACGTCCACTCGCCGAGCAGTTTGTAACGCAGCTCCTCGTCGTCCTCGGGGTCGGTGTAGTCGAGCCGGTCGAACACCTCGCCGACGGTCATCTCGGCATCGACCTCGTAGCGGCCGCCGCCGAGCGGCACGAACGACTCCTCGACCACGTCGTCCTCGTCCCAGATCTCGCCGACGAGCTCCTCGACGATGTCCTCCACGGTCACGATGCCGAGCGTGCCGCCGTAGTTGTCGGTGACGATGGCGAGGTTTGCCTTGCGGCTGCTCAGCTCGGGCAGCACCTCGGCGATGAGGGTGCTCTGGTGCACGAACACGGGCTCGTCGAGCAGGGGGCGCACGTCCACGGCCTTGCCGCCGGCGGCAATGCACGCCTTGATGTATTTGCGGATCTGCAGGATGCCGATCACATTGTCAATGCTGTCGGCATACACGGGCAGACGGCTGTGGCGCTGCTCGCGCACGTAGGCGAGGATCTCCTCCGGGGGATCGTCCACGTCCACGGCGGCGACGTCCACGCGCGCCGTGATGACGCTCTCGACCGGCACGTCGGCAAACGACAGGGCCGAGCTCATGAGCTCGCCGCGCTCGGCGGTCAGCTCCCCGTCGTCGGTCATGTTCTCGATGATGTCGGCCAGCTCATCCTCCGTCACGGTCACGGCGGGCTCGCTCTGTACGCGGCGGGCGACGGCGTTGCCGAAGGCGGTGAGCAGGGCCGACAGGGGTTTGAAGAGCACCATGAAAAACCGCAGCGAGCGCGCCGTGTGCATGGCCAGCCGCTCGGCGTATTTCTTGGCGATGCTCTTCGGCAGCATCTCGCCTGCGAAGAACACGACCACGGTCGTGACGAGCGTGCCGGCGGTGACGGCCCACATGCCCCACTGCCGCTGCACGGCCACGGTCACGAGCGTTGCGATCGTCAGGTGCAGAATGTTCGTGCCGATCAGCAGCGTCGTGATCGCCTGATCGAAGTGGTCGAGCACATACAGCGCCTGCTCGGCGCGGCGGTTGCCGTGGTCAGCGGCGGCTTTGAGCCGGATGCGGCTCGCGGATGCAAACGCTGTCTCCATGACGGCGAAATAGGCCGCGCCAAGGAGCAGCACGATGATAACAGGCAAAATATTCCATAAATCCTGCTTAGGGCCAGCGTCCATTGCGGATCATCACACTCCTGAATACCTCCCCCGGCCGGTGCCTATCCGGTCGGGAGATAAATTAACGTTCATGATACCATAAAATGCCCGGCGCGTCAACGGCTTTTCTCCTCCGTGACGGCGACGTTGCCCGGCCCTGCCAGCTCGCGCAGCTCCTCGACGAGCGCGGGGTGCACGACGCAGCGGGCCGCGGCGCGCCGGCCCGTGTCCTCAAACACGAGCACGAGCTGCTCGTCGCCGGGGAACATCTCGAGGATGAGCTCGATGCGCTTCACGGCCGGGTGGTCCTTATCCGGCAGCCGCACCCAGAGCCGGTGACGCTTCGGCGGCTCGGGCCGCGGCGGCGGGTCGCGGCGCGGCGGCGTGCGCAGGGTCTCGAGCCCCTGCTCCGTCAGCGGCAGGACCTTGTCCGCCACGAGCTGCGGGTCGGATTCATCCCGCGTCGAGATGCGCCCGGCGACGAACAGCGCGGGGGTTTCCTGCGCCAGCAGGTCGCGGCAGGCGTCGAGCGCGGGCGAAAACACGAGCACCTCCATGCTGCCGCCGTCGTCCTCGAGCTGGAGGTAGGCCATGCGGGTGTTCTTGCGCGTGGCGCGCTCGCGGCTGGCGGTGCAGATACCGGCGAGCACGACGCGCTGCCCGTCGCGGTAGCGGTGCGCGGCCGTGGCCGGGGCGTGGAAGCTTGCGAGAATGTCGCCCATGGACGCGGCCTTGGCCTGCTGCGCGAGCGCGCGGTAGTCGTCCATCGGGTGGCCGGTGAGGTACAGCCCCGTCGTCTCGCGCTCCATGGCTATGAGCTCCGCGCGCGTGAACTCCTCCACGTCCGGCAGCACGAGCTGCGTCGTGTCGGCGGGCTGGCCCCCGTCGTCCGGCGCGCTGAAGAGGTTCATCTGGCCGGTGAGGTTCATGCGGCTCTCGCTCGCCGCGCCGCCCAGCACGCGGTCGACCGACTGCATGAGCGCCTTGCGCTTGTAGCCCATGCGGTCGAAGCACCCGGCGCGGATGAGGCTCTCGACGGCGCGGCGGTTGAGGTCGTGCCCATTCATGCGGCGGCAGAACTCGTCAAACGCCGTGAACGGCCCGCCGATCTCCCGCTCGCGCATGAGCGCCTGGATGAGTCCGCGCCCCACGCCCTTGATGGCCACAAGGCCGAAGCGCAGATCACCCTCCTCGACGGTGAAGTCGGCGTCGGACGCATTGATGTCCGGCGGCAGCAGGCGGATGCCCAGCTCGCGGCACTCGGCGATGTACTCCGTGACCTTCGGCGTGTTGTCGAGCACGGAGGTCAAAAGCGCTGCCATGTATTCGTGCGGGTAGTTGCGCTTCATGTACGCCGTGCGGTAGGACACGATGGCGTAGGACACGGCGTGCGCCTTGTTGAAGGCGTAGCTTGCAAAGGCGAGGATCTCGTCGTAAATTTCGTTTGCCGTCTGCTCCGGCACGCCGCGCGCCACCGCGCCGGGGATATTCCGCTCCGGGTCGCCGTGCACGAACGCGGCGCGCTCGGCCGTAATGACGGCCTCTTTTTTCTTCGACATGGCGCGGCGGATCATGTCCGCCTGCCCGAGCGAGAACCCGGCCAGCTGCCGGAAGATCTCGATGACCTGCTCCTGATAGACGATGCAGCCGTAGGTCACGGACAGGATCGGCTCGAGCAGGGGGTGTTTGTAGGTGATGCGCTCCGGGTGCGCCGAGCAGGCGAGAAACCGCGGGATGCTCTCCATCGGCCCGGGGCGGTAGAGCGCGATGACGGCGGTGATGTCCTCGATGCTGCGCGGGCGCAGCCCCATGCACACGGCCGTGATGCCCGCGCTCTCGAGCTGGAACACGCCGACGGTGCGCCCGGCGGCGAGCATATCAAACGTCTTCTTATCGTCGAGCGGGATGCGCTCGACCTGGAACCCCGGCTCGCGGCGGCGCACCTGCCGCGCCGCGTCCTCGAGCACGGTGAGGTTGCGCAGGCCGAGAAAGTCCATCTTCAGCAGTCCCAGCTCCTCGAGCGTCGTCATCTGGAACTGGCACACGAGCGCGCCGTCGTTGCTCGCCAGCGGCACGTAGGCGTACACCGGCTGCTCCGTGATGACCACGCCCGCCGCGTGCGTGGACGCATGCCGCGGCATGCCCTCGATGGCGCGGGCCGTGTCGATGAGCTGGTGCAGCCGGTCGTCCCCGTCATACATGGCGCGCAGCGTCTGCGACTGCTGCAGCGCCTCGTCGAGCGTGGTGTTGATGCCGCCGGGGATGGCCTTGGCCACAGCGTCCACCTCGGCGTAGGTCATGTTCATGACCCGGCCGACGTCGCGCACTGCCGCGCGCGCGGCCATCGTGCCGAACGTGACGATCTGCGCCACGTGGTCGGCGCCGTATTTGCGGATCACGTAGTCGATCACTTCCCCGCGCCGCTGCACGCAGAAGTCCACGTCGATATCCGGCATGCTTACGCGCTCGGGGTTGAGAAAGCGCTCGAAGTAGAGGTTATACTGCACGGGATCGACGTCCGTGATGCCGAGGCAGTAGGACACGACGCTGCCGGCAGCGCTGCCGCGCCCCGGCCCGACGGGGATGTGCTGGGCCTTGGCGTAGCCGATGAAATCGCTCACGATGAGAAAGTAGTCCACAAAGCCCATGCGCCGGATCATGTTGAGCTCATAATCCAGACGCTTTCGCACCTCCGGCCGGTCGCCGTAGCGTTTGGCAAAGCCGCGCGCGCACAGCTTCGTGAGATAGGCGTCCGCGTCCGTCTCCCCCTCCGGCAGCAGAAAGCGCGGCAGGTGGTAGTGGCCGAACGTGAAGTCGAAATGACACCGGTCAGCAATGCGCTGCGTGTTTTCCACCGCGTCGGGATATTCGTCAAAGAGCGCGCGCATCTCGGCCTCGCTCTTGAGGTAAAACTCGTCGTTCGGGAAGCGCAGGCGGTCCGGGCTGTCGAGCGTCTGCCCGGTCTGGATGCACAGCAGCACGTCCTGATCGTAGGCGTCCTGCTTTTTAATATAGTGTACGTCGTTCGTCGCCGCGAGGGGGATGCCCGTCTCGCGGTGGATGCGCAGCAGCGCCGCACGCACGCGCGCCTCGTCGGTCATGTGGTGGTTCTGCAGCTCAAGGTAGAAGTTCCCCTCGCCGAACAGTTCCTGCAGCTCCACGGCGCGTGCCTTGGCCGCCTCATAATCTCCCCGCAGCACCGCGCGCGGAATGTCGCCCGCGACGCAGCCGCTCAGGCAGATGAGGCCGTCTGCATGTTTGTGCAGCAGCGGCCAGTCGATGCGCGGCTTGCCGTAAAACCCGCGCTCGAACGCCGCCGACACGAGATAGCACAGGTTGTGGTAGCCCGTCTCGTCCCGGCAGAGCAGGATCAGGTGCGTGTAAGCATCGTCCACGCCGTGGACGCGGTCGGTCATGCCGCGCGGGGCGACATAGACCTCGCAGCCGATGATCGGCCGGATGCCGGCAGCGACCGCCGCCTTGTAAAAAGCGACCGCGCCGTACATGACACCGTGGTCGGTGATCGCCAGCGCGGTCTGGCCCAGCTCCTTGGCGCGCTCGATGAGCGGCCCGATGCGGCATGCGCCGTCGAGCAGGCTGTATTCACTATGTACGTGCAGGTGTGCAAACCCCATCGTGCGTTCCTTTCAGTCGTCCATGTGAAATTCCATGAGTTTTTTCAGCCGGTAGTTCAGGCAGCTCTTCGTCACCGGCGGATACGAGAGCGTAGCGAGGTCGGCCAGGCTGGCCTCGGGATTGGCAATGCGCAGCAGCGCCGCGCTCTGCAGCTTTTCCGGCAGCACGTCGAGCCCGTAGTCGCGCTCGATGCGGCGGATGGCGTCGATCTGCTCCTGCGCCGCGGCGACGACCTTGTCGGCGTTGGCGGTGTCGCAGTTGACCTTGCGGTTGATGGAGTTGTTCATGGACTTCTCCACCTTGGCGGACATGATGTCCATGGCGGCGCAGGGCGCGCCGATCTTGGTCAGGAAGTCCTCGATGGCCTCGGACTTCTTGAAATAGAGCACGGTGTTCGCGCCGCGGTCGATGCTGCGCGCGGCAAAGCCCAGCTCCGTGAGCAGGGCGGCCGTCTCGCGGCTGACGCTCGCGTGCGCCGTGATGAGCTCGAGGTGGTAGTTCTTGCTCGGGGCGGTCACGCTGCCGCCCGCGAGAAACGCCCCCCGCAGGAACGACGCCTTGCAGCAGTCGTTTTCCAGCACGGCGAGGTTGATGTGGTGCGCGACCGTGCGCGAGAGATCGGCGCCGAAGGCGGCGAACGCCGTCTCGACGGCGGCGCGGTCGGTGATGGTCAGCACGTGGCGGCCGCCGGCCTTTTCCCCGGCCGGCAGGGCAAAGTGCGCGCCGAACGCGCGGCGAAACAGCTTCGGCAGCCGCTCGGCAAAGGCGTCGCACGCCGTGACGATGCGGATCTCCCGCGTCGTGAACGTGTGGCAGTACAGCAGCACGCCGTAGGCCTCGGCCACGGCGCAGCAGTGGCGGCTGACCGGCACGCGGCACAGCTCGTTTTTCACTTCGGATGCAAAGGACATGGCGCGCCTCCGTCAGGTCTTGGGAAAGTCCCGGTTGCGCAGGCGGACGTTGGCGTCGCGCGCGGCGAGGTAGTCCGTCAGTACCTTGGCCACGGCCACGCTGCGGTGCTGCCCGCCCGTGCAGCCGATGCCGATCGTGAGCGCATAGCGCCCCTCGGCGGCGTACTGCGGCAGGAGAAAATCGACCATGTCGGTGAGCTTGGAGAGGAAATTTTTCGCCACGTCGCTGCGCAGGACGTATTCCTGCACCTCGGCGTCCATGCCGCTCATGGGGCGGAGCTTTTCGACGTAAAACGGGTTCGGCAGAAAGCGCACGTCGAACACGAGGTCGGCGTCGATCGGGATGCCGTACTTGAAGCCGAAGGACACGACGTTGACGAGAATGTCGCGCCGCGTGCCGCCGTCGGCAAAATACTCGCAGATGCGCTTTTGCAGCATGGCGAGCGTGAGGCCCGTCGTGTTGATGACGAAGTCCGCGCGCTCGCGCACGGGGGCGAGCAGCTCGCTCTCGCGGCGCACGGCCTCGGGCAGAGAGCAGCCGCTCTCGGCCTGCAGCGGGTGCGGCCGGCGCGACTCCTTGTAGCGGCGCACGATGGCGCTCTCCGACGCCTCGACGAACAGAATGCGGTAGTGCACGCCCATGCTCCCAAGCTCCCCGAGCGCGGCAAACAGCTCGGAAAAGCTCTCCTGACTGCGGATGTCCGTCACGAGCGCGACCTTTTCATACCGTCCGCGCGTGGCAAGGCACAGCTCGGCAAACTTCGTCAGCAGTGCCGTGGGCATATTGTCCACGCAGTAAAAGTCCAGATCCTCCAGCACGTCGGCCGCGCGGCTCTTGCCGCCGCCGGACAGGCCCGATACGATCAGAAATTCCATCCCGTCACCCCCGGATGATCTTCACTTCCGGCTCGAGCTCCACGCCGGACGTGCGCAGCACCTCGCTGCGGATGTGATCCATGAGCCGCAGCACATCGTCAAACGTGGCCCCGCCGCGGTTGACGACGAAGCCCGCGTGCTTTTCACTCACCTGCGCGCCGCCGACGGCATAGCCCTTGAGGCCGGCCGCGTCGATGAGCGCGGCGGCGTAGCCCCCCGCGGGGCGCTTGAACGTGCTGCCCGCGCTGGGGTATTCCAAGGGCTGTTTGGACCGGCGGCGCTGGGCCAGGTCCGCCATTTTTTCTCGAATGGCGGTCTCGTCGCCCGTGGCCAAGGTGAGGTGTGCCCCCACGATGCTCCAGGGCAGTTGGGAAAAGACGCTGGTGCGATAGCCCAGCTTCAGCTCGTCTTTCCCCAAGCGGTGGGCCGCACCTGTCTCGTCCAGGCAGTCCACCCAGTCGATGACCTGGGCCATCTCCCCGACATAG
>OFMM01001243.1_pt1 | contig 12748 bp, 7 predicted proteins | sample 1541811 | NCBI WGS metagenome assembly OFMM01 (sample SAMN04209246, study PRJEB22552) | human gut metagenome | biome: gut; material: feces | host: Homo sapiens | place: USA: Oklahoma
GGCTTTGTCGGTGACGGCTGCGCTGGCCTGCTCAATGGCGGCGCGCAGCTCTTTGATTTTTTCTTCCATAGTACACCTCTGTTTGACTTTGGGCCGGAGCAAATAAAAAAGCCCCGTCCCTGTGTGAAATCAGGGACGAAGCCTTGTACATACAATTCTCCGCGGTACCACCCGTGTTCCGCCTATAAAAAGCGGCACTCTTTGCTGCGGGTAACGGTGCAGGGCCGTTGCGCACTACCGGGCCGGAACGGCCTTTCCCGCGCACCACTCGGGAGGGAACTTCCGCACAATTTCTTTGCAGGCGGCTTGCAGCCGGCGACCGCCCTCTCTGGCCCAAAGAACCTTGCGCGTACTTTCTCCGTCATTGCGTTTTTGCGAATACTAGATTAGTATAGCGCGAATTTTGCGCACTGTCAAGCCTGCGGCAGCGGATACTTCTGCTTATCTTCCACGCTGATAGCTTTGCCGAGCTGCACCTCAATGATTTTTAGCTCGGTATCGGCAAAGATCGTGTGCTTGCAGCCTGCCTGCATGGTCAGGATATCCCCTGCCTTGACCTGCTTCTCTGCACCGTCCAGAATCGCGCGGCCGGTGCCGGAAATGATGGTCCAGACCTCGTCGCGGTTTTCGTGGCTGTGGTAGTTCATGCCGTGGCCAGGGTTGAGGGTGATTTTGATGGTCATGCTTTCATCCTCAATGTCCAACACGCGGAAGGAACCCCAGGACTTTTCGGCAAACATAATTTGCTGGTGAATGCTGTCCACATAGGGCTTGATGTAGCTGGATTGTTCCTTGTCGGAGACGAGGATGCCCTCCGGGCTGGCGGAGACAACGACGTTTTTCAGCCCCATGCAGAGAACCGGCACGTCCAGCTCGTTCAGCACATGCACGTTCTCGCAGGCATCGTTCAAGATGGCTTTGCCGATCTTCGGTTCTTCCATCGCCTCGGTCAGGGTGTTCCAGGTGCCCATGTCCTTCCACTGGCCCGCAAAGCGCATGACCTGGATTTTGGACTCATTCTCGACAACGGCGTAGTCAAAGCTGATTTTTTTCAGCGTCTCATACTTATTGAACAAGTCGTGATAGTCGGTAAAGTCGATCAGCTCGTGGGCTTTGTCCAGCACATAGCGCAGCTTGTAAGCAAAAACGCCGCCGTTCCAGAGCGCCCCCCGGGCGATATATTTTTCCGCCGTGGCGGCGTCAGGCTTCTCTTTGAAAGTCTTGACCGGGCTGACGGCGTCGGCATTCTCGGGAATGATGTAGCCGTACTTTTCGCTGGGGTAGGTCGGCTCAATGCCCATCAGAGAGAGGTTCGCGTTCCCCTGCTCGGCCAGGTCAGACAAGCCTTTGAGAGCGGCAAAATAGTCATTGTTGACATAGGGATCCACCGGGCAGACGACAACGGCGTCATCCAGCCCGACGCCCTTGACATCGTGCAGGTAGGCCGTCGCCAGTGCGATGGCCGGGAAGGTATCGCGGCGGCACGGCTCAACGCAGACACCCACCGCACTGCCCAGCTGGTTGTGGATGGACGACACCTGGGTCTTGCTGGTGGCAATGGTAACGCTGGCGTCCTTGTCCACCTCGGTGATCTGGCGGTAGACGCGCTGGACCATCGACTCGTAGCCGTCGGCGGTCTTGAAAATTTTGATGAACTGCTTGGAACGGATATCGTTGGACAGCGGCCACAGACGCTTGCCGGAGCCACCGGACAGCAGGATAATGTTCATGGCGTTTCCTTTCAGCGCTCGGCGCGCATGGGGTTATGCAGGAAGTCCTCATAGGAAAGGCGCAGGCCGTCTTCCAGCTCGGTCTTGTAGGTCCAGCCCAGCTTGGTAGCTTTGCTGACGTCCAGCAGCTTGCGGGGCGTGCCGTTGGGCTTGGAGGTATCCCACTTGATCTCGCCGGTGTAGCCGACGACCTTAGCCACCAGCTCGGTCAGTTCCTTGATGGTCAGCTCCTTGCCGGTTCCCGCGTTGACGGTCTCATTGCCGGAATAGTTGTTCATCAGGAACACGCAGAGATTGGCAAGGTCGTCGACGTATAAAAACTCGCGCAGCGGGCTGCCGTCACCCCAACAGGTCACAGAGTCCACGCCGTTGATTTTGGCTTCATGGAAGCGGCGGATCAGTGCCGGCACCACATGGCTGTGGGTCGGATGGTAGTTATCGTTGGGGCCATAGAGGTTCGTCGGCATGACGGAGATGTAGTCGGTGCCGTACTGGCGGTTCAGAAACTCGCAGTATTTCAGGCCGCTGATTTTGGCGAGAGCATAGGCCTCGTTCGTCTTTTCCAGCTCGGAGGTCAGCAGGCAGCTTTCCTTCATCGGCTGGGGTGCCATGCGGGGGTAGATACAGGAAGAACCCAAAAATTCCAGCTTTTTACAGCCGTTCTGCCAGGCAGAGTGGATGACGTTCATTTCGAGCGTCATGTTGAACCACATGAAATCGGCCAGGGCCTCCTGGTTGGCGACGATGCCGCCGACCTTGGCCGCTGCCAGAAAGACGTACTCGGGCTTTTCCTCGGCAAAGAACTTCTCGACATCCTCCTGGCGGCAGAGGTCAAGTTCCTTGTGGGTGCGGGTGATGATATTGGTGTATCCCTGGCGCTGCAATTCGCGCACGATGGCCGAACCCACCATGCCGCGGTGGCCGGCAACGTAGATTTTTGCATTCTTTTCCATCATAATAAAATACCTTCTCCCGATAAATTATTTGATAACGCCCTTTTCCAGGTACTCGGCAAGGTTTGTCTGGATATGCTCCTCAGCGCGCTCGACGGCGACCTTCTTCATGTCGTGGTCGACCATGATCTTGACGAGTTCCTCGAACGTCGTCTTGGTGGGGTTCCAGCCCAGCTCGCGCTTGGCCTTGCTGGGGTCGCACCAGCACTCGGCAATGTCGCCGGGGCGGCGCGGGTCGATGACGTAGGGGATCTCCTTGCCGCAGGCCTTGGAGAAGGCGTGGATGACATCCAGCACGCTGTAGCCCTTGCCGGTGCCCAGATTGCAGATGAAGAGACCGCAGCCGGTCTCCAGCTTGCGGATGGCGCACACATGGCCCCGGGCCAGATCCACAACGTGGATGTAGTCACGCACACCGGTGCCGTCCGGGGTAGGGTAGTCGTTGCCAAAGACGTGTACCTTTTCCAGCTTGCCCACAGCCACCTTGGCAATGTAGGGCATCAGGTTGTTGGGGATACCGTTGGGGTCCTCGCCGATCAGGCCGCTCTTGTGGGCACCGATGGGGTTGAAGTAGCGCAGCAGCGCCACATTCAGGCTGGGGTCAGCCTTGCAGACGTCCTGCAGAATGCGCTCGGTGAAGGCCTTGGTGGTGCCGTAGGGGTTGGTGGTAGCACCCACAGGGAAGTCCTCGGTGATGGGCACACTGGCGGGGTCGCCGTAGACGGTAGCGGAGGAGCTGAACACGAAGTTGTGGCAGTCATGATGGCGCATCACGTCCAGAATGACCAGCGTGCAGTTGAGGTTATTATAGTAGTACTCGATGGGCTTGGACACGCTCTCGCCCACAGCCTTGTAGGCTGCAAACTGGATGACGGCGGTGATGTCCGGGCACTCGGAGAAGATCTTCTCCACATCCTCGCGGCGGGTCATGTCTGCCTTGTAGAAGCGGAAATCCTTGCCGGTGATCTGCTTGACCCGGTCCAGAACCACAGGAGAAGCATTATAATAGTTATCTGCCACCACGATATCGTAGCCAGCGTTCAACAGTTCGATGCAGGTGTGGCTGCCGATGTAGCCGGCACCGCCGGAAACCAAAATTGCCATAGCCGAGTACCTCTCTCACATAGTATTTCTTGCTTTTTCTCTTTGCGCCGGGCGCTGCCCGGTCTGCTTAAAGCATACCGCTTTTTGCCGCAGACTGCAAGGGGCGCTTTCTTTATTCAGATATATTTTTGTTGCATCTTTTCGCATTACACTTTTGATTGACAGAGATTTTTCGCACTTTTCACATGGAGAGAATGCGCCGTTTGTGCAAAACATAGAAATGGAGAGGGAAACTCCCTCAGTCGCAGCCTCCCACCACGCAAAAAACGTCTGCCGAAGCAGACGTTTTTGCATGGTGTATCATTTTTAAAGCTTTCCGCACTGCTTGCCGGTGAAGAACCGCAGGGTGGTGGTGGCACGGAATACCTTGCCAGCCCGCAGCACCGTGGAGGGGAACTCCGGGTGAGAGGGGCTGCACGGATAGTGCTGGGTCTCCAAGGCAAAGCCGCCGTACTTCCGCATGGGCTCGCCGCCCTTGCCCGGGGCGGGGCAGTCCTGCAAAAAGTTACCGGTGTACAGCTGGATGCCCGGCTGGGTGGTGTACAGCTTCATGCTGATGCCGGTCTTATCGCTGGTCGCCCATGCGCAGATGCTCTGGCTGGAGCCGCGTGCGCGGTCGATGACGTAGCAGTGGTCGTAGCCGCCGCCCACCATGGTGGTCTGGGAGAAGCCGGTGTCGATCTCCTTGCCGATGGTCTTACCGGCAGTAAAGTCCATGGGGGTGTTTGCCACGGGCAGGATGTTGCCGGTGGGGCAGGTGGCGTTGTTGCCTTCCAGATAGCGGGAAGCGTAGATGCGCAGCTTCTGGTTCAGCACATCGCCGCCGCCATCCAGATTGAAGTAGCTGTGGTTGGTCAGGTTTACGATCGTGTCGGCGTCCGAGGACACACGGTAGTCCATGCGGAAGGTATTATCGTCGGTGAGGGTATAGCGCACCGCGATCTTCAGGGTGCCGGGAAAACCATCCTCGCCGTCGGGGCTTACAGCTTCCATCAGCAGGGTGTCGCCGAAGTACTTCACCTCATAGATTTTCCGGGAAAAACAGCCGTGCAGGTGGTTTTCGCCGTTGTTTTTTTCCAGCTGGTAGGTCTTGCCGCCCAAGGTAAAGACGGCGTTCTCGATGCGGTTTGCGTAGCGTCCCACAAAAGCACCGCAGCAGGTGCTGCCGGACGAGGTGAAGTCGTTTTCGTAATCTGCCATGGTGTCGTGACCCAGCACCACATCCACCGGGCCGTTTTTGGCCGGGACGATGATATTTTTGATCACGCAGCCGTAATCCAGCACACTGACGGACATACCGCCGGGGTTCGAGAGGATATACTCGGTAACATTAGCGCCCTCTTTGGTCACACCGAAGGGCTTGGAACGGATCTGTGCCATTGGGCCTCGCCTCCTAAAGCTTTTTTCGGAAATGCAAAAGGGGCAGACTGCCCCCTTTTGCATCTTGTCTGTATTTATGATTATATCACAGTTTTACAGTTTTGTGTTGGAATCCTTTTAGAATTACCATCCAATTTTTGCGGCGATTTTTTGTTGGAATCATCGAAAGTGCCTACAATAGCAAAAAGCGCCCCGCACTTCCGGTGGAAATGCGGGGCGCTTTGGTGATACAGGCTGTAAGCCTTATGCTTCCGGCTGAGGCTGTGCCGCAGAGGACTGGGCGGCAATGAACTCGGCGGCATCGTCCGGGATGTCGTCCAAATCCTTGTCGCTGCCGATGTCCACGTTGAGCGGCGGCTTCTTGAACAGGATATCGTACAGGATAGGCACGATATACAGGGTCATCAGGGTGGCGTAGCTCAGGCCGCAGATGATGACGATGGCCATGCCGCTCATCAGCTGGCTTGCCATATCGTTGCTGAACACCATTTGCAGCATGGCCAGCACGGTGGTCAGGGTGGTCATCAGAATGGGGCGCATACGGGTCTTGCCGGTAGCCACCAGTGCGGCGCGGCGCTCCATGCCGCCCATGCGCAGCTGGTTGGCGTAGTCCACGAACACGATGCCGTTGTTGACGACCGTACCCATCAGCACGATGAAGCCCATCATGGAGATCATGGTCAGCTGCTGGCCGGTGAGCAGCAGACCCAGCAGACCGCCGGTAAAGGCCAGCGGCACGGTGAACAGCACGATGAAGGGAGACAGCAGGCTCTGGAACTGTGCCACCATGACAAGATAGACAAAGGGCAGGGCCAGTGCCATCCACTGGATCATCTCGTCGGTCATATAGTTGACGCTGTCGCTCTCGCCGCCCATGGAGAAGGAGCAGCCTTCCGGCATCTCATCGGTGAGGGCAAAGGCATCCAGCGCCTTTTTCACGGCACGCGCCTTCACCGTGGTGTTGTAGCCCGGGGCAGTCTCGGCGGTGACGGTAACGTACTGGTTCTGGTTCTCGCTGGTGATGGAGTCCGGCGCGGTGCCGGTGGTCCAGCTGGCGATATCTGCCAGTGTGCAGGTACCGGTGGCGGTGGTGCCGTCTGCGGACATGACGGTGGTCTCAAAGGTCATGTCCATCATGTTTTCCTTGGTCAGCGGGTCCAGATTGTTGCTGATCTGCACATCCATAGTGGTGCCGTCCACGGTAACAGGGGTCTGTGCCGTGGTGGTGGTGGTCAGCTTTGCCGCGATCTGCTGGTACACCTGTGCAACGGTCAGACCGTAGGCACGCACCTTGTCGCGGTCCACCTGCAGGATGATGGTGGAATCGCCCGCACCCAGACCGTTGGTGGCATTCTGGAAGCCATCGGTGTTGTTCACGATGTCAATGACCTTCTCGGACAGGGCGGTCAGGGTCTCGGCATCGGTGCCGTAGATCTTGATGGTCAGGCCGGTGGACAGCTGACTGGTCAGGTCATCCGTCATGCCATATTGCTGGACGGTGGCGGTGCAGTCCGCAACGCCGGCCACAGCGTCCTCCATGGCCTTGCAGGCGGCGTCGATCTTGGAAGAGGAAAGCTCCTCGTTGAGCTTGACGTTGATCTTATACTTGCCGTAGCCGTTGGCGGCGTTCAGCAGGTCAGTGATGGTGGAGGGCAGGCCAAGGTTGGAAACATCCATGCCCGCCACAGTGTTGTCGGGGGTAATGCCTACCTCCTCCACGCCGTCCACAGCCATCACAGCCTGTACCACCTTACCGGCCACATCGTAGGACTCCTCCTTCGAGAGGGTGTCGGTGGTGGAAAGGGTGATCATAGCCTCGTTGCTGGTGCTGGTGGGCAGCAACACGATGCCCATGGAGACCACCCGCCAGCAGCAGAACACCAGCAGCAGCACGGCGGCTGCCAGCGGCACAAAGCGATTTTTCAGCGCCTTTTCCAGACTGCGGCCGTAGGCGTTCTGAATTTTATCGAACCATGCCAGCTTTTTGGGCTGGGCATTCTTCAGCACGGTAGCCGAGGCAGCGGGCACCACAGTCAGTGCCACGATGAGGGAAGCCATCAGGCAGTAGCCGATGCACAGGGACATGGGGCCCATCAGGTTGCGGATGAGGCTGGCAGAGAACACTGCCGGCAGGAACACGCACACCGAGGTAAGGGTAGAGGCCACAACGGACATACCCACCTGACGTGCACCCTGCACCGCCGCACGGGCGGCAGGCACGCCGCGGCCACGCAGACGGTAGATGTTCTCGATGACAACAACAGAGTTATCCACCAGCATACCGATGCCCAGCGACAGGCCTGCCAGCGTCATGACGTTCAGGTCAAGACCCGTGAAGTACATCAGCACCACGGCAAACAGCACCGACAGGGGGATACTGACGCCGACCACCAGCGTGGGCTTGACGTCCTTCAGGAAGATGGCCAGCACGACGATGGCCAGTGCGGCACCCACCAGCATACTGGTGAGAATGCTCTTGATGAGGATGCTGATGTAGTTGCCCTGATTGGACAGCACCACAACGTGCAGACCCTCGTACTGGGCTTCCAGCTCCTTGAAAGCATCCAGACAGTTGGCAGATACGTCACCTGCGCTGGAGCTGTCGTCCTTGTAAATTTTCAGCACCGAGGCCTGCTCGCCGTTCAGGCGGGTGTAGCTGTCGGCGGCGTTGTCGATGATCTCCACGTCTGCCACGTCGGAAAGGCGCACATCGCCGTAGCCCTCCACATGGAGCAGCAGCGCACCGCGGATATCCTCCACGCTGTCGTATTCCTCGCCCACCTTCAGCAGCCACGACTCGCCGCTTTCATCCTTAACGTAACCGGCGGGCATGGAGAAGTTCTGGGCGTAGATGAGGGTGGCAAGGGTCTTGATATCCAGCTGCTTAGTCACATCGGCGCTGGCAAGCGCCTTTTCCTTGGCGGCCTCGTACTGGGTCTTGGCCTCGCTGAGCTGCTTTTCGTACTCATTCAGCTGCTCGCGGGCTTCGGTAAACTGCATATAGGCGACCATCTGCTGCTGGGTAAAGTTGCCCAGCGCTTTGGAGAACTCGCTCATCATGCCGGGCACGTTGTCCATGGCCTTGATGGTGTCCTCCAGCGTCTTATAGATGACGTTCAGGCTGTCCTGCAATTGCAGCTCGTCTGCCAGATCCGCAGCGCCCTCGCCCTGCGTACCGGTCTCGGTGTTGATGCGGTTCTGCAGGGTCTGCAAAGCAGAGGAAAGCTTATCGGTGATATCCCGCAGCTCGGACACGATCTCGATGAGGGAGTCGATATCCCGCATACCGGTGTTGTTGAACTTGTCCATGACCCGCTGCAAACCGGCCTGCACCTCGATGAGTGCCTGCTGCACCTCAGGCTCCTTGACCACGGCGATCAGGTTGTTGACGCTTTGCAGCAGCGCCTCCGCCTGCTTGCGCACTACTTCTACGGCTTCGCCGACCTCGGAGCTGAGGGTGCCCATGACCGAGTTGGACACGGTATTGCCGAAGTTTTTGAACTGCTTATCGTATTCTGCGCGGCCGGCCTTGATCTTGGCCTCGGCCTCCTCCAACTGTGTGTGCGCCACTTCCAGCTGAGTGTCGATGAGCTCCATCAGCTTTTCGTTGATGGCGTCCACCTTTTCCTGATTCAGCTGCACCTGCACCAGCTGCTCCACAAGGCCGCTGGAGGATACGCTGGACACGCCGCCCTTGCGCTGGACGTAGGGAGTCATGGTGTTCTTGATAAAATCAGAAAGGTCGTACACCGAACTGCCCTCGCGGCTGACAGCCACGGTCATAAAGGCGTTCATGTTCATGCTGTACTGTATCACAGAAGGGGTCAGCGCCGTCTCCGGCAGGTCGCTCTTGGCCTGATCCAGCTTGTTGGACACCTGCACCAGTGCGCTGTCCATATCCGTGTCATCCACGAACTGCATCAGCAGCAGGCTGTAGTTTTCAGCCGAGGTGGCGGTGATCTTTGAAACACCCGGCACTGTAAGCGCGTTTTGCAGCACGTCCGAGACCTCGGTCTCCACACGCTCCGGGCTGGCGCCGGGATACACGGTGACCACCATCAGATACGGTGTGCTGACATTCGGCAGCAGGTTGGTTTTCATCTTGGTGATCGACACAAAGCCGAGCATCAGCACCATGATGACTGCAACCAGCACCGTAAATGGTTTTTTGACACTGAATTTTTCCATCTTATCCTACCGTTTCTCTGCCGCACCGCCCGGCGCAACAGTTCCTCCCTCTTTGGGGGCAATGGGTTCCTAACATTCCTATTATACACGCAAGGCGCGCGCTTTCAATAGAGGCGCAGCGAATCTTTTGCGAAAGTTCTGTCAAAATCTGCGAAACGCACAACTTTGCCGCCCCAAAACCGGCATTCTGTCCGCTTTCCTCCCCTCTGCCGCCGGACAAAATTTCGACACCTTTTCCCATACTGCATACGGTTGAGCGGGGCGGATCATTGCAGGGGAGGGAAAAATTTAGAGGATATAAAGACTTTTCTTTTTGCATAGAAATGTGCTTTTGATTATGGTATACTAACAGCAGACTGAAAAAGCTGCCCCTTGCGGGGCTTATCCGATACAAAAACGAGGAACACTATGAAAAAAGTCATTTCGGTCCGTTTCAAGGAAAACGGCAAAAGCTATTATTTTGATCCCGGTGACGCTGTCATCCATGCCGGGGAGTATGTGATCGTGGAGACTGCCCGCGGCGTGGAGTGCGGCGAGGTGGTGCAGGGCGTGCTGGAGCTGGCGGATGCCGCCGTACCCAAGGCGCTGAAGCCCATCACCCGCATGGCCGACAGCGTGGATATCCGCCGGATGCGCCAGAACCGCGAGGACGAAAAGCGCGCCTACCACACCTGTCAGGAGTGCATCGCCCGCCACGGGCTGGAGATGAAGCTGGTGGAGGCCGAGTACACGCTGGACCGCTCCAAGATCATGTTCTACTTCACCGCCGACGGACGGGTGGACTTCCGGGAGCTGGTCAAGGATCTGGCCGGCATCTTCCACACCCGCATCGAGCTGCGCCAGATCGGCGTGCGCGACGAGAGCAAGATGATCGGCGGTCTGGGTATCTGCGGCCAGCCTTTCTGCTGCAGCCGCTTTTTGAAGGATTTCCAGCCCGTTTCCATCAAGATGGCAAAGGAGCAGGGACTTTCGCTGAACCCCACCAAGATCAGCGGTGCCTGCGGCCGCCTGATGTGCTGCCTTGCCTACGAGGAGAGCGCCTACGAGTACCTGAACAGCATCATGCCCATGGTGGGCAGCACGGTGCGCACCCCGGACGGTCTGGGCACTGTGCTGGAGGTGAACCCGGTGTCCGGCTACCTGCGGGTACGCTGCGGCACCGAGAGCCTTGCACCCCGGTACTACAAGGTGGGCGTGTGCGAGTATGTGAGCGGCGGCAAGCGCCCGCCCCGCCGTCCCGACCCGGACGATGATTACTCCGGCGTGCGCAACCCCGCCCCGGTGGTGGCAAGCTCCGACGACGAAAAGCGCCCCGCCTGCCCCCGCCGCCGCGCAAGCGAGAAGGAATGAACATCCGGGCGGTTAGTATTATAAAACTAACTAGGCTTCGTGATTTTCGCTAAAAATCTCCGGCAATTTTGGCTATAAGTTAGGCCGTGCTTTTGTGCAACCCCACAAAATATTTTATTTTGTGGTTGTGGCAACACGGTTAGTCTTGCCTTTTCCGGCCTGCTTTGTTAGAATGCAGACAAGGATACAAATTCCGGGGGGCGTGCGTGGCCGTGCCAAGGTACGTTTCTTCATACATTACATCGGCACGGGATAAAAAAGGAGAGTTTATTATGGCACACAAGGTTTCTGACGCATGTGTTGGCTGCGGCGCTTGCGAGGGCGCTTGCCCGGTTGGCGCTATCACCATCGAGAACGGCGCTGCAGTTGTGAACGCTGATTCCTGCATCGATTGCGGTGCTTGCGAGGGTGCTTGCCCCACTGGTGCAATCGCTGCTGAATAATCAGTAGTTTTTGCTGAAAACGCATCAAAAAGGACTGCTGCACATCTGTGCAGCAGTCCTTTTTTGTGGTATCATAAAGTAAAATCACTCCTTCCCGCGAAATCAAAAATATTTTCCAATCGTCCACCGCAAAAGAGGCACTGCACAAAATGCTGCGCAGCCGCCCCCCTTTTTGTTTCATGCACAAATTCCGCAGGAAAATACCCTGCATTTTTTGGAAGGGAAACGACACACTGTCTATGGAACATTCTACGGAAGTTTTGTATAATAGAACTATGGTCTACTGCACCCCGGAGCACCGGTTCGGCTCGGATGCGCTGCTGCTGGCACGCTTCTGCGAGCCGAAGCGCAGCCAGAAAGCCGCAGACCTGTGCTCCGGCTGCGGCATCGTGGCGCTGGAATGGCACGACCGGGGGCATCGCGGCCCCTGCACCGCGCTGGAGCTGCAGCCCGAGGGCAGCGCTCTGCTGGCGGCAGCGGTGGAAGAGCAGCAGCTTACCCACATTAACCCCGTCTGTGCCGACCTGCGCACATGGCGGCAGGACGAGGGGCAATTTGACGTGTGCGCGTGCAATCCCCCTTATTTTACCGAGGGGCCGCAGAGCAAGAACGCCGCCCACGCCCTTGCCCGGCACGAAAACACCTGCGCTTTGGAGGATGTCTGTGCCTGCGGCTTCCGGCTATTGAAGGACGGCGGGCGGCTGGCGCTGTGCCACCGCCCCGAGCGGCTGGCCGAGGTGCTTGCCGTGCTGCGCGCCCATCGGCTGGAACCCAAGCGGCTGGCCTTTGTAAAGAACGCCCCGGAAAACGCTCCGTGGCTGTTCCTTGTGGAAGCCCAGAAGAACCGTAAGACCGGCCTGCGGGTGGAGCCGGACGTGCTCATCCGCGCCGGTGCGGCGCTGTACGGACGATAAATTCAGGAGGTAATTATGGCAGGAACTCTCTACATCGTGGCGACCCCCATCGGCAATCTGGAGGATATGCCGCCCCGGGTGGCTGCCACCTTTGGCGCGGCTGACTTTATTGCCGCCGAGGACACCCGTGTGACCATGAAGCTGCTGAATTATCTGGGGCTGAAAAAGCCCATGGTCAGCTACTACGAACATGCCTTGCAGAAGGGCGAAGCCATTTTGCAGCGCATCGAGGCAGGGGAGAGCTGCGCCTTGTGCAGCGACGCCGGCATGCCCTGCGTGTCCGACCCGGGCGAGGTCATCGTGCGGGACGCACTGGCGCGGGGCATCAAGGTGGTGCCCATCCCGGCCGCTTCTGCCTGTGTCACCGCGCTGGCGGTCTCCGGGCAGGACACCTCCCGCTGGGTGTTCGAGGGCTTTCTGCCGGTGAACCGCAAGCAGAAAAAGGAGCGTCTGGCCGAGCTTTTGCAGGAAAAGCGCACCGTCATCTTTTACGAAGCGCCCCACAAGCTGCGCACCACGCTGGACGATCTGACCGCCGCCTTTGGCGCAGAGCGCAGCATTACCCTGTGCCGGGAGCTGACCAAGCTCCACGAGGAGATCTGGAAAACCACTCTGGGCGAAGCCGTGGAGCACTACCGCGCCGCCGAGCCCCGGGGCGAGTATGTGCTGGTGATGGCGGGTGCGCC
>OFMM01001252.1_pt1 | contig 12716 bp, 10 predicted proteins | sample 1541811 | NCBI WGS metagenome assembly OFMM01 (sample SAMN04209246, study PRJEB22552) | human gut metagenome | biome: gut; material: feces | host: Homo sapiens | place: USA: Oklahoma
GCCACCACCTGCCTGGGCGTTGCCATTGAGCAAAAGCCCACCCACGTAGCCTGCCTGCCGGTGGCCGTCAACATCAGCTGCCACGTCACCCGCCGCGCCAGCTGCACACTGTAAGGGGGCGAACCGCATGCAATATGTTTTACAGACACCACTGCAAAAATCAGACCTTGCACCGCTGAAAGCAGGAGACACCGTGCTGCTTTCCGGCGTGGTGTATACCGCCCGGGATCAGGCACACAAGCGGATGATGGAAGCACTGGACAAGGGCGAGACTCTGCCTTTTGATCTGGAAGGCAGCGCCATCTATTATGTAGGCCCCACCCCGGAACGCCCGGGCGAAGTCATCGGCTCGGCAGGGCCTACCACCAGCGGGCGCATGGACGCCATGAGCCCCCGGCTGCTGGATCTTGGCAACAAGATCATGATCGGCAAGGGCAAGCGGGATGCCGCCGTCAAGGCGGCTGTGGTGCGCAACGGCGCGGTGTATCTGGCTGCGCTGGGCGGTGCCGGTGCACTGATGGCCAAAAGCGTACAGACGCTGGAAGTGATCGCATGGCCGGACCTGGGCTGTGAGGCGGTGCGCCGCCTGACCGTGCAGGATATGCCCCTGACCGTTGTGTTGGACGCCCACGGCGGCGATCTGTACGAGGCAGGCCCTGCGGCCTATCTGGCCACACGGTAAGGCAAAAACGCCGAGAATTGCACCCTTTGCACAAAACAGGGGCGGCGCAAAACCGGCAAAACAGCAGTTCTGTGCAGAAAAATATGGTTAGTTTAACAAAACTTGCTGCGAATTACTTGCATCAACCGCAAAAGTGTGATATCCTTTAACATACGACAGAGGGTACACATCCCCTGTCGGAAAAATCCCCCAGAGGGAATGAGGCAGGAGGCCGGACAAACCATGCAGATCCACCAGTCCGCAGAAGATTATCTTGAAACGATCCTGATGCTGAGCCAGCGTATGGGCAAAGTGCGCTCCATTGACGTAGTCAATGAGCTGGGCTTTACCAAAGCCAGCGTGAGCATCGCCATGAAAAAGCTGCGGGAGAACGGCTATATCGCGGTGGACGGCGAAGGCAACCTGACCCTGCTGGAGCCCGGGCTGGAGATCGCTCAGCGCATTTACAGCCGCCACCAACTGCTGACCCACTTCTTTGTGCAGCTGGGCGTGGACGAGCAGACCGCAGCCGAGGACGCCTGCAAGGCAGAGCACATCCTCAGCGAGCAGACGCTGGAAAAGATCCGCGAAAGCGCCCTGCGCAACGACGCCGCCCATCCGCAGGCAAAGTGATATGATTCCAAGAGACACCGGAACGCCGAAAGACGTTCCGGTGTCTTTTTTTGTATGAAATTTTCGGTTTGTGTTGCATATCTGTTACGGATTTGGTACAATAAATCTGTGCGGAAAAGGAACGTTGGAAGAGCGAAAAAGGTGCGGGACGGCGCAAAGCCGCCCTAGGGTAAAGGAGAGCGTTGCGGCATGGATGCGATTGCCCATACTCAGGTCAGTGTGGTCTGTCTGGTCACGCTGGCGGTCTTGCTGCGGGCGCAGCAGAAAATGCGGGATAAAAGTCTGCCCGGGCGGCTGTTCACGGCGCTGCTGTGGTCTGCCGGGGCGCTGACGATCGTAGACCATGGCAGTGCGCTGGCGCAGCTGGGCGCGTGGCAGGAGCTGGGCATCCCCCTGACCTACCGGCTGAACGCCGGGGGCAGTATTTTGTTTTATCTGCTGGCGGCGTGCTGCTGCCAGCTGGTGTTTTTGTATGTGGAGGCAGAGCTGGGGCATACATGGATGGAGGACGGCCGCAGGCTGGCGCTCAGCGCCGCACCGGTGACACTGCTTTTGCTGGTGCTGCTGACGGCGCGGGACGAAAACGGCTTCTGCTATCTGGATGCAGAGGGGCTGCGGGGCAGCACCCTGTTCTGGGGGGCGAAGCTGGTGGGGCTTGCCTATCTGGCGGCGGCCTTTCTCCGCTGCAGCTGGACGCTGAGCAACTGGAAGCAGGAAACACCCAAAGAGGAACTGAAAACTCTGCTGCTGCTCGCGCTTGCGCCGGCGGCAGGCTTTTTGCTGCAAGGCTGGCTGCCCGGGCGCGGGCTGCTGTGCTGCGGCATTACGCTGGGGCTGGTGTGCGTATATGTGCTGGTGTTGCAGACCAAGTTCACGGTGGACACCCTGACCGGCGTCAGCAACCGCATCGTGGCGCTGCGGTATCTGGAAAGCGAACTGCCCTACTACCGCCGTCACCCCAACCGCTCGCTGCACTTCCTCATGATGGACATGGATCACTTCAAGCACATCAACGATGAATACGGTCACCTGGAGGGCGATGCCGCACTGGTGCTGCTGGCGGGCATCCTGAAAAAGGTGTGCGCCAACTATAACGGCGTGCTGGCGCGCTACGGCGGCGATGAATTCTGCATCGCCTGCGGCTGCAACAGCGTGGAGGTGCGCACCCTGATCGCTTCCATCCAGCGGGAGCTGGATGCCGCCAACGCCGCTTCCGGCAAGCCCTATCAGATCGAGATCAGCATCGGCTGCGCCCGCCTTGAGCCGGACATTGCCACCGTGCACGACCTGATCGATAAGGCCGATCAGGAGATGTACCACCTCAAGACCCGCAAGCGCGGCACAGCCCCTGCAGAAAAACAGGACTGAACAGTTGTGAACTTACTATAACACGATAAATGCCGTTTGCCTTTACGGCCTTTCCCGTGAAAAATGCAATACCGGAGCGTCCGCAGACGCTCCGGTATTGCTCTATATAAAAATAATTTTTCCGCTGAAGATGGCCAAAGCAAAGCGGAGGCCATTCAAAATCGTCCCGCCCCGCGCTTTCTATCGCAAGTCAAGAAATTAGTGCAGCATTCAAACGGCATATTTGCGATATGCAATTCAACGTTGTTGCTGTTGCATTAAAAAGTTGAATTGCAATAAACGTTTTTTACCCTTCTGCCCTTGCATCCCGGGGTGGAACGCGGTATTCTTATAGAATAGACCGGAACCGCGACAGCACAGGGGAGGGAGACCACATGGACGCACAGGAGATCCGCACATTGCTGGGCAAAAGCATCTTTGAGCGGGCGCAGAAGTACCGCAAGCGTATCCTGCAAAGCAGCTGCACCACCAACGAGGATGGGGTGCGGCACCTGACAGCGCTGGTGCAGGGCAGCGGGCCGGACTGCTATTATACGCAGGTCTGGCTGCGGGAAAACGGCAGCTTTGTCAGCGCCTCCTGCGACTGCCCCTATAACCAGAACGGCGACGGCACCTACTGCAAGCATATCGGTGCGCTGCTATTACAGGACGCGGAAAAGAACCCGCCTGCCCCGGTAAAAAAGCCGGAGAGCATCCCCGGGGTGCAGCGGGGCGTGGCAGGCTTGAGCACCGAGCCCCGCAAGGACAGTTACAGCGCCGGGCTGGATATGCTGTTCGGCCGCAAGTGGCGGGGCGAGGAGCCGGAGACCGACTATGAGGCCCAGCTGCTGCTGAAGCGCTACCAGCGGGAGGATGCGCAGCCCCAGCCCCAGAACGCTGCCCAGCGCACCGGCTTTGCCCTGCTGGAACCGGAGCTTACGCCGCACAATGGCCGCATCTGGCTGCGGCTGCGGGTCTCGGACGGCATCGGCGGGCGGCAGTATCTGGTAAAAAGCATTCCGCAGTTTCTGGATGCGATCGAGCGGGGCGAAAGCGTCAGCTACGGGAAATCGCTGGCCTTTGTGCACCGGTGGGATGCCTTTGCTCCGGATGCACAGCAGCTGCTGCGGCTGCTGCGCCGTCAGGTGAGCGCCCGGCAGGCGTTTGAAGCCGAGGGCACCATGCGCTCCGGCTGGGAGAAAGGCCCGGCGGGCGGTCTGCCGCTGACCGGCGAGGGGCTGGATGCCCTTGTAGAACTTTACGCCGCCGAGGGCGTTGTGGGCGGCTATACCCTTAAAGAGGGGCTGCCGGTCATCAGCCTGAAGGTGGAGCGCCGCAAGGGCGGCGTGCAGCTGAGCTGTACCCCGGCACTCAGCGGGGTGCAGGGGCTGGACTATGCCTACCTGCTGGGCGAAACCACCCTCTGGCGGATGCAGCGGGAGGAGTGCCGCCGGGTTCTGCCGGTACTGGACACCTTTGGCGGGCGCAGCTTGTTCTTTACCAGCGCGGACGCCGCCGCCTTTTGCAGCTATGTGCTGCCGGAGCTGGGCAACCGGGTCAACATCGTGGACCCCGACCGGCTGCTGCTGAACCAGATCCCGCTGGAACCGGTGGTGCAGTTTTATCTGGACGCCGACCGGGGGCTTACCGTCACGGCGTACCCGGTCTTTCTGTACGGAGAGGACAGGGTAGCCCCCGGCGAGCCGGTGCCCCCGGATCTTTTGCGGGATGCCCGCACCGAGAACCGGGCAAAGCGCCTGCTGGAGACCTATCTGGAACCCGAGACCGGCAAGCCGGGGCATTACAGCATTTCCGGGGAGGAGGCGCTTTTCCAGCTGCTGGAAGAGGGCATTCCCGCCCTGCTGGCCATGGGCGAGGTGTACCAGACCGATGCCTTCCGCAACTTACAAGCCGCCCCGCCTAAAATTTCGGTAGGGGTTTCGGTGCACGGCAGTGTGCTGGATCTGGAAGTAGACACCGGCGCCTTCCCGGTGGAGGAACTGCGGGAGCTTTTGCAGTCCCTGCACCAGAAAAAGCGCTACCACCGTCTGCGGGACGGCAGTCTGCTGCGGCTGGACGACAGTCTGGAAGGGCTGGACGAGCTGAACGACACACTGGAACTTTCCGGCGCAAAGCTGAAGGACGGCCACGCCGCCCTGCCGCTCTACCGTGCCCCCACGCTGGACTGGGCGCTTTCGGGGCAGAACGGTCTGCGGTTCGACCGGGACGATGCTTTCCGGCGCATCAGCCGCAGCTTCCACGCTGTGCGGGACAGCGAGTATACCCCGCCGCTCTCGCTGCAAAAGACCCTGCGCAAATACCAGCGGGACGGCTACCGCTGGCTGCGCACACTGGACGGCTACGGCATGGGCGGCATTCTGGCCGATGATATGGGTCTGGGCAAGACCGTGCAGGTGCTCAGCTACCTGCTGGCCATGAAGGAGGGCGGGCAGCAGCTGCCCAGCCTCATCGTCTGCCCGGCGTCGCTGGTGCTGAACTGGCAGGAGGAATGCCAGAAGTTCACCCCGCAGCTGCAAAGCGTTGCTATGGACGGCGATGCCGCCCACCGCGCCGCGCTGGTCGATGGGTGGGCACAGGCGGATCTCGTCATCACCAGCTACGATCTGCTGCGCCGGGACGAAAAACTGTATGCCGGGCAAAGCTTTTACGCCTGCATTCTGGACGAAGCGCAGGCCATCAAAAACCACACCACCCAGAAATACAAGGCGGTGTGCCGGGTGAACAGCCGGGTGCGCTTTGCCCTGACCGGCACCCCGGTGGAGAACCGCTTGGGCGAACTGTGGAGCATCTTCTCCTTTTTGATGCCGGGGTATCTGCCCCCCTACAAGACCTTCTGCGCCCGGTTCGAAAAGCCCATCGTGCAGGACGAGGATGCCAACGCCGTGCGGCGGCTGAACCAGTTCACCGGCCCCTTCATCCTGCGGCGCATGAAGTCCGAGGTGCTGCGGGAGCTGCCGCCCAAAACGGAGAATGTGCGCCGCGTTGAGTTGGAGACCGAGCAGCGCAAGCTGTATCTGGCAGCGGTGGTGGACGCCCGCGAAAAGCTGCGGGCGGCAAAGCCGGAGGACAAGATGACCGTGTTTGCCGTGCTGATGCGGCTGCGGGAGATCTGCTGCGATCCGCGCCTCGTAGCGGACAACTGGACCGGCAGCAGCGCCAAGCTGGAAGCCTGTCTGGAGCTTGTCACCGAGGCAGTGGCAGGCGGGCACCGCATTCTGCTGTTCAGCCAGTTCACCTCCATGCTGGAACTGCTGGCAAAGCGGCTGGACGAAGCCGGGGTGAGCCACTTCACCCTGCAAGGCTCTACCCCGAAGCCGGTGCGTGCCGAGCAGGTGCGCCGGTTCAATCAGGGCGAGGCGGACGTCTTTCTGATCTCGCTGCGGGCGGGCGGCACAGGTCTCAACCTGACCGCCGCCGATATCGTCATCCACTACGACCCGTGGTGGAACCTTGCCGCGCAGAATCAGGCCACCGACCGCGCCTACCGCATCGGTCAGCGCAACCCGGTACAGGTGTACCGGCTGATCGCGCAGGACACCATTGAGGAAAAGATCGTGGAGCTGCAACAGGCCAAGCAGTCGCTGGCCGACACCGTTACCGGCGGGGCAGACGGCGCAATTTTGTCCATGAACCCCGAACAGCTGTTGCAGCTGCTGGGAGAAGAAGCATAAAGGAGTGTATCCATCATGAAGGTTTGGGATCTGCATTGCGATACCCTGTACGAACTGCGCCGCGCCGAAAAGGCGGGCGCACCCAAAAGCTTTTTGCACAACGATCTGCATATCGACCTTGAAAAATTGCAGCAGGGGGATTATCTGCTGCAATGCTTTGCGGCCTATGTGGATCTGGCCGACCCCGCTCCCGGGGCCGACCCGCTGGTGAGCGTGCTGGAGGAGATCGACATCTTCAAGCGGCTCATGGCGGCTTACCCGGAAAAGATCGCCCCGGTGTACACCGCTGCCGACCTTGAGCGCAACCGCGCCGAGGGCAAGTTCAGCGCCATGCTGACGGTGGAAGAGGGCGGCTGCTGCAAGGGCAGTCTGGGCGTGCTGCGGCGGCTGCAGGAACTGGGCGTGCGCATGATGACCCTGACATGGAACTACCCCAACGAACTGGCAGCCCCCAACGCAAACCCCGGCGGGCCGCTGGTGGCCAACACCGAGACCGGCCTGACCGAGCGGGGCTTTGCCTTTTTGGAAGAGATGGAAAAGCTGCACATCACCGCAGATGTGAGTCACCTTTCCGATAAGGGTTTCTGGGATATCGTAAACCACAGCACCCGCCCCTTTGCGGCAAGCCACTCCAACTGCCGTGCCCTGTCGCCCCACAACCGCAACCTGACCGATGAGATGATCCGCGCACTGGCAGAAAAGGGCGGCATTGCGGGTCTGAATTACTGCGCTTCCTTTGTGGACGCAGACTCGGCACACCCCAAGCTTTGCCGCAGTACGGTGGAGCGGCTGGCAAAACACGCCGCACACTTCAAGCAGGTGGGCGGTATTGAGGTCATCAGCCTTGGCAGCGATTTTGACGGCATCGGCGGTCAGCACGAGCTGGAAACGGCGGCAGATATGCCGCTGCTGGCCGAGGCACTGCGCCGCGAGGGCTTTACCGAGGATGAGGTAGAGGCCATCTACTGGCGCAACGCATACCGCTTCTTTAAAAACAATCTGTAATATCAAGTCGAAAAATTGCAAAAATGCCCGGAGATGCCCTGCTGTGTGCGGGTATCCCGGGCTGTGTATTGCCCTGCGAGGGGAGGTTTTATATGGTCTGAGGCGCGCGTCCCCTGAAAAAGAACAAACGACTTGGAAAGATAAGAGGAATTATAACAATGGGTATCACGATTTCGCCGTGGATGATGGCGTTTCTCATGCTGATGACCGGCTTTGCAGGCTTTGTGGATTCGGCAGCCGGCGGCGGTGGGCTGATCAGTCTGCCTGCCTATCTGTTTGCCGGGCTGCCGCCCCACTACACCTATGCCACTAACAAGTTCAGCGCTGCCTGCGGCACGACCTTTGCCACGGCAAGCTTTTTCAAAAGCGGTGCCATGAACGTGAAGGTGGGTGTTCTTGCGGCCATCGGCAGCTTTGCAGGCAGTGCGCTGGGCGCGCACATCGTGCTGCTGCTCAGCGATGAGATGCTGCGCACCATGATGTTCATCATCCTGCCGGTGGCGGCGGTCATCATTCTGTGGCAGCGCAACCTGCCGGACGAGAACCGGGACGACGGCACGCTGGATCTGAAAAAGATTTTACTGGCGCTGGCCATCGGCTTTGGCATCGGCCTGTACGACGGCGTTATGGGCCCGGGCACCGGCACCTTTGCCATCATTGCCTTTACCACCCTGATGGGCTTTGACCTGCGCACCGCCAACGGCAACGGCAAGGTGCTCAATCTGGCCAGCAACTACGCCAGCCTGTTCACCTACCTGATGAACGGTCTGGTGGTGTTCCACATCGGCATCCCCTGCGCCATCAGCAACATTCTGGGCAACCTGCTTGGCTCCCATTTTGCCCTGAAAAAGGGTGCCCGCTTCATCCGCCCTATGATGCTGGTGGTGCTGGTGCTGCTGCTGGGCAAGCTCATCTCGGACGCGGTGCTGTAAGGGCAGGGCGGGACGATTCAGAATGCGCTCCGCGTTCGCTTTGCGCATCAGTAGCGGAAAGAATATTTTTATTTGTAGTTCCGAAACGCCTGCGGGCGTTTCGGAACTACTTTTTCACAGAGAGGGGTCGTAGAGAAAAGCGGCAGTTGCAGCGCCGCTTTCTGCGAAAGCGCGGTGCTGCGGGAAGCAACCTCGCCCTCTCCGTCTGCTCACTACGTTCGCATCCACCTCTCCCAAAGGGAGAGGCTCTGGCGAAACCGCAAGCCTTGCGGTTCGACTGGAAACTTTGCCGCTATGCCAAGGGCTCTCCCTTTGAGGAAAGACTTCCCCCGCGCCGGGGGAAGATGTCGCGTAGCGACAAAAGGGGGAATCTGGCGCGTTAGCGCCTGAGAGGGCGAGGGTGTTGCCAACAAGGGTGCACATCCCAAAACAGCGCTATTACTTCCCATTCCCCCACAAAAAACAAGTCGGGCAGCCCGCGGGCTGTCCGACTTGTTTTAGCTTTCAATAGGTTTTATTCCAGCACCAGTTCTTTATCAAAGAACGCGATGCCGAAGGCGCCGGGGCCGGTGTGGGTGCCGATGACGCAGCCGATCTGGCGCACCAGCGGTGCGTCCAGATGCAGGTTGTCCTGCAGGTAGGTCAGCAGCGGCTGCAGCTCCCGGTGGTTGACGGTGTAGCCCAGCAGCGGGGTGTAGTCCGGGTGGATGCCGCCCATCTCGTCGATCTTCTTGAACAGCGCCACATACACGCCGGGCAGACCGCGCGCCTTACCGGCCAGCGCCACCTTGCCCTCTATGACGGCGAGGATGGGCTTGATGCCCAGCATACCACCCGCTACAGCTGCGGCGGCAGACAGTCTGCCGCCCTTGCGCAGGTACTTCAGATCGTCCACGGCAGCTACCAGATGCAGGTGCTGCTTGGCCTTTTCCAGATCGGCAGCGATCTGGGTGATGGTTTTGCCGGCGTCCCGCAGCTGCACCGCCAGACGCACCAGCAAAGACTGTCCCAGACAGACGTTCTCGGTGTTCACGAACACCACATTATCCACGTTGGCAAGGTCGGCGGCAAGTCTTGCGCACTGACCGGTGCCGGACAGGGCATCGGACAAGAAGATGCCCAGCACCTCGTCCCCGGCGGCAGCAGCGTCCAGATACAGCTGCTCGAACTGCTCCGGGCTGGGCTGGCTGGTAGTGGGCAGCTTGCGGCAGGCTGCCAGATGGGCATAGTATTCGCTGGGGGTCATGTCGATGCCGTCCCGCAGGACGGTGCCGTCCTCCAGCGTCACGTTCAGGGGGATCACGGTCACGCCCAGCTGCTGCGCCTCGGCGGGCAGGATGTCGCACGCGGAATCGGTGAGGATACGGATCATAATAATACCTCCGGTCTACCGGTAAATTACAGTATACGCAACGTTTTCATCAAAAAGGTTGGAAATTATTATACCACCATTTAGGGCGATATGTCAATAATTTGCATAAATTTGCCACGACAGAACGCCGAAACCTTGCGCACCCGGCGGCAGATATGGTACTATAACCGGGAACGAACCATAGCAGGAGGAGACCGACCATGCACAAGCTGAACCCCCGCACCGCCGCACTGCTTTCGGCCTTTGGCTGGGCGGTTGGGTATCTGCTGGCAGGCAAGACGCTGGCGGCGCTGCTGCCCGCTGCACCGGGCGGCGCGGCGCGGTTTTTCCGGGTCTGCCTGCTGGCTCCGCTGGTGGAGGAAGGGGTGTTCCGGGGCGCGGTGCAGCGCCGGGCGCAGCCGCTGGGCAGGAGACAGGCCATTCTTTTGCAGGCGGTGCTGTTCGCCCTGCAGCACGGCAGCGCCGCCGCCATGGCCTACGCGCTGGTGTGCGGGCTGGGGCTGGGGTGGCTTGCCGACCGCACCGGGCATCTCTGGCCGGGAATGCTGCTGCACAGCGCAAACAACCTGCTGGTGCTGGCGATGGGATGAGAGGATGGGATACATGACCGATTTTGAACTGATGGGTCTTGCGCTGGAAGAAGCCGGCAAAGCCGCCGCCTTGGGCGAGGTGCCGGTGGGCGCGGTGGTGGCGCGGCACGGCGAGGTGGTAGCCATGGCGCACAACACCCGGGAGACCGAGAAAAACGCTTTGCACCACGCGGAACTGCTGGCCATTGATGCCGCCTGCAAGGCACTGGGCGGCTGGCGGCTGTGGGAGTGCGAGCTGTTCGTTACCTTAGAGCCCTGCCCCATGTGCGCGGGCGGCATCATCAACAGCCGCTTGCGCCGGGTGGTGTACGGCGCTGCCGACACCAAGGCCGGGTGCTGCGGCTCGGTGACAGACCTGTTCGCGCTGCCCTTCAACCACCACCCGGTGGTGGAAAAGGGGCTGCGGGAGGCCGAAGCGCAGCAGCTTTTGCAGGCGTTTTTTGTTTCCCTGCGGGAAAAGCGGGCGGGCAGACCCCGCTGGAAGCCCCCGGTGCCCGAAAACAGGGGAAAATAAGGAAAAATAGTGGGAACTGCGTAAAAAATTGCGGTTCCCACTTTCTTTTTGGGCTGGATTGTGGTATATTATTCAATGGAATCTTGTCGAAACCCATCGTAAGTACAGGCAGGCACGCCAAAGCACCGGACCTTTGCCGGACATACGAACGGAACGCTGCACTGTCTGGGGATGGGCACAGGGTTTTTCCGGTTGGGGCACTGCGCCCGGCCGAGAATACCGAACAGGAGGGATACACTCTTGTACGAGGACGAGTTTGAACTGACCTTTCAGGTGCCGGAGGAAGAGAGCGCACCGGAGCCCCTTGCCGCACCGGCTGCAAAGCCGGCTGCGCCGGTGGAGCCGGTGGTGGACGAGCCCACCCGCATCATGACGCTGGAAAAACCGGCAGCACCTGTGGCGGAGGAGCCCACCCGGGTGATCACGCTGGAAAAGCCCGCAGAGCCACAGTCGCCTGCTCCGCCGCAGCCCGAAGAGCCTGCGCCGGAGCCTGTAAAAGAACGGCCTGCCCCTGCCGCGCCCGCTGCGGCGCGCCGGGTACTGATCTCCGGCGGCGACCGGGGCATCGGTGCTGCCGCTGCCCGCGCCTTTGCGGCAGCAGGGTATCAGGTGGCGGTGCTCTACCATCAGAACGCCGCCGCTGCCGCTGCGCTGGAACAGCAGCTGCCCGGGTGCATCGCCATCCAGTGCGATGTAGCCAGCCGCGCCAGCTGTGAGCTGGCGTTCCATGCAGTGGAGCAGGCCATGGGCAGGGTGGATGTGCTGGTGTGCAACGCCGGCATCGCGCAGCAGAAGCTGTTTACCGACATCACCCCGGAGGAGTGGCAGCGGATGCTGGACGTGAACCTGAGCGGTGCGTTCTATTTGTGCCAGCTGGCACTGCCCGGCATGATCCGCCGCAAGCAGGGCCGCATTCTGACCGTGAGCAGTATGTGGGGCCAGACCGGCGGCAGCTGCGAGGTGCACTATTCCGCCGCGAAGGCCGGGCTCATTGGCCTGACCAAGGCACTGGCGAAGGAAGAGGGCCCCAGCGGCATTACCGTGAACTGCGTAGCGCCCGGGGTCATCGAGACTGACATGATGGCGGCTTTTACCGCCGAGGACAAGGCGGCGCTGGCCGAGGAGACCCCTGTGGGGCGACTGGGCACCCCGGAAGAAGTTGCAAAGCTGCTGGTCTTTTTGGCCGGCGAGGATGCCGGATACATCACCGGACAGGTGTTCGGGGTGAACGGCGGCCTTGTGATCTGATGCACAGGGCAATATTACAGGAAATTCCCCGGAGCGGGAAGGAGAGAAAAAATGGGCATGACTTTGAAGGAACTGTTGACTAAGGGCGAGGGCACCCTCTCTGCACAGGAGGCCAAGGCGCTGGCGGCACAATGCCGCATGGATGTAGACACCCTCTACACCCTGCTGGAGGAGCGCGGCATTAAGGTCCTGGAGGAAGAGAACGAGCCGAGTCTGGACGTGGACAGCATCATTGCTGAGGTGGAGAATGCCGAGAACAACAACGATGACATGGGCCTTGCCGATGAAAACGAAGAGGATGCCGAGGAGAACCCGGCAGACCTGAAGGCTGCCATGGACGAGCTGCTGGACGACCCGGTGAAGAACTACCTCAAGCAGATCGGTCAGATCCCGCTGCTGAGCGCCGAGCAGGAGGTGGAGCTGAGCCGCCGCATCCATGCCGGTGCCGAGGCTGCACACATTTTGCAGGCAGACCGCCAGAAGTATGGCGCACCGGAGTACATCAAGAAGAACAGCGCCCGCTTCTCCTTTGAGGAGGACGAGAACAGCCGCAGCTACACCGAGGATCTGGACGAGGACGGCGAAAAGTCTGCCGAGGATGCCGAGGAAAAGGCAGACGAGGAAAAGGCCATGGAGGCCGTGGAGAACGGCCCCCTGAGCGAGGAACGCCGTCAGGAGCTGCTCAAGACCCGCCGCGACGGCCTGAACGCCCGCCGCAGCCT
>OFMM01001270.1_pt1 | contig 12525 bp, 13 predicted proteins | sample 1541811 | NCBI WGS metagenome assembly OFMM01 (sample SAMN04209246, study PRJEB22552) | human gut metagenome | biome: gut; material: feces | host: Homo sapiens | place: USA: Oklahoma
CACAACTTAATGTGCAAAGGGTAGTCAACATATCCTTGCGGACACTTCTAAAGTGTAGACTTGTACAGACTAGCTGACGCAAGTCCACGACTTTAGTCGTGGGTTATTGACGCGATATAATCTCCTAAATGCTATTTATTGAAGTCCCAGAACTGATGTCAGCAGGTCGGCGTTGTTCGTGAACGCCATGACGTTGCCTTCATCGGACTCGATGAGATATGCCTCGGTATCATTCACATTCGCATAGTCGCTGTGCGTGACAGCAGCGCCGCTCGCAGTCGTCCCGGCATCATCGAATGCGATGGTCTCGGAATCATAAGAAGACGGGGTAAACTTGACCTCGCCGTCACCGCTCTTGATAAGCGCCAGACCGTTCGAGAAGGAAGCCTCGCAGCCATCAACAGTCACGGCAACACCATTGAGCGTGATGTTACCGGACCCCTGTGCGGGGACAGCCTTTTCGAGCATATCAGCAACAGCAGTGCGTACAGCTGCATTGCCTTCCTCGTCACCAGCAGAACGAGTACCGACCACGACCAGCACCTGACCGTTTCCGGCGAAGCGCATACCCGAGACCGTGAGACTCTCATCGGTCTGCTCCTCTGCGTACTGGGCAGCACCGGTATAGGAATCGGCAACCATACGCACAATGTAAGTGGCACCGTCCTTCTCAAAGGACAGGCTCTTGCCATCGTACTGGAAGGTCTCAGCGGCATCCACAGGAACAGCGGCACCGGTCCCATCCTCAGCCTGAATCAGGACATTGGATGCCCCCATCGCCCATCGGCGACCATCAGAGGTGAGTGCCGTAGACGGGGCGACCGCAGACTGCTCGGTGAACGAAGTATCCTCTGCGACATTTCCGGTCACAGAAAACGAACCGCCCACAGCGGGAATCGAGGACTTGTCAGCATTCTTGTTCTGAACCATCGTCATACCCATCACACCGACTGCCGCGACCATCACGGCGAAGCTAACACCGAGAATAACATTGCTGCCGCCCTTCTTAGCGGGCTTGGCAACCTTTTTGTCACCCTCGGACTTCTTATCTTCCTTGACCTCTGCCTTCTCGCCATTCTTGACCTTGTCCTTGGCAGGAACATCTTTGGTCTTAGTCTCGGATTTCTCCTTATCGGGAGCCTCCTCAGCCTTTTCAGGGACAGAATCCTTCTTCTCGTCAGGAGCGGCGGGCTCAGATTTAAGAGTCTCTTCTTTCTTCTTCTCGGCGGTATCTTCCTTTTTCTCGGCATCAGCAACCGGAGTCAGAGAAGTGGCAAACTTCTCTTTCGGAGCTTCGATTTTCGTCTCGAACTCTTTCGGCTCTTGCGTAGGAGCAGCGAGACTTTTCTTGGTCTTTTTACTCATGTGTTTTCAATCCTCCTGACCATCAAGCGCGATTAAAGCAGGCAACACGAACATTGTACGCATCACCCAAGCAAGTATAGACGATGAGTTCTGCGCTGCCCCAAACGACAGTGCCGTCATCTTTTTGGAGCGCATCATAGCCCGTCACATCGTTGTGACCATTGAACGCATCCACGCAGACATAGTTGATTTGCTGTCCGCCCGGCGTGATGACATATGCCGTAGACCCAACCGCCACGGAAGTCAGCGATTCAAGTTCGTTGTCGGCCACGATATTGCTGCCGCCATCCTCAGGACGATGCGGAAAAATCGCAGCGCTGTCGGTCCGGTTGCAGGTATCCTGAGATGTGTTGTTGTACAGCGCGACATCAATACCCGCAGCAGGGATATACAGCCGTCCGCAAAAATCCGGATAGTTGTAGTCGTCTGCAGACCTGTTGGCGGGATTTTCCTGCGCGGATTCCTGAGCAGTGCCGTCCGGCTTCTTCTCTTCGCTCTCTTCCTTTTCAGGTTTAAGCTTTGCCTCGATTGCCCCCAACGGACCCGCAGTGCTGACAGTTGCGTCCAGTGTCCCGACTTCCGTGTTCAGGACCTGTGTACCCAGAAGCTTTGCTTCACAGGTATCAGAATCAAGAGCGGATGCAAGAGCCGTTTCCTCCTGCGCAGCAACAACGGCTTTCGTCACCGTCTGCGCAGCTGCCTTTTGCATCTCTGCTTTTTTCTGGGCCGCATTCAGAGCCAGCACCGAAGTCAGCAAGGCTGCGACACTCAGAAGCAGTGCCGCAAAACTTTTCAAAGTACCCATGATATTCCTCGGTTCTAGGTTAGCCGTTTTCCGATTATGGTTGAGAGTTAAAACGGTCCAGAAACGCTGCTCAACCAATTTCCATTATTATCCGTTCGCAAGAATGTGCAAGTGCCGGTTTCAATTCAGGAATTTGCCGTAAAAATGTATCAAATACCATCGAAGCGCATCTGCTCGCCCTCCGAATACGGTTCTGGTTTCTTGGATTGATTTGCTTTCTTCTTACCGCCGCCTGAACCTTTCGTGGTTCTGTTCTGAAACCCTCTACCGAACAAAGAAGCATCATTGCGGTTATCCGCTTCCGGTTTCTTCGCAGGAGCAGGGGCAGGTGCCGTAGCCGGTTTGGAAGTACCAGATTCTGGGGTTTTCGGCGTTTTCGCCTTTGAGGCTTTTGCAGGTTTTTGTTTAGGCGCAGGCTTTTCTTCCACGGGCACAGGATTCTCCTGTTTCGTAAAGGCGTTCACCTTAACGGGATTCTCTGTATCAGAAGGAGTCTTATCTTTCTTTCCGTTCTGGTCTGACTCCATCCCTGCCGGTTTCGGCGCGATTTCTTTTTTGGCGGGCGGTTCAGAGTCGGTTTCTGCAGATTCTTGTTTCGGTTCAACAGAAAGTTCAGGCTCCTCAGTCTCCAACTCGATTTCGGTCTCGATGTCAGGCTCATTCTCGGGAACATCTTCCGCCAGCCAGCTATCCATGTCAAAGGACTCGGAATCGTCTTCGTCCTCCTCGATGCCGGACGGGTCGAAGGTAGTAGGTGTCGGCAATGTTGCTTCCAGTGCCGAGAGTTCCCGCTCCAATGCCGCAGCGTCGTCTTCATCATCAGAAGCCAAAGCCGCTTCCTGTTCAATAGAGACAAGCGCTGCATCGGCATCCTGTTCAGGGTCAGCAGTAAGGCTTACTTCCTCCGCATCTTCGTCTATGATTTCAACATCCAGAGCGAGGGTATCGTCTGCTGCCTCATCCGTGTCCAGAGAAACATCGTCCAGAACGGACAAATCGGGCTCGCTTGAGGCTTTTGCTGGCTCAGTGGGCAACGTCACCTCTTTCGGCTTAAACGCAGGATTTGACGCCTCAGGCTTTGTCTGGTGGGGCGTGTCCGGGATGGACTCGACATCCGTAGGTTCTGGCGTCTTGCTTTCGGCTTTCTGTTCTGGTTTCTTGGGCGTTTCCGGCTTAACCGATACAGGTTCTGGCTCCGGTTCAGCTGTGCCGTACTTGTCCATGATGTTTTGCAGGATAATGGATGCCGCTGACGGGACCACATCCGTCTCCTCATTACCGTTCTTAGATGGTTCTTTCGGGCGTTTGATGAACTCACAGGCATCGTCCCAAGCAGAATCCGGCAGAAACGGGATATTGATATAGATAAGAACAGTAGCAGCAAGAATCAAAACGACCGACACGGTAAAGCTGACGGAATACAGCAGCAGAGAAAAGAAATACAGTGCCGCCGCCACACTTCGAGCCGTGCGGCAGATGGTTTTTACCTTTTCTTCCTGTACACCTTCCAAGTCAACCGGCGCATACTTATCGTGGTGGTTTTCAAACAGGGCATAGTATTTCTTGCCGCCGATTTTATACTGATGCAGGGATAGACTTAACGGCTCGCCTTTGCTTGCCGCAAATGCCGCTTTGAATTTTCGTGCTTCTTTGCGGGAAAGATGCACCGCCACATAATCCTTGCTCCCCTTGGCATCGAGTTTTAAGGCAGTGTTGCCGGATTCGGTCACAACGAGTTCAAGTGCGGAGGCTTCTACTTCTTTGCTATGACGGCGGTACTTCCTTCCCATAGAAACCACATCGGTAAGCGAACGCCTGTCCTTCGTCACCTTGAATGCAAAAACAGAGCATACCAGGCATAGAAGGAGTGTTGTTGCAAAGTTCAAGGCTCATCATCCTCCACATCCGTTTTGCTCTCAGTCTCCGATGACGCCGATTCCTGCTTCTCAATTTCAGATTCTTGTATCGGACGGTTCTTTGCACGGTGTAACAGCCCCTCTTTCTGAACATTCGCCTTGACGGAATTCTGTTCGATTGCGACAAGGTTATCCTGCGTCAGACGTTCGCCGTCTCCGGCGCAAAACAGCATATCGTAAAGCGCTCCGATATGATATTCGCGGTCACGGGGCTTTACTTGCAGGAAGATATCATATTTGCCGTTCTTATCCAGATACTCGCCATCTTCATTCACGGGGATGAACCGCCATGTTTCCATCGGTTCAAATCCCGCTCTTGATTCATCCGCATTGACCGCCAAAGCCGTTACCTTGATATACTTGTCGGCTTTGCTGTTTTTGAGCATTGTTAAAAATTCCACAAGGAAGTATGCCGCAACCAAGACTCCGGCACCGAATGTCGGAAGGTTTTTCGTGTACAGAGCCAGAAAAGTTCCGACGAAAAAGGACAAGCATGCGGCGATTATAAGCTTTGCCTTTTGCGCATTGAGCATATCATTCATTTTTTTTATAAAACGAGAGCCTGTCCGATACAGTATCAGACAGGCTTTAGAGCATCTTGATTTGTAGTGAAGCTGCCCGCCCGTTTGACCCCTTTCCTAGAAATCTGAATTTCAGAGTGCGGTTACTGACCGGAGGTCAGGGTGAATCCGCTGCCGTCCAGCAGGCTTTTCAGGTTTCCGTCTGTCAGGTTAGCGCTGGACAGCGGGACCTTGTATTCGCGGCCATCAGCGGTTCGCACCGTAGCGTAGAACTCGATGGTGACATCACCGCTCAGGTCGATGCCATTGAGGGCATTCTCACTGGTGCCGCTGCTCTGCTGCAGCTGAGGCTGGCTGACTGTCGGGGCATTGCCATCACCCGTGTTGGACGGGATAGGTGCCGGAACGCCAACCTGTTTGCCGGTCACAGCAGTCAGGACATTGTTCACACCGTCATAGACGGCAGGAACATAGGCATATCCCAGCGCACCGCCGCCGATAACGGCAGCAAGTACCACGGCAACAATGACGCCAGCCTTGGACTTCTTCTTGGGCTTCTCAACAGGCATATTCCCGTCTAAGCCCTCACCCTGCACCTCTGCAGGAGCGGATTTAGCCTTACCACGCTTTTTGTCGGCAGGGGCATTTTTCTTGTCCTTACCTTTCCCCTTATGGAACATCTGCTTCTTGTCCGAAGCGTTCTGCTCGGCAGCGGGGTCCTGTGCCAAGGGTGCAGGAATATCCTGTGCAGGCATATCAGCAGGAGCATTCATCTGCGTATCATAGCCCTGCTGGACCGGCTCGTTCTGGTACTGCATTTCAGGAACGGCTGCGTTCTGAGGCATGACAGGCTGCTGAGGCTGTGCGGGCATCTGCATCTGCGGCTGGTAGGAAGGCTGCGCAGGCTCCTGAACCTGTGCGGCGGGCTGCTGGACCTGTTCCTGGCTCGGCTCGGGCTGGGTCATGCGGGGCTTTGCGGGAGCCATCCGAACGATGGTGGATGCAGGGGTCATGGCCTGATTCTTAGCGATGAGGGCATCGACCACTTCCTGCTTGACCTTGCGCACCGTGCCATCCGGAAGGATGACAGAACGGTCTGCATAGACATTGACCTGAATTTTTTCACCGTTGTAGGTCGTAGTGACCTTACCAACGGGCTGACCGAGATTCTGTGTATTGTCCATCTTGAATATCTCCTTTTTATGAAAAGCTAATGGAATCTGAATATCGAAGCGATTGCATTTGCCGTACCCTGCATCAGGACATTCCCCGCAGCAGAGAAATACGGCAAAAGGAATCCACGCTGAATGTGTCCCGTGGCAGCACCAATGGCAAACCATGCAGCGAAGCCCAAGAGCAAGAGCCAGATAACGGCATAAAAGACAACGCCGAATCTAGCAAGGAAAATCCAGAATCCGCCGGAATCCGATTTCCGGTTATTGCACTTGGGACACGATGCCGTGAGGTTATGAAGATTATTGATGTTGCCGTCCGGAACCAAGACGCGATAAGCCCGGTGCTTGTTCGCAAGGCTAATAGAAACGATATGGTCCACCTGCATCGTCTTTTTCAGCATGATGCGCCCGCAATAAGGACAGAGGTAATACTTGCCCATGAATCCGGGATGGGCTCGAATGTATTGATAGCGGTAGTCGTCCGACCGCTCATATTTCGTTTTTTTGGACATGGCCATCACTTACAAGAAGTGGATTTCGTCCAGGGATGCTCCGGCGGCTTGCGGCGGGTCGGGAATCCTTCCGGAAGATGGTCCGGGAACTTCAACCCATCAGCCTGTGTACCGCTGTTCAGTTTCTCCCACTCATGCACCCAGGCAGAGAATTCCATGCCGTGCGTCTGTTCCCAGATAGAGAGGTCACCATAAGAGATGCCTCCGAGATTAGAAAGCTTGGCACGCATGTTGAGTTCTGCTGCGCTGGTAGCGATACGATTGTTCTCTTTCATTTTTGCTTCCTCACGTTTCGTCTGTTCCCGCTCCATTTTGGTCCGTGCGTTACTGCGCTGGGCTGCATTGCGGCGGTTCTGGTTATAGCATACAGGGCAATAAAGGCGATTCCCGCGTGCTTCGATAGGTGCTCCACAGATTTTGCAGTGTACGATTTTACCAATTTCGCTTGCCATAGAATTGCTCCTCCTTTTTAAGAGCAGTGGTTGAATTGTGTACAAAATACAACCATGAATTAAAGTGTGATTCAGGAGCCCCATGCGTCATTCCCACACATGAGGTTCTACGGACTATTCACAAGCGGGATAAATCCAGCCGGAAACATGGATAAAGTGCATTAAATACAAGCATGAATCAGCGCAAAAAAAGTGCAGGAAAGAAGCCTTACTGTAACAGAGACAGTAAAGATTCAATATCGCAGCCCCATAATAGCGCTGACAAGGCGGTAAACGCTCGATGCTTCTTCTCCGAGAAGTAACTGCTGTTGATACCGACCTGCTCAGCCAGTTTGGCTTCATCTGTGCCGTTTGCACCATACTTCTCGTTCACGACAAGCATAAGTACATCGTACAATTTAGAATCTCCGGGGAAATCCTTGACCAGCTCAATAGCACCCCGGATGAGCTGGGCGTACTGGACAAGCACCTGTGCCTGATGGCATCGCGCATCGCTTTCCAGTGTGTTGCCGCCCTGTGCGAGAATCCGCAAAGACCGGTTCTCGTCAGCAACGGACGGATTGACGATTCGGGAATATTCCCGCAGCAGCACCTCGGTGTTATGGTAGAGGTAAGCAGCTTCTGCTGTTTTTGCTTCGCCCTCATTCGGTGCTAGTTGCATGACTAAAGGTTTGATGGCGTCTCCGGCAATCGCCGTAACATCCTCAACGATAGAATCGAAGTTGTTGCGGATAGTGACTGCCGTAACAGGGTCGCTGTCAAGAATCGAACCCCTGAGCATCGCCATCGCAAGGCTAATACGGCTCGGCTTGCTGGCTGGATTCATGAACACAGCCTTGTTCATTGCCTCATCAATCTCATCCACCAGCTGCTGGCAGCGGGCGAAGAACAGCTTTCTCATTTCAAGGCGAAGCTGAGGCTTGCACCCGCCCATAGACGATTCGAGGATACGCTGGATGTTGCTCATCCGCCAAACCGATTCATCCTCATTTTCCTCTTTCAGCTTCTCAATGAGCGCATCAATGTCCTGCGCCTTCAAAAGCCACTGAAGAGCCGGGTAACACAGCAGTGCAATCACGACGAACTTTTCATTGGACCCCTTGCAAGCCATGCGGTTTGCATGACGGGCAAAGACCCGCGAACGGTTCACGCCGTTGTATTCGATGAATGTGCGTCTGATGTCCACTACGATTCCCTCCGATGACAGAACCGAACTCAGAAAATCTTTGAGTTTGGCTTCGGTAATTGCAATATCGTTGTTATTTTCCGCTTGCATCCTGCGTTCCCCTTTCGTTCAGGATTTTCAGCTGGCTGTACAGTTCAGCCATTGCATCGTTGCGAATCGTTGAACCAAGCAGGCTGTTATTACTAAAGAATAGATGGTATCCGCGCTCATCACAGAGTCGGCGCAGTTTCTGGCAAAGCTTGAAGTTATGCACAGGGCAGTTGATTCCTGTGTTCACCGCATTGATATAAGTACGGTAGTTGTCGGAATTGATTTCATCGGAGGTATACACAAGCACCTCGCGGTCGTAAGGAAGTTTCCGCTCCTCACCATCCTCAGCACCGAGCACATAGATGAGTTCGTTCAAAAACGACTCTCCCATCGTCTTGTTGTCGGCTTTTGATACTACCCTGTTGTGCGGCTGAACGGTATATCCATTCGGCTTCGTAAAGAGCACCTCGCTGTGAGTTACACCAATCGGCTCACCGTGGATGCGTGCCTGTTCCAGATACATAACGATTGCGTTTCCTTTTGCCATTTCAAACCCGCCTTTTCCCTTGTACTTAGTACAAGCATGTTATGCCGTATGAAGGAACTCGAACCTTTTTCCTGATGCCATCTTCAATGGTATGCAATTCGCACAAACGCACAAGACCTTTTTTGAGCGCCGAAACTATATCTTGTATTTATGTCAGACATTATACCACAAGATATAGTGTTTTGCAAGAGAAAAACGCTATCTGGCCACTATATATTGTGTTTAAAAATATTATTTGCCATATATACGAATCCGAGAGCACCTATAGCGGTGCTGAACCCAGACAAAAGCGGCACTATCCTTAAGTGAAACTATTGCATTGAATGTATCTCGATGACTGGGATTTTGACACTTTTTGACCACATGCATAGTTGTATTTAGTACACCTATTTGATATAATAAAGTCACGCCCAATAAAAAAAGTCATAGTTAGATGGCAGAAATGGGTTTGAATCAAGAACTGAGGTGATTGGAAAATGCTAACTCTCAAAATCAAAGAGGAAAATTACCGTAAGTTTGTGGAAGAAACATCGAGAAAAAGAGAAGACTGGATTAAGAGCATTTCAGACAGTGCCGTTGTAATCATGGAGCGGCAGCGCTACCTGATGGGCATGTCCAAACAAGAGTTCTACGGCGTGTTTCTCGGATGCCCGATGAATTCCCGCACATACCGGAAAATCATTGAAAAACAGATACTTGTCCCGGAGAACCTGCTACTTTCTTTCTGCTTCACTTACGGGTACGACCTGAAACGATTTCAGGAAGTATCGAAGCTGATTGACACACACGATTACTTCGAGAACTATCAGCAAATTGGTGCTGCGGTTGAATGTCTCGGGAAAGGAGCCATTTACCAGCTGGCCGCAGCCACGCAAACAGTCTGTACTGATACCAGCCAGTATGCAAGAAGACGATGCGGGGAGGCGCTCACTGCGTTTGCGAAGAAGAAGGAATACGATGAAGAGGTAATCAGAAATCCAGAAATCATCGAGGCGGCAGCTGCATCCGTAAACGAAGCTGCTGATGAGGCGATTGCCGAAAGAAAAAAGAGAGATTCACAAGAAGCGATATCCTACGATATCAAATTAAAAGAACTGGTTTAAAAACAAAGACCGCTGCACCCGGTATTGGGTGTGGCGGTCTGTTTTTGTGCTCAGAAGAAAGCGTCAGCAATAGAGAGCAGCTGATTCATGTGTCCCTCGTCCGGTACGGATGCTTGTGCGGGTACAGGAGCGGCAGGAACATACGGAACAAAGCTTGGCTGCGGTGTGGGAGCAGGCTGTACAGGGGCAGGCTCTTGAATAACAGAAGCGGGTGTAGGCGTTTGTACGGGTAGGCTGGGGTTGCGGTGCGGATGCTTCGGATTTCGAGAAATACCGGTTCAGGACCGATTCCATCGAATCTTCCACGGCGCGGCGGATATCAGTTTCCGACATATTCGATGCGCTGGATTCTTTAGCCTGGCTCAGTAAGACATTCGTTTTGAGGGAATCGAGCAGCGCATCCACGATGATAGGGGTGCGTTTTCCGTATCCTGCGTTTTTCAGAATCTCGTACGCCGCTTTCTGTCTCGGGTCAGTGAGGTCAAACATCACCGGCAACCGAATCTGATTCGGGTTAGCTTTAGGCAAGGCAGTTCACCTCGCTTCAACGGTTTTCAGCAGCCAGCTTACTCTCCGCCATCATTTTGAAACCTACTGCGTTAGCGCGGGGGTCTTCCACAAACAGGTAATCGTCCCGACCCAACTCGCTCTCGATGACCGGACGCATCAGGCAGGAACCGCCGCCAATGAACACGGGATACGAGAGGGTCAAATCAACGCCCTTCTCTTTCAGGGTCCGGATAAGGGTCCGGGCATAGGAACGAGCGGTGCTGTGGACCAGTTCGTTGATTTCCCGACCGGGGTTGTAGCCTCTGCGCAGGACATTGTCGATGCTGTAGTCGTCCATATCCAGCTGGAAGCGGTTGCGAACCGCACGCTGTACCTCATCGTACATCTTGATGACGCCGTTGTTGAAGGATTCGCAGAAAGTCATATCGACTTGACCGCCGCGAGAGAACTTCACAACATCGGTCGTATACCCGCCGATATCGATGATGTAGGTATATGCCTCGGGACGCGCCATGATTTGTCCCATGTACGGAGCGATGGCAGCAACGCCCTGCGGGAACACGAAGACGCGGGCAACGCGAATCTCAAAGGAGATGTCGTTGTAGGTGAACTCGACTCGGCGTCCATCGCGGCCGAAATAGGTCTGGTATTTTGGGGCAAGGTCATGGATATGTGTCGGAGGCAAGCCCATTGCAAGGCAAATATCCTGACGGACATTCTTCTGACCGGGACGAATCATGCCGCTTGCCTGAAACTCCTTGGCGATGGCAAAGAGAGTCAGAACATAGTAAGACCAGTCGGAGGTCTTGTCGTACATGTACGGAACGCGGGACTGGGTCAGCGTATAGTAGTTGCCCTCATAGCAGAGGGTATCCGCCTTGATGGCGGGCGGGATGTTGCCGTGGCAGATAAGCCCGGAATTGAACGGTTCGGTATGCGGGGTCTTGATGTTCTTGTTTCCGGTATCCACAGCAACGACCAGAAGATTAGCCATATCGATTACTCCTCTATGTTTTTATCAGCGCTCACAGAACGCCAGGTATTTTGCGGTAGCCAGTGCCAGTTTCCCGTACTCGCTGTTCACTTTCGTTGTCACGAACCGGACACTGACCTTCGTCATAGCCTTCCATGCCAACTCGATGTATTTGCGGCGCACAGGGGACTTGCCATCGAGAAGACGGTTGGCATTCTCGTTCATGATTTTGGCAACCACGGGTTCTGTATAGATGACAACATCTCGAACCGTGTGTTCATCCAGAGCGAGCAGCATCTCAATCGCACCCATCAGAGCGTATTCCTCCGGGTTATTGGCCTTTCCGCATTTGGAAGACTGTACGAAATCCTTGCCCATATCGATGCATAACCCATAAGAACCCATGTCCTTATCAGTATTGTACCGAGCAAACAGGAAAACATTTGCTTCCTCCGCTCCCACTTTACGGGGCAAAGAACCGTAAGCAACAACGCTTTCGGTGAACTTGGGACCATTCATGCCGTCAGGCCATGCGGGAGTTTCCAACTGTTCCGGCTTCTTATCGGGAATGACCATCTCACCAACAGGCTCATGATATCCGGGATTCTTCTCAGACTCTTTCTCTTTGGTATCGGGACTCGCATCCAGATGCGCAGCAAAAGCAGTGGGTTCCTGAGCAGGTACATTCTCGGGCTGAGCGGTAGGCTCGTTTGAAGCGGGAACTGCTTCTACATTCTGAGAGGCCACAGGCTGTGCGGGAACTGCGTCGTTCTGAACGCTCTGGTCGGGCTGCTCGTTCTGGACATCTGCCTCGGTGTCGTCAAACTCGATGTCGATGGGGATATCGTCAACGAAATCAACGGTGTCAACGGTTTCGAGCACAGCTGGAGCAACCGCTGATGCGGGCGCAGAGGATGCTGCGGGCTGTGCAGGGGCAGGGGTGACAGAGACATTGAATGTCTCGCTCTGCGGCGCTGTAGGCTCGGGAGCGGGCGCTGCGAGGGTCTGAGTAGCCTTGGCAGCATTCGTGTCCGCTGCGGGTTTCTCGCGAGCAGGACGCTCCTGCTTTACCTTCTTGTGAGAGCGCTTGAACAGATTTTGGACGAAAGGATTGCTGTCTGCGATATCGTCCATATCTTTCTTGGATGCAGGCATTGTGGCGGCTTTCGCCTCAGGGGTGCCGGGATTCTGTTTTGGAATCATGACGAGCGGCTCCTCGACATCCTCTACATCGTAGTCGTCATCGTACACATGGTACTTCTCTACGGCAGATTCCGCTGCCTGCTTTACCTTGCGCTCGTGCTCGGCTTCTTCCACCTTACGCCGCCGTTCCTGGTTTGCCTCGTATGCGCGGCTCGCCTTGGCGTCGTCAAGATGCGCAAAGATATCATTCAGACTGTTAGACATTTACGGATTCCTCCTCATTCAAA
>OFMM01001276.1_pt1 | contig 12434 bp, 13 predicted proteins | sample 1541811 | NCBI WGS metagenome assembly OFMM01 (sample SAMN04209246, study PRJEB22552) | human gut metagenome | biome: gut; material: feces | host: Homo sapiens | place: USA: Oklahoma
AAAAACATTCCAGTGGAATGTTTTTCGTAGGGAACCCTCGCAGGGGGTTCCCTGAAATTCCAATTTTAGCGAAAATCTTGAATTTAATATTTTTTAAGATTATTAGCTATCATAATAAAATATTTTCTTTCTAATAGACCCATTTCCTATAAGAAAAGAGGTAAAGCCTGAAATAGACTTTACCTCTTTCCTGTATATTAATTAAACATTTGTTGAATATGGAATGAAATAGTAAATAGCTGCAACAGCTGTGGCAGATATAGCAAGAACCGCTCCCAATGCAATCAACACCCCAATAATAACCTTTGCTCTACGGCTACGCTTATAAAGCTTAGGTTTAGGCGGAGCAGAAATCAATCTTACCCTTTGAACCCCCGAAAGGCTTTCATCAAGATTTTGCATAATGTCATCTACATTATTTGTTTCTTCTTTAGGTGTTTTCAAAGAATATGTTATTGCCAAATCTGATATAATTCCATTTTTTAATATATTAGAAACCTCATCAGGTTCATCAGGCAAAATAACAATAGTCTGACCTATTGCCCTAATAATATATCCACTGTTTTTCTCCCCGTCAACACGCTTAGAAAATACATTAGAATCATTAGTCACAAGAATCTTAGAAAGGATCTTATCTGTACTATCATAACCATTATTAAGACCACCAATAACAAATATAAGCTGGCTTTTCTTCAACTTTTTCGCAAGTGCATTAGCAAGTTCAGATGTAGTAGTTGCCGCCTCACCTGCCGAATGTGAAAGTCCCATCTGAGAAAGGTTCTTATCAAGAACACGCTCTACCTCAGCAGTTCTTCCTGCGGTGTAATATATAAGTTCGTAATCCATAATAAATCTCTCCGTTACTCTATATTAGGCTGCCTCTTTATGCGGTCTGCTCTTCTGGATGTGTCGTTTCTTCCATACTTGATTCTGGCTCAGGCTCTATACTTAATTCGGGTTCCTTACTCGATTCAGGCTCACTGCTGCTTGGCTCTGGTTTACTGCTTGGTTCAGGCTCACTGCTGCTTGGCTCTGGTTTACTGCTGCTTGGTTTTGGCTTACTGCTTTCTTGTGCTTTAAGCTTTTTAATAGCTGCATTACCCTTATCAATCATATTATCAAGCTTACTGTTCCTATCTTTTGCACTTGCAATAAGCTTTTCCAAACCATCAATAATACTTTGGATTTTTTTCTTATAATCCTCTGCACTTTTCTTTAAGGCTGCCGCCTCAGTTTTTATAGTTTTATATGTAGAATATTTCAAAGCAGCATTTACATATTCTATTACACCATCACATTGCCTATCAATAGCATCTTTCCATTTGCTCATATCAGTAGCTATAACTTGATTATTCAGAGCTTTTGCATTGTTCATATCTTTAATAAGACGATTTATTGCACTCTCAGACTTGGCCTTAGGGATACCCTTGCTTGCATTATTATATGCAGTAGCTGATGCCTCTTTTGCAGAATTTGCCAATAATTTTATATCAGAATACATTTCATTGGCAATATTATAATTTTCTTTTGCTACATCAAGATATGAATTTGCACTTTCAAGCTCAGCCTTTGCACTTTTAAGCTTGCTTGCTTTTTCAGCAGCCTTCGAGGCTTCTTCCTCTTTCTTCTTTTGTTCTTCTGCCTTCTTAGTGGCTTCCTTTTGAGCTTCTGATGCATTCCACTTTTTCTTATGAGGATTATCATACCAAGTAATCTGCTTTGCAGCAAGAGCCTCCTCAAAGCTTGTCAAAACAGGCTTCTTGCCACCATATGCCTCATACCAGCAATCTGGATAAACAGGGTTAGATGCCATCTTAGCTGTTGATGTATCTACCTTTGCTGTTTCACCCTCACGAACACGCCTTGCAACAACAACAAACCTGAACTGGTCAAAATCATAAGCACAGGTTGAAAGAGTTACAAGTGTATCATCTTCATTAACATCAACAGGGCAATCTATAATAGACCTTGCACGAACCTGATATATATAGTTCATAAAATCAGATTCCGTTTCAAAAGTTCCTCTCAGATAATTGAAAAACTCACCCTGACTTTCGAGTGTATTAGTCTTATATATAGAAATAATTTTCCACTTTGCCTTTTCGTATATAGTATTAAATGTAAAGGCAGGATTTTCCTTATAGAAATTAATATCCTGATAGTAAAGTAAATTTGCAAACATTCTTCCGTCATTCATATGATGTCCGTGTAGAATAAGATTCTTTGCATCGAGTGGACTTCTGTAATCAAGGAAGATTGTTCCGTAATCGCTGTAATTTCCGTAGAAATCACGCTTCAAATAGTATTCTGGCTGTTCAGGGTCTTGTGACTGGCAAACAACATAGTCAATCTGTGTATTAGGAATCTTAATCCAACCAACAGTATCCTTATTTTCGTTAAGAAGCTTTTCAAAGTCTGGTAAAATTTCACTTTCACCTATGACAATTTTCTTTCGCTTTGGTGCAACAGCATTATAATCATCGTCATCGCTATCACCGCCACCAGTGGCCTCTGTTAATAAGTCCTTAACTTCGCTTTTAGTTTTATCTGCAACCGCAGGCTTAATAACAAGCTCATTAAAGAGCAATGTACCTGAAACCAAAAATGTCGCAATAGCAAGCATAAGAATAGATTTTCTTGCAATCTCAAGTGGCTTATCTCCTTTTATTGGAATAAAGTTTTTCCACCATGCTCTCTTTTGATTATTTTTTATGCAAGAATTATATATAGCACCATAAAGTAAATCTGAAAACTCAACCTCTGCTGATTCTGCCTTTGGAAGAATTATCATCTTAACTCCATTTTTACCGTCTACTCTTGCAGAATAAACATTTACATTTTTCTTCTCAGCTTCAGAACTATTCTTTTCTGAATGACTGCCTATTTCAATTTCTTTATCATTGTCTTTTGCCTCAGATGCAGATATATCAAATTCAACAGAAATTCTTCTTACATCTTTTTTCTTAACTCCAAAGACTGCAAAAAAATCCTCTGCATTTTGCCTTGTGCTTTCTTCAATAGCATCAGCTACAATTACAACATCTATACCCTCATCATCAGTAAGCGAAAGCTTTAAAGCTTCTTTCAAACTGCTCTCGCTATTATCAACAGCAGTTTTATAAAGAACACAGACATTATGTTCAGCAAGAACCTTCATCTGTCTGTTAAAATCCTCTGTTCCACAGGCTGACGAAGCATTTCCACCTCTTAAAAGATAAATTTCAGCATTCATTTTTAGAACTCCTTTCAGCCACAACAAATCTCAACTATCAGAAAGAAATCTCTGTAACTTTTACATTCTTAACAGCCTCATCAATCAATTCATCAACAGGAAGCTTATTTTGTGCCTCTACAACATACTTAAGTACAGGCTTAGTTCTTGGGTGCTTTGGTGTAAATACCGTACAGCAATCTTCAAACGGCTCTATTGAAATATCGAAAGTATCAATCTTTCTCGAAATCTCAATGATTTCTTCCTTATCCATACCTATAAGCGGTCTGAAAACAGGAAGTCTGCAAGCCTCATCAGTACAGCCTATTGCACCAATAGTCTGGCTTGCTACCTGACCAAGACTTTCACCTGTAATCAAAGCACCGCAGTTTTTCTCTCTTGCAATCCTCTCAGAAATTTGCATCATAAATCTACGCATTATTATAGTGAAAAGTTCCTCAGGACAATTATCTTTGATTTGTTCCTGAATCTTAGTAAACGGAACTGTATACATCTGCATACGGCCACTATATTCAGATACCTTTTTAAGTAGTCTTACAACCTTATCTTCTGCTCTTTCGCTTGTATATGGAGGGCTTGCAAAATGAACAGCTGTAAGTGAAAGACCTCTCTTAGCCATAGTCCAAGCCGCAACCGGAGAATCTATACCACCAGAAATAAGTATAACCGCATTTCCGCCTGTTCCGACAGGTATTCCGCCAGCACCCTTTTTAGCTGCTCCACGAATAAATGCCGCATAATCACGAACTTCTACTGTAACAACCAAATCAGGATTATGTACATCAACTATCAGATGTGGAAATTCCTCTGCAAGAAAACCACCAACCTCTCGACTTATTTCAGGTGATGTCAAAGGGAATTTCTTATCCGAGCGCTTAGATTCAACCTTAAAGGAATTTATCTCGTTAAGTGTTTCAGCAAGATATTCCTTAGCACAGCTAAGAATAGATTCCATATTCTTTTCAGCGATACAAGCTCTTGAATATGTCGCTATACCAAAGATTTTAGATATACATTCCTCAATCTCATCAAAATCAACATCATCTTTATATGGTGTTACAGCTATTGTAGATTGTGCAATTTTAACTTCGCAAGGAGTTATGCAATTAACTCTGCGTTTAATATTTTTTATGAGAACATCTTCAAAGCTTCTTCTGTTAAGACCTTTTAAAGCTATTTCTCCAACCTTAATAAGTATTGTTTCTTTCATAAAATACCCCTTATTTATCTTGATTTTGCGAGATTTTTCATTCCCTCAGCAAGTTTTTCTGCAAATATATCAATATCATCTTTTGTATTAAATTTTGAAAAGCTGATTCTTATAGCAGAATCTATCCTTTCAGGAGATAAACCCATTGCCGTCAGTACATGGCTTTTTTTGCCCTTAGCACAAGCTGAACCGCTCGAAACATATATTCCGCTCTCAGCAAGATAATGCAACATTGTTTCCGAGCGAACTCCAACGGCTGATATATTCAATATATACGGCAAAACTCCGTCCGGAGAATTTATATATACATTCGGAATTTCTAAAACCTTTTCTTTGCAATAATTCCAAAGTTCTTCAATCTTTTCGTGCTGGTCATCAATATTCGGCAAAGCCTTTACAGCCTCAGCAAATGCACAAATCAAAGGAAGTGATTCTGTACCAGGACGAATTTTTCTTTCTTGTTCTCCACCATAGTGTAAAGGTACAATTCTTGCACCCTTTCTGATATATAAAGCACCCACACCTTTCGGACCATGTATCTTATGTGAGCTTATAGACATCAAATCAACGCCAAGCTTTTGAGGCTTCAAATTAACCTTTCCAAAAGCCTGAACAGCGTCACAATGAAATAAAGCAGGCGAACCGCTCTTGCTTATTATATTGCTGACCAATTTTATAGGTTGGATAATACCTGTTTCATTATTAACCGCCATAACGCTGACTAAAATTGTATCAGAATTTATAGCATTAATAAATTTTTCTTTTGGAATAACACCAGATTCATCAGGCTCAAGGAATATAACCTCATAACCGTCCTTTTTAAGCTTTTCGGCAGCTTCTACAACCGAAGAATGTTCTATTGCCGTTGTAACGATTCTGTTTCCTCTGCGTTTAAGTGCATTAACTGCTCCAAAAACAGCTGTATTATTGCTCTCTGTTCCACCTGAGGTAAAGAAAATCTCTGTTGGCGAAACGCTGAGAGAACCTGCAATAACATCTCTTGCCGCCTCAAGCTCCTTAGCCGCCTCAAAGCCAAGTGTATGAAGTGACGAAGGATTTCCATATTTTTCAGTCATAATATAGTAGGCTTTCTTAGCGGCCTCCTCACAGACAACTGTTGTTGCACTATTATCAAGATAAACAATTTTACTCAATTAAAATACCACCAAATATATTCAATTAAATTTCTATTTTATATCAAATAAAAGTATATTTCAGCATACAATCAATTTAATCTTAAAAATTTTAAATACACCACTCAAAGCGTACATTTTATTATACTACATTTTTTTGCTAATATAAAGAGCTTTTTCGGGGAAAATATAGGTTATAAAGGCTATTTGTTGAATAACACTAACATTCTTTTTGAGAGGAGTATCTTTCTATGAGGGTTACTAAAACTGAATATTCAAGTATGACCGATAAAGCATCCAAAAATAGTTCATTGCTCAAGGATTGTAGCTGTGCTTTTCTGGTCGGCGGTGCTATATGCACCATAGGACACAGCCTATTTTTAATGTATCGAAGTTTTGGCTTGCAAGAAATTGATTCCCGAGCCGCAACAAGCTCAACACTGATTTTCCTTGGTGCATTTCTCACTGTTATTGGAGTATATGATGACCTCGCAAGATTTGCAGGTGCAGGTAGTATAGTTCCTATAACTGGTTTTTCTAATGCTGTTGTTTCACCAGCAATAGAATTTAAAAGTGAGGGTTATGTTCTCGGCTTAGGTGCGAAAATGTTTATAATCGCAGGTCCTGTAATAGTTTATGGCACAGTTGCGTCTGTAATCTATGGTATAATTCTTTGTATAATAAAGCTATTTCAATAAATTTATTATACAAATATTATGATGAATTTTGTCTGTAATCATATACAAAACTTCTTGTAATAAAGAAGATTTTGTGGTAAAATATGTAATGTATAAAATTTTATCACCTTTATTACTAAGGAGTTGAGCATTTTTATGAATAATAGAATACTCCAATCACTTTCCTATGGATTATATGCTGTCGGAGTAAAAGGAGAAAAATATCCGACCGCTTGTATAGTAAATACTGTCTTTCAGATTACATCATCTCCAATGATGGTTGCTATAAGCATAAATCACGCAAATTATACCAATGAATGTATCAAAAAGCAGGGTGAATTTACTGTTTCTGTTCTTTCAGAGAATACCTCAGGTGCAATAATTGGTGCTTTAGGCTTTAATTCTGGTCGTGAAAGCAATAAGCTTCAAAATGTCCGCCATAAAATTTTGCGTGAGGGTGCTCCTGTAGTTCAGGAAGATATATGCTGTTGGTTCTTATGCAAGGTTCGTGATTCTATTGAAACAACAACACATACTATCTTCATTGGCGAGCTTACCGCAGGCAGTGAAAAAATCACCGGAACACCTATGACATACAAATTCTATCACGATGTTATAAAAGGAAAATCTCCAAAATATGCACCAACCTATGTTCCTGATAATGAGCCTGCTGGAGATGTTTATACCTGCAAGATATGCAAGTATGAATATGACAATTCTCTTATTCCTTTTGAAGAGCTTCCTGATGATTGGACTTGCCCTATCTGTGGTGCTCCAAAAGATGTTTTTATCAAAAAGAATAATGAAACTACTGAAGAATAAGCAATTTGCCGTTTACAAAAGCTTGTAGACGGCATTTTTCTTACTATATGTGTATTTTATCACTAAGTATGTTGTATGTCAAGTATACTTGTCATAATTTCAGATAAACTTTACATTTTATTCTTAATTTTCTCTACGAATACTCTCTTATTTTTGGGGAATTATATATTATGCGGAATGAAACCGCTAATCCCTTTAGGAATATCGGAGGAAAATTATGGACAAAAGAAAGAAACAAATCGAGATTGAAAAAAAGAAAAAAATTAAGCAACTACCAGGAGTTCCGTTTGACCCTCTTGATAATGATTATCCCAAAAATCACCAAATAATTTTACCAGGGACTTTTCAAAGCACAGGTGGAACATTTGGTGGTCTTGGCTACAATGTTATCAATAACCCATATTGTGGTCAAACAGAAAATCCAGATAAAAATGATGACTACATCTATTATTGACAAAATTTGAATTTAATAAACTGTATAATAAGGGCTGGCTAATAAGCTTGCCCTTTTTTCATTTCTTGACTTTTATAATGCTTAATGATAAAATATAGGGTAACATTTTATGAAATTTTAATATTATATTACAGAGGTGAACTTATCTATGTCTTCTTTAAATGAAATTAAATCAGCTATAGAAAAATACCTTAGAGATGATGAATGGCATTATACTCTCGATAAAGAAAATAATGTAATTCGTTGTGGTGTCAACCTTAGTAATCGTCTGCAAGAATGTAAAATTATCATAGATATTCGTGAAGATAAATATATGGTATATGGACTAATCAATCTTAATTGTGATGAACCTAATAAAAATCAAATGGCAAAACTTCTTGCAATGATTAACTATGGCTTAATTTTCGGAAACTTTGAAATTGATTATTCCGATGGCGAGGTTCGCTATAAAACCGCCACAAACTGCAAAAATTGCATACCATCAAAAGAAGTTATTGAAGATAGCATAATGATTCCGGCGTATATGTTCAATAAATTTGGTGATGCAATTATCGAGGTTATGTTTGGCATAAAGGACGCACAAGAAGCATTTGATGATATTCCAGACAATGATTAAAATTACATATCCGCCAAAACTCACCGCTTAAGGCTGTGAGTTTTTATTTTTTCTCATTTTTATTACTTCAATAGCATATTTATATATAAATGGACGAGGTGATGAAATGACAGAATATTCCGATAAACAAGAATTATATGATGAATATGAAGAACTTCCCACCGAGGAAGAATCCATTCAAGAAAAGAAAATTGTAATTGGTAAACAACTGTTGATTATAATTCAGCTAATAATCTGTGGCATTGCTCTGCTTTTTATGCTTGTAATCAAGCTAATAGGTGGTGATTTCTGCAATGGAATAATCAACTGGTATGAAAAAAATTACTATAATTCTATATACATAAGCGGTGAAAATAATAATCTCTCAATCTTCGGAGCAAGCAATAATTCCTCCGAAAATAGTAAATAGCTATGAGAATTAAGCTTGGAAATCTCTCTATAATAGTAAGTATCCCACTATGCTGTGTAATGACAGCAATAATACTTCTGGATAATTCACAAACTGTAATGCTGGGTTGTTTTTCCGCACTTATGCATGAATTAGGACATTTATTTTTTATGTGGCATTTCAATTCATTTCCGAAAGAAATTAAGATAAGCCTTTTTGATATTGCTATAATTGACCACAAAAAATTTAATCGTCCTCTTCATCAAGAGCTTTTAATCACTCTCGGTGGAGTTATGATAAACTTAATTTTCGGTTCAGTATGTTTTGCACTTTATCTTATTTTCAAATATAATTTTCTGATTGTTCTTTCAGGAGCTAATATCCTTTTACTTATATATAATCTTCTGCCAATAGATACTCTTGATGGTGGTCAGGCATTATATTTAATCCTCTCATCAAAGCTATCTGAAAAAGCTACCGAACGAACTATGCTTATATTATCTCTTGTAATATTATTCCCATGTACAGTACTTGGCTTTTTGTTATTACTTCAATCAAAATATAATTTCACATTACTTTTAACAAGCCTTTATCTGATAGCCGTAATTCTCCTCAAAAAAACTAAAATACATTAATTAAAGCCACAATTCAATTATGAACTGTGGCTTTTTGAATTTAAGAAAATTTTCTACTATGCTTTTATAATATCATCTGCGAGAGTTTCAAGGGCTGTAAGTGTTTCTGGCTTTACTGTTGACTTGATTGTAACAATATTATCTAAAACCGTAAGGTTCTTCATTGTTTCAAGTATACCCTTCATTGTACGAGCCGCAGACGGTGCCCATGAACCATTTTCGATTATCGCAATTGTACGATTCTGATAGTTCTTAGCTTTTAAGTGGAGCAAGAAATCCTGCATAACTGGGAATACCCCGCCGTCATATGATGCTGAGGCAAGGACAAGCTTATTATATCTGAATGCGTCTTCGACATTTTCTGCCATATCACTGCGTGAAAGGTCTGAAACTGTAACCTTAACTGCACCCTTTTCTCTTAGCATCTCTGCAAATTGCTTTGCTGCTACGGCTGTATTACCATGAATTGAAGCATAAGCAACAAAGATACCTTCATCTTCTGGCTTATAACTACTCCAAATATCATACTTGTTGATATAATATCCAAGATTCTCTTTAAGGATAGGTCCATGAAGTGGGCATATCATTTGAATATCAAGTGCCGAAGCCTTCTTGAGGAGAGCCTGAACCTGAAAACCATACTTACCGACAATATTAAAGTAGTAGCGTCTTGCCTCACAAGTCCAATCTTCATCAGTGCTTAATGCACCAAATTTTCCAAAACCATCAGCTGAGAAAAGAACTTTCTCACTTTCTTCGTATGTGACCATAACCTCTGGCCAATGAACCATAGGTGCCATAATAAACTTGAGTGTATGAGAACCAATATTAAGAGTGTCACCCTCTTTTACTACTACCTTTCTATCCTCAAGGTCAATATCAAAGAACTGAGGAATCATCGCAAAGGTTTTGACATTTCCGACAAGCTTCATTTCTGGATACTTGTCTGCAAGAATTTTTAAGCTTGCTGCGTGGTCTGGCTCTAAGTGTTGAACAACAAGATAATCTGGCTTTTTACCATCAAGGACTTTTTCGAGATTTTCAAGCCATTCATCTGTTTTGCGTTTATCAATGGTATCCATAACAGTAATCTTATCATCGAGAATAACATATGAATTATAGGATATGCCATTAGGAACTACATACTGACTCTCGAAAAGGTCTATATCGAGGTCATCTGCACCAATATATCTGATGGAATCTGAAACTGTAATATTTGACATTATAAATTCCTCCAATTTTAAGAATTATTACTAAATATATAATAGCATATTTAGTGATGTAATAAAAGCTATAAAATAAAATTTATTTATTTTTTTCAATTTCGGAAAAATTTTCTTGACAAATTAGGCTTTAAGTGATATAATAATTCTTGCTTGATTGGAAGCACTATCAACTGAATAAGGGGCATTAGCTCAGTTGGTTAGAGCAACCGGCTCATAACCGGTCGGTCCGGGGTTCGAGTCCCTGATGCCCCACCAAATTGTGCAAATCCGAACTCTTTGTTTTTTGTAAAACATTGTTTCGGATTTGTTTTTATAATAAAAGATATAAGTTAAAAGTATATCAAATTGATTTAGAAGTAGTTAAAGTAGTTGAAAACAGCATTTTGCGTGTAACTTCCTCTTAGTACGCGCGTATTAAGCAAAAGTTACCGCAAAAACTGATTTTTAACTACTTTTACTACTTCATTAATTTTATTTACACGAATTTCGTGTAAATATTCATATACAAACATCTTTTGTATTATATAGATTATATGCTTATTATAAATATAAAGTTAATATCAGCGAGGTAATGTAAAATGAAAATGAGAACTTTTATAAAAATTGCTAAAGGTTTAAATCTAACAGTAAATGAACTTTTAAAAATGATTAAAATATAATAAAAAGGATTTTGAAGTATGTGGTCGATTAAAGAGATTGTAGATAGTTCAGGAATGACACAAAGTGAATTTGCAAGACATTTTGATATACCGCTTCGCACTTTGCAAGATTGGTATGCTGGTAAACATAGTTGTCCTGAATATTTAAAAAAATTATTGTATAAAGAAATAAAATCAGAAAGGTGGAAAAAATATGTCTGAGATTTCTTTTCAACAAGCTTTAGCTAAAACTATTATAGAAGTTGATAACAATTTTATGGAAAAAATATGGGATTCTCTTGTAAGTCGCATTAGGAAAGAATATGTTCCACCTTTATTTAGTGATTATACGATAATATTAACAGAAAAGGGTGTAAATAGGAAGATTATAAAAAAGAGTTTTGAGGAAAATACTTATTATTCAGCTCTTTCTATTGAAGAACAGGAAAAAGCTGTAGATAAAGCATTAAAAGAAAATGGTTTATCTGAGGATATAGTACGATATTATTATGTAAAATATCTTAGTGCTACCGAATGGAAAATAACCATATTCGAAGCTGAAAAAGATAAAGTTGAAAAAGTGTGGATAGTAGAATGTATATATAGAAATACACCAAGTGAAAATGGTGAATTTTATGGTATAAAAGTCAAATTGAACAAAGATGATTATAATTCCATAGATTTTAATAATCAAATAGCTGCAAAATATGGAATTTATAATATGTCGGATTATGCACAACAGATAGGTACTTTTGCGCTTGACCTTGTAAACGCAATATCCTATTACATGCAGCATTATAACCCTGATATAGAATATAAATTGATCAGGGTTGAAGATCTTAAAAAAAGTAAAAAGAAAAATGGTAATGGGGGATATAAACAAAAAATAACTTTAAAATCTAAAATATCTCGATATGTTTTATCTAATAAAACACATGAAAACAATATTAAAAATATAAGAAGTTATAAAAAAATAAAACCTTGTTGGTATGTACGAGGATATTATCAACATTTCGGAAAGGATAAAATATTGAAATATATCCCTCCTCGCATAAATTATAGGAGAGATAGTGAAGCAAAAAATTCACAACCAAAACCTAATATATATGAATTAACAGATAATTAAAAAAGAACTATACTTACATTTGATATGTAAGTATAGTTCTTAATTATTTATTTAACTCTAATTTTCTGTCCAACATAGATTAAATCTCTGTTCTTGATGTTGTTAAGCAATACAAGCTTGTCTACGGTTGTGTTGTATCTGTATGCGATGTAGCTAAGTGTGTCGCCACTCTTAACTGTATAATAAACCTTATCAGATTTTACAGTCGAAGTTGTGCTGACCTTAGCAGTGTAATCTAAGCATATCCAGCCACCATACTTGCCAACATAGCCCCAGT
>OFMM01001300.1_pt1 | contig 12245 bp, 16 predicted proteins | sample 1541811 | NCBI WGS metagenome assembly OFMM01 (sample SAMN04209246, study PRJEB22552) | human gut metagenome | biome: gut; material: feces | host: Homo sapiens | place: USA: Oklahoma
ATGTTAAAATAATAGCATGACAATAAAAGCGTGTAGAACACTACACGCATGTATTGACAAAAAATATTTTTTATTGTATAATATAAATGGGTGATAATATATGCTAGAAGAGCATGATAGTATGCTCATTGAACTTTCAAACTGTGTTTCACGTTTGACTACTTTACAGGAGCAAATGGAAAAAACAGTGTTAACAATGAATGAGCGAATTTCTAGTATTGAACAAAAACCATCACAGATTTTAACAATAATTATTACCGCCATTGTTACTGCTGGAATTACTACATTATTTTCTTTGATTATGAGGTAATATTATGGATTGGAAACAAAAATTGACGTCACGTAAATTATGGATGGCTGTTACAGGCTTGATAAGTGGATTATGTGTAGCGTTTGGTCTTAGTGATAATGATGTTGCACAAATATCAGGTATTGTTATGTCTATCGCATCTGTTATCGCATATATTGTTGGAGAAGGTCTTATTGATTATTCTCATAAGGAGTAATATGGAATATAAGTTTTATAACAAGGTGCTTGATTCTTTAGCATATAATCCATCTGTAAACGACAAACAATCCTCTCTCACCTATTATATTTCATTGATGCTTAATTCAACTTCGTCTATTTTTGAGTATGAGGGATTACCTGATACAATGCCCCAACGTGAAATAGAATTGATGTTGAAGATTCAAGGTAAAACTTGTGTTACAAGATGTCCTGACGGTGAAATTCGTATGCTAGGTGGAAACCTCGGCGGAGAGCCTAATCCTTATTATATTCCTGAAAGATTTATTGGGGCTAATCCAGCCTTGAAGTGGTCTTATGATTTAAAAATCGATGAAGAATGTGTTCTTATGTATAATGATTCTTCATTTATAGGATTAATGCCGTTATTTACTCGATACGCTTCACAGCTTGTTGAAAGCGATATAACAATGAACATGGCTGTTATTCAATCCCGTATTGTTTCTCTACTTACGGCTAATACGGATGCTTCACGCAAGCAATGTGAGATTTTTATCGAAGATGTTATAAATGGAAAATTGGGTGTTATTACAGACCAAGCTTTTATTGAAGCGATAAAAACAATTCCATATGCAAATACTGGGTCTCAGTCTCTCACGGATTTAATTGAACATCATCAATATTTACAAGCCGCATGGAAAAATCTTCTAGGGATTAATTCAAACTATAATATGAAGCGTGAACGAATTATGAGTGGAGAAGCGTCTATGAATATAGACACACTTTACCCATTAGTTACAGATATGTTAAATTGCAGACGTAGTTGCTGGAATAAAGTAAATACTATGTATGGTACCAACATATCTGTAAAGTTATCTTCAATTTGGGAACAGCACGAGGAACTGTTAACCGATTTACAAGTAGAATCGGAGGGGGATGTGAATGTAGATGACGAATCGAACACAATTAATTGATGTAATAAAAATCACAGATGGTGTGTTTAAATGTATTACAGACGCACACCCCACTGTTCCATGGAGTGGATTTATAACAGGTCTGCAACTAGACTACGAATATATAGGTAATCATTCCGGCGAGAAGATTATTTCTCCTCTTATTGAAAAATTACTTGTTGATGGAGTTCTCCCTAATGATAATCTTAACATTTTGTGTGAAATCATTTACGCACATTTTAGTCGTGTGTGGGATAATTTATATAGTATTTATATTAGTGAATATAGTCCTACTGATTTACTACATTATAAGGAAACAATAGATAGTAATGACAATCTTGTTACAACTTATAATACCATTAATACTAATGTACGAACTGGCTCTATTGCGAGTAATGCATCAGGAAACAACAACATCGATAATAATTATTACGGGTTTAATTCCAGTTCTAAGAATCCAGTAGCCAATAATGTTAATAATGCGACAACAGAAGAGACAGAGACATTTAATAATCTTACAGACAAAAACAATAAGACCGGAAACGACAGTAATGACAAAACAACAAAGTCCATCATAACTAAAGAATGTGGAAGTAGTGGAATTACACCACAAGAGATAATGATGAAAGAAATCGAATTTCGCTTGTGGGATTATATAGAAGAAGTTTTTAAAACAGTTGATGACATTTTAACTGTAAAAATTTATTCGTAAAGGAGATAAATATGGCAGGCGGGTATCAAACACTTAATTTAAAAGGACATGATTCCGAGCTTAATTCTACGTCACAAACTGTAGAGGGAATTTGGGACATTTATGAAAGCTCATGTGGTAAACCTTTTCTGATAACAAATTATAAAATTGATAGCGTAGAACAAAAAGAACGGTATGTAAATTTTTCAGTAGTATCCACTTTTAAGTATTACGCCAGATGATAAAGTTCAGTTTACTAGTAAAACTATTACTATTGGAGGTTAATTTATGCAGGTATCTCAAATTTTTGAAATTGTAAATGATGCATTGAAGCAAACTGATGGTAATCTTCCTTTGCTTCAGGAAGATTTATCTAATATTATTGATGTAGGAAATTCCATTTTTAACGCAAATTCTTTTGATAATTATGTTAAGAAACTGGTAGACCGTATTGGTAAAGTTGTTTTTGTTATTCGTCCGTATAGTGGACTTGCTCCGTCTATATATATGGATAGTGTAATATGGGGAAGTGTAACACAAAAAATCAGTTCGGCTGTTCCCGAAGCGGTAGAAAATGAAAGTTATGAACTGGTTAACGGCGCTAGTTACGACCCGAATCAAGTTAATTTGCCGGATGTGTATGTCAAATTTTTCTCTAAATATGTAACTTTTGAAGTTGATAGAACTATAACAGAGAAGCAGTTGCGTAGTGCTTTTACGGGGGTTGCAGAACTTGATGGCTTTATTTCCATGATATTCAATGAAATTAGTAAAGCATTTACGATTGCCATTGACAATCTAATTATGCGTACGATTAACAGTGCTATCGCTGATACACTGTATAAGGATTATAACAGTGGTACAGAATTTACAGGAGCTTCGCATACAAGAGCAGTCAATTTACTTTATCTTTATAATCAGAGATATTCAACAACTCTTACTGCGGCTCAGGCTGTCACAACTCCTGAATTTGTACGTTTTGCCTCCTACTATATGGCACTCTACTCTGATAGATTGTCTCGTGTGTCTACGCTTTTTAATGTAGGTGAAACACAGAAGTTTACACCGAAAGAGGAACAACATTTTATTCTTTTATCTGAGTTTGCCCGTTCTGCTGACGTATTTTTGCAGTCTGACGTTTATCATAACGAGCTTACTGCTATTACAAAGCATGAAGTCGTTCCCTATTGGCAAGGCAGTGGTGTTGATTATGCATTTGACTCTACCAGTGCTATCAATGTTATTTCTGGTAGTGGTAATACTGTAACCGCAAGTGGTATTCTGGGCGTTATGTTTGATAGATATGCTCTGGGTGTTACTAATATTGAACAATGGGTGAATACGCAATATAATGCAAAAGCAGATTTCATAAATTATTTCTATAAATATAAAGCAGGTTACTTTAACGACCTCAATGAGAACTTCGTAGTTTTCTTTGTCGCTTAAGTATCACATAAACGGGGTGTAAGTTTGCGGGTTCTTACACCCCGCCTCCCTATATAGAAAGGATTAATTTTATGGCCTATTGGTATCGCATTTTGACAGGATATAGTAGTGGTACAGTAAATTATTATACTATTAATAACGGTTTTCATACAAAAATGAAAGACGCAGACGGTTTTACAACATACAATTATGAAATTTTTGCTACTGTAAGAGTAAATACTTATGCGTCTGCAGTGACCACATATTACAAAGACGGAACATCGACATTGCATGGAACTTATATTAGGTATAACAATGGTATATTATTAAATGGTTATCCGTTAGTACTTAAATCGACAGTACAACGTGTAGAAAGTTGGTTAAAGACTTTACCGGGGGGTAGTATTAAGGGAAAATACACGATTCCATCAGTAGTTACAGATCCTGCATTATCTTCGTTATTGGACCGTGGAATGATTCCTTTGCATGTAACAATAAATGAAAAAACATATAATTACATGTTATTGGATTATAAAAATAATGGTGCTTGGGTACAGCAAGGATACACAAATGTCAATGGCGATATATCGGATATATATTTGTGTAACATAGAAGACAATACACCAGGGTCTGAATATCCTGAAGATAGTTTAAAGATATATTCTAATCATCAATTTATAACTGAATTGCAGAATAAAACAATAGATTTCGGAGAGGAACAAGAAATTCCGAGGGAACTTGCTAATTTTTTAAAAAATAATCTTAAGGAATATGATGATGGCTCTTTGGACATGATTTTATATCATAACAATGCGGAGCAAAACCGACTTGATAAAACTAATTTTCTTGAAAGTGTTTCAACTTTGAATGGTTATTTACGTGACAAAACATCTATCACAAACCCCTCAATTATAATTGAAATGAGTGAATTTCCTACATTTAATTATGTTTATCTTCCAAAATTCAATCGCTATTATTATGTTACAAATATATTATCAATTGCTACAAATTTATGGCAAATAGATATGCATGTCGATGTGCTTATGTCTTATAAGGACAAAATACTATTACAATCGGCGATTATTGAACGCAATGAATACGAATGGAATCCTTATTTGATAGACAGTTCATTACCCGTGTCAAAAGAACCGAATATAACAGTTGAAGAAGTTCCTCAATCTATTATAAATACAACATATGGTGATGACGATATGCATACATTCTTTTTGGAGGTGGTAGGATAAATGAGTACAAATGTAAACACACCCAATTATAGATATAGTCCTTACACAAAATTTAATAGTGGCTATATTATGAATTTATCTGATGTTGAAGCATTAGAAAATTTTCTTAATACACCTTCATGGCGTGACTTAATAAACTCATTTTGGAGAAACGAGCCGATTCAAAATATATGCTCTCTTACAGTATATCCTTTTGATTTAACTAAAGTTATTCCCTTTGGTATAGATGGAACGATACATATCAATAATCAAAACACCGGAGTGCATGGAATATTTGCGAGAAGTGCTTTATCTCTTGCGCGAATTACGTTATGTAATAAGCAAATCATTCCCTATTTCAATAATTTTCTTGATTATGCCCCATATACACGAATTGAAGTATTTATCCCATTTCTCGGAATAATCGAACTTTCTACATCTGAATTTATGGGGAAAGTATTACGGATAGATTATGTATTTGACTTCAATTCCGGAATGGCTTCTGTTTATATTATGGCCGATGAAGTCATAAAAATAACAAAAATGGCGCAAGTAGGTCAGCAAATACCTATTGGGTCAAGTAATCAACGCACTATGTTTCAATCACTTTTGCAGGGAATTGGAGGACTTGGAATATCTGCAGCTGCTCCGTTTGTTATGCCAAGAAGCACCTTTTCTGCACAAATGAGACATATTGGTGGTATGGCAATAGACGACGTAAAATCCACTGTTAACACAATCAGTAATATGCAAATGGAAACCACGGTACGCGGAGATTTAACAAATGCTTTTCTTTCTTATTATGCTCCAAATAATGTATATATCATATATACACGCCCAACTATTCAAGAACCGTCAACATACAAATCTCTTATTGGTAAGCCCTCGTTAATGAGTAAAAAATTAAATCAATGCTTTGGATTTACTCAAATAAATTCTATTCATCTTGAAAATTTTGATAGTGCTTTAACTGAGGAACTTACCGAAATAGAAAATCTTTTGACACAGGGTATTATTTTAGAAAAAGAAGATTCGATAGAACTTACGACGCCGATATTGACAGATTTATCAACCACGGACATATGTAAATTCAGTTTCCCTAATGACTCACGAGCTTATGCATATCGGGTTTATGTTGACGGTGTGGAAATGGGATATCCTTTAAATTGGTCTGCGACTCTTGAAGATGATGTATATACGGTGACTATGAACAATAATTCGTTCCCCGATTATAAGACATATTCTATTACCGTTCAAGCATATAGTAATAATGAGCAGTACGAGAATAGCGATATTTCATCTCCGTTATCATGGACTAAAGCTACATCAACCGTTACCGTAACATTAAATTCGGCAGGAATACTTGATGATGCTGAGCCAGATTATAACGAGTGATACTACAGTAACACTATATTATAATAGTAAACCAAGTTGAAAGAGGATGACTATCATCCTCTTTTTTTGCACCATAATAAGTAATTTTTTACAATCTCTCCAACGGTATTATCCTGATAATATACTCTATCCGTAATAAAATACCATTTTATTTGGACATCGATATTATCCTTTGAGTTTAGCATATTTCTACGCCAATTACAACGGGGGTCATAAGAAGTTGAATATATCAAATCGTTGTCCTCGCTTTTCAATGGTGTTGTTTTTCTATGAATAAAAGTAAATGTTATATTATTAGTAACAATTATTTCACATTGGAGTATATTATTGTCAAATATAATAAAATATGTGTATATAATTTCATTTGATTTGTACTTGAAAGGACAATGGGGATAAATATCCATTTCCCATGTACCCGTTGTTATCATTTCTAGTTTAGGATTTTCAAAAGCAAATAAAAAGTTACTGTTCTTTTTTCCTTTATTAGATAATGATTCACAATATTCTACCGCAACCTTTAATTCGCTATTTCCGTATTCATAAACATCAATATCCCCTTGCTTCATTTTACGAACACGATACAACCCCATTTCGTCAAAATAAGGACAGTATTGATTAACAGTATTACCGAGCATAAATATTTTTATATTAGTTCTTAGTCGTGCAATCGTACTAATAACATTCATAAACAAAACAAACTCATTTTGCAAATATCCACTACGTGTTAAAAACTCATCAAAAATGATTGTCGTTATACCAGGGTATGAAGTGGATTTATCATGCTCCATAGCAGAAAGAGAAAACCCGTATGCCAAAGGTTTAACATCTACTATGCGTTTATCATCTTCATATCTGCACAAAAACCAACGAGAAGAATAATAATAGATATCAGTCCACTCTCCCTTTGTCAGTTTTTTAATCTCTTCATTTGCCACTATCGAATCAAACATTGTTGCACCGCGTTTGCCTTTAAAGTCGTCACCCCATCTTCTTATAATAGCAAATTGCTCTCCTGTTTCAATATATTTTTTTAAACTATATAACTCAACGCCATAAGTTTTACCGTTACTGCGTTCTCCTATAACCATATTATATGTACAACCTTTTGATAATATTTTTTTAGGAGACCAAAACATAGAATTTTTACTCATATTCGTTTATCCTCAATTCCTCTTAAAAAATCTGCATATTGCTTAGATATTTTCAAAGTGTAATCAGCTCCCGACAAATTTACAGAACTCATTTCATGAAAATGCGCCACTTTTCCTTGGTAGTCAGTTAACTGACCCTCTTGTTCATAATCAATATAAGTGTGTGTTAGTTTCCCTGTATATTCTGACGGAATTTCCAATTCATCATTAAAATTCTCGAACACTTCATCACCATATTTTTCTTCCATATATTTAATAGCACGCTGTTTATTTAGTCCAGATACTGTAAGAACTTTTTTTTCTTCATATTCTACAATATATCTTTTAGCCCCTAATGTTTTAAATTTGTCATATATATGCTCAAAATCCCATACACCAAGAGGTTTTACTTCGCCTTTCATATTTTTAGGTGAAAGCAATGAAATATCAATTTCATAAACATTACACATATACTTTAACTTTTTAAGTATGTTTTCATTATATTTTTCAAAATATTTTAAATGATTCTTATAATTAAGAATCTTAACAGAATCTGTGTCCGAATAAACATAATCATTTCCACATTCATATATGGCAGTGTATAAATTACGCCTTGCATATGAAGTTATCCAAACTCCCCACGGATAAAATAAAAACCTTTTTTTACTTTTATTATATTTATTTATTTCCGCTTCATAATCAACACATACTTTTCCCCAATCTTCATTATATGTTATTTCATCTCTGCAAATATCAGTAACACACATTCCATAAAGTGAATTTATAAATTCCTTACTATTTAAATATTCCACTTCTTTCCCCTCTACCCCTTTTAATAATGTTTTATCATTATACAACTTTAATATTGCAAATATAAATTCTTTCGGTAAAAAACCTTTCCGATATCTTCTAAAATTATGTATAACAAATTTGTCTACATGATAAAATTTCTGAATCATTTTAAAGTCGGTTTCCGTTAATGTTGTTACCAGATAATCAGCAACATATATACGACCATTATTTAATATTGGATTTTGAACTTTTCTACATTTTGAATAAGACAATATATTTTCGAACTCAGTTTTTGAATGTATATTATAAAATTCACAGTCAAATAAGCAACAATAATTTTTTAAATTATATTCTAGTTCTGCCTGTGTTTTTATATTAACTCTCTCACTGGACGACATAGGAAATAATTCTGAAAGCATTACAGCAGGATATGAAGATGTTAAATCATAGGAAGCAACATTAAATAATATTTTACCACTATAAAAACTATTAGCATGTGTAAATCCTCCCGTAAAAGCTTTTTTTAATTGGTCATATTCATCTACTGTTAATTTCATTGATTCGATAAATGTACGATATCTATTATAATTATCTGACCGTTTAACTCCTTTCAAATTTGAATAGAAGCATTTTTTACGACAATAATCGCGTACAAATCCCGTCTTTGTTAATTGTATTCTTGTTATATCACCATATTGCTCAATTAGCTCTCTTATGTATGACATGACCACACGAACATCATGTTCACAATACTGTAATTCTTTTTCTGTTAAAACTGTTTCAGAATTCCTTAATAGTGAATAATCCAAATCTCCTACCATCTTCTGTACTTTGTATTTTGTTAAATGCTCACCCACCTTAGATAACGAATAACCACTCAATTTATAGGAGCATCTAAATTCTATACCAAGTTCTGAAAGACAACGCACAGGTTCCCGCTCTTTTACCGCAAATACTTTATTCCATTTTATTAAATTACGAATAAATTGAAATTCAAATGATAAATTATGAACATAACAAACAAGTATTTGTTTATCACATAAATTTAATTCTTCTGATAAAATAGTCAGCAATTCGATAAATTCCTGCCAATAACGTCCATATACTACATAATCATCTATGCCGAATGTCCATTCATACATCACACCATATTTTTCTTCATTTTGAATAAATGATGTTGTTTCTATATCAAACGCACATGGTATATTATAATACGATATTTTTTTATTATCTTTAACTTTTTCAAAGAAACAGCTTTTTAATAGTAAATGAAATGACTCCTTATTATATCTAAAAATCCCCTCCTTTAAAAAAATCGTCATCGGAAAAGATGTATGAAATGTCTTCGATACGCTCATCATATTCCTCCGCCAACCACGACTTAACTTTTTCTATAATATCTGATGGATTTTTTTCAAAGTACATAAAACGTCCTATTGCTCTTTGCAATTCATCTGAACTTACATGTAATTTACCTATCAAGTCCGGATAATCCTTTAATATATTATTATATACATTCCAGAACAACAATGTCTCTTCGGGTGTTAAATACATACCTATTCTCTCTCTAAATTCACTAAAAGTAGTTTTCCATCCTTTAACAGTCGACGTTTTATTTCTTAAAAATTGCGAAACTCGGGTAAATTCGCCCCTCAATTCATTTAAATTCTTGCCTTTTGCAGAAAAATGTGCCCCCCCCTTACTTCTTTCAATGGCTGAATAAGCAGGAGATAACACGCCACCTTGAACAGATTCAAGTCGTTTTAATCTTTTATTGGCAGTTGAGGCTAATTGTGAGATATATTTCGATAATGTCTTTTTATCAAGTTTCAGAAAATCTTCTATACTTATATCTAGAATCTCAGAAGTTACCATTTCGATATCACCTTTTTTAATTTATGTTCAGAATTTTGAATATGGTCAGTTAAATACCTCATTGCATGTATTTCTTCAAATAAATCTTCACCATAATAATTAAACAATCCATTAACAATATACCACAGAAAAACATTGATGTTATCGGATTCACCATGCTCAAAATGAGAAATAAGTCTTCTTGACTTTCCTGTTGCAATAGCAACTTCTTTTTGCGTACATCCCATATCCTCTCTAAATATTTTACAATAATAACCCACCGAACTTCTCACTTCTTTTTCTAAATTATTCATATAACTTCATCCTTTCGTTATCAAGGTGTTGGTTTATCCCAACACCTTGACCAATGTAATATTATTATTTTTATTAGTTCTGCTAAGCTCGAATTGAACCCTAATTCCCCCGCAGGACTTCAAATTGTCAGATGCTGTTTCCACATCTCCATCGCATGCTTTTACCCACCCAGTGGCAATTTTTGTAAGCACATGACCTCCAAAAAAACACTCTTTGTCGTTCTCGGCAAATGCAAATACCGGAAAAGTACTATCGTCAATAGTTACTAAGTCAAACTCTGTAAGTGTAACGCCATTAGGATACTTTTTGATAATATCCTCAGTTTTAATTTTCTCCCGTCCCTCCATAAGACGAGACAATGAAGTCTCTCTCTGTGCTACTTTCAGCATTGATTCTTTCAAGAAATTGTTTGCCATTGATAATACCTCACTTTTTAATAATTTTATTTATATATTCTATCATATCCTTTAATGATAGAGATATATCCATCTTAATTTCCAATTCATACCATTTTATCGAAACTATATCATTACAAAGTATTGGACTTGGCAGAGCATAATAAATACAAAATGCTTTTAACTTAGCCATCTTCTCCCGTTCATCACACGCATGAAACCATCTTTCATCTAACGATTCGATGGTAATTTCAATGGCTTTCGGTAAATTCTTCAACATATTATAATTCTCTAAATAATCTAATCTATGCATTGCCAAAACGCGATACTGTTTAATTATTATTACAGTTCGTGTGTAATAATCAATATTATACACCCAGTTCTTGGAACTGCATAATTCAGCCAATTCAGTTTCAAAAACATGCTCTAGATATCCTGAAATCATATCATCCTCCATGACTGACCAATTAACAAACCTGTCATTTTTCCCCCATTTTTTAAATAGAAAACTACTTTTTCAACATCACACCCATAACAATTCAATACATTTATTAATTTATCAAACAACTCTCTCTCTTCAGCTACCGTGCCCTCTGTCTCTTCATCAAAACTACCATACGGAATCAATTCCTGAATCTGTGATACACTATAATCACGTTCACTCATATTATAAACCTTTCTACACTCTAAGTGGTGTTCCCTTGTTATATGTATTATAGCATAATTTTTAAGAATATTAAAGATGAATGCAAACGTTTTTATGGGAATTTTAGTTAAATTTCTAAATATTTTCATAAAATAAAATTTTTTACATATAATCATACTAAGAGGTACTTGTTTTATGAAATGGTTTAAAAGAATTTTATTATTTGTTTTGGTAGTTTTTTTATATTTTTTACCTTCTTTCCTTTTCAAAAGTGATTTAGAATTTTATAATAGTTTAGAAGGTCCTAAACTACCTAGTATTGTTTTTCCCATTGTTTGGAGTATTATTTATGTTTTAATGGGAATTTTTGTTGTTTGTATTTTTGATAAAAGAAAAGATTATAATAAAAAAGATTTTACTAGAGTTATCATTTTTCTTGTCATCAATTATGTTATTAGTTTTACCTTTCCATACTTTTTCTTTATTAAACAAAGTTTATTTTTAGGCTATGTAACCACTCTTCTTAGTTTTCTTACCATTACACTTACAACAATTGAATCTTTACTTCTTTCTAAAAAAACATCTTTTCTTCTTTTACCCTATGTATTATGGGGGATAGTTGCTTCCATTTTCTCCATTTTATTATATTTGAATAATTAAAAAACAAAAGTGTGTAGGAGTTCTACACACTTTTTTATAGGAAATTATCAAAAAGTAACATGGATTAATTAAGAACTATTTCATCCTCATTAATCATTACTTTTGACTCATAATACTTTATCAAAGCTCTTAACATATATTCTATATCTTTTACACCTGCTAATTCAACTGTCGAATGCATGGCTAGTTGGGCTAGACCAATATCAATACTTGGGATACTGATGTGTGATTGTAAAATAGCACCTAATGTACTCCCACCCCTTTGATCACTACGATTGGTATAATCCTGATACAAAATCC
>OFMM01001301.1_pt1 | contig 12243 bp, 9 predicted proteins | sample 1541811 | NCBI WGS metagenome assembly OFMM01 (sample SAMN04209246, study PRJEB22552) | human gut metagenome | biome: gut; material: feces | host: Homo sapiens | place: USA: Oklahoma
AAAAAAAACGCATTATGGCTTGTTGTCTTCAGGTGGAGAACCTGACCAAATCGTTCGGCGATCTGGTACTCTTCGAAAATATATCGTTTGCGATCGAGGACGGGCGGCGCGTGGCCCTCGTCGCCAAGAACGGCACCGGAAAAACCACGCTCCTGAACATCATAGCGGGACGAGAGGATCACGACGGCGGCAGCGTCGTACCCCGCCGCGATCTGAGGATCGCCTACCTCGAACAGAGTCCGGTCTATCCGGCGGAGATGACCGTGCTGGAAGCCTGCTTCCTCTCGGAGAATCCGGCGCTGAAGGCCATCGCCGAATACGAACGGGCGATCGAAGAGCCGTCGGGCGAAGGATTGCAGGAGGCGATGGCCCGCATGGACGCGCTCGAAGCGTGGGATTACGAACAGCGGGCCAAGCGGATTCTGTCGCGGCTGAAGATCCGCGACTTCGGACAGCGGGTCGGGACCCTTTCGGGCGGACAGCTCAAGCGCGTGGCGCTGGCCAACGTGCTGATAAGCGAGTCGGACCTGCTGATCCTCGACGAGCCGACCAACCACCTGGATACCGACATGACCGAATGGCTCGAAGAGTACCTCACGCGAAACAAGGCAGCCTTGCTGATGGTCACCCACGACCGCTATTTCCTCGACCGGGTGTGCAGCGACATCCTGGAGGTGGACCAACGGTCGGTCTGCTTATACAAAGGAAATTACGCTTACTACGTCGAGAAGAAGCAGGAGCGGGCCGAGGCCGCCGAAGCCCGGCGCGAGAGCGACCTGAATCTCTACCGCCGCGAGCTGGAGTGGATGCGCCGCCAGCCCCAGGCGCGGGCGACCAAAGCCCGAGCCCGCATCGACTCCTTTCACGAACTGGACGCCAGGCTGAAAAGCACCCGCACGCAGGCGTCGCTGAAGCTCGACGTTCAGGCTACGCGCATCGGTACCAAGATATTCGAAGCCAAAGAGCTCTGCAAGCGTTTCGGGGATCTGGTGATCCTCGACCGTTTCAACTACAACTTCGCCCGGTATGACAAACTGGGTATCGTCGGGGACAACGGCTGCGGCAAATCGACCTTCCTGAAGCTGCTCACCGGCATCATACAGCCCGACAGCGGCACGATCGAAGTGGGCGAAAGCGTCCGCTTCGGCTATTACAGCCAACAAGGGCTGGACTTCGACGAGGGAAAGAGGGTGATCGACATCGTAACCGACATCGCCCACGAAATCCACCTGGGCGACGGACGCCGGATGAGCGCATCGCAATTCCTGCAATATTTCCTCTTCCCGCCCGAGGTGCAGTACAGTTATGTCGCAAGGCTCAGCGGCGGCGAGCGCAAGCGGTTATACCTCTGCACGATCCTGATACAGAGTCCCAATTTCCTGATCCTCGACGAGCCGACGAACGATCTGGACATCGTGACGCTCGGCGTACTGGAAGAGTACCTGCAAGCATTCAAGGGGTGCGTGATCGTGGTTTCGCACGACCGCTACTTCGTCGATAAGGTCGCCGACCATCTGCTCGTCTTCTGCGGAGGCGGGGAGATCCGCGAATTCGCCGGCACCTACTCCGACTACACCGCTTGGAAACGCGACTACGAAGCGCCGAAACAGGCTGCCGTCGCCCAGGAAAAAGCCAAGAGCACGGCATCCGGAAGCAGGGGCGGGGAGATCCGGAAGTCCGGGACGGCCCCGGCAAAAACAGGAGCGGCACGCAAGCTCACCTTCCAGGAAAAACGGGAGATGGAGCATCTCGAAGCTGAAATACCGGAATTAGAACAGGAGAAAGCCGCGATCGAAGAAAAACTCTCGTCCGGCGACCTGCCGTTCGAAGAGCTTACGGCGCTTTCGGAGCGGATCACGGCACTCATGGACCAGATCGACACCAAAAGCATGCGATGGCTGGAATTGAGCGAGATCGGAGGTTGATTCCTTCCTTGCATACACTCTGAAACACCAGAATACGTCCTAAAGCCGATACACTCCTCTTTTCGGGGAGTGTATCGATATTTTTTTCTCGCAACAATTTTATTTTTCGAAAAATTTTTCTTAATTTTATTTCCGGAAGTTTACGATAAACAACCAATTCCAACTAAATTAACTCTCCATTTTTCTCAAGCCGCCTTCCCGGGCGGCTTGGTTTTAACCTTTCCGCAAGCATCCTCCATCCCGCAAGAACCGATTTCTATATTGAGCTTAAAAATTATTCGACGAACACCTCCGATACATCGATGGCTGCAACCCGATTTCACGACCATTTGCAGCGATAAACCGTCGCCCCCTTGGATTCTTCGGAACGGGAAACAAAAATCCGTCTGAACCACACTGCGTAACAACTCGCAACCGCAATAGTAAACGATACACATTCCGCAACCGCTTTTCGAAAAGCGAAATACCCGACACTTTTCAGTAATCGGAAATAACATCCACAAAGCAAAACCAGCCTCCGATCCGGAAGCTGGTTTTTACCTCCAAATAATATAACTCCCCATTTCCGGGAAAGCGGAACAATATATCGATCAATCGTCGTACTCTTTCAACGCGAAACGCTTGTCATCGAAGGTCAATTCGATCGTATTGTTCAACTTCACTTCCCATTCCCGGCAAGTATGCTCGATTCCGACGAGGAAGGTTCCCGGAAAGTTCCGAGCGACGTAATCCGCAATCTGCGCCGGAACAACAGCCGACGGAACCGCCCGCGAACGGCTTTTAATTTCTCGCCACATTCCATTTCGGCGAAATTTCACTTGGGTACCGTCGGCGAAAACGACTTTATACGTAACTGCAAGTTCGTCGAGCGTCTTGATTACCAAAACGGGATTCTCTTCCGGATAATGCTGTGCGATAAAAGAGCGGGCCTCACCGGGCAGTTCCTGTGGCGCTACGGCTCTTTCACACTCTATATTCCATGCGATTGCAAAGAGTAGAGCGAATATAGCAACGACACCCGTGATCCATACCCACCTTTTTCCCGAGCCGGATTTCAAAACTTCGGGAATTTTAGTCATCATAGTCTATGACGTTGAAATTCAAATCGAATTCGACTTCCAATCCGTTCGACAGTTCGATTTCCCACGAATAGGCATCACGGTCGATCTTGCGGATAAACTGACCGGGGTAGTTCATCTTCGCTACGAAATCCGCGATCTGCTGGGGAACGATCGCCGCAGGAACGGCCGAATATTTACGATCGACCGCCGACCACTGACCGTCGGCACGGAATTCCACTTCCGTGCGGTCGGTATAAGTCACCTCATATTCCGAACCGAAGTATTTGCTCTCCTCAACCGCATAAGCTACGGTCAGATCCTTGAAATACGTAGCGAGAAACTCCTGCGCGGCTTTAGGAAGGTTGTCGATCGTAATCGGTTTCTCGCGTCCGTCGGCCTGGGCCGACACGATGCCTGTAAGCAACAATGCCACTGCTAAAATCATCTTTTTCATAATACATTGATTTTAATCAAGTGAATATTAGCCATACAAAAATTCAAAAGTTGTCTAGCCGATCCATCAATCTTCGTAGGCCTCGATATTTCCGTTCGTATCCACACGCAAATCATACTCTCGACGGTCTTTTCGTGCTTCGAACTCATACCACATCCCGCCGGAAGTTTCGATGCATTCAAATTCGTCGTCGTCGAGGGTATAGCCAGCCTGCTGCACCGCATCCAAAATATTTTGCGGCAACCGGTGGAGCTCCCACTCGGTGCGGAGCCAGTTGTTGCGACCGTCGAAAAGCACCTCTTTCCTGAGATTTTCGTGAAGAATCGTCAGTTCAAGACATCCGTCATCATAGTCGCGTTCCACGACCTTAGCTCCCGGATAACGATCGTTCAGGAAGCGCTCGATCTCATCCTCTACCGGCAGTCCATTACCTCCCGTGTTTCCCATATCTATTACAGGACGGGGAATGATCCGAACAGGGGAGTCGTTTACGTAAATATCGACCTCTTTATGCCGTGTCTCCACTTCGACACACCAGAAAACGCTGATTCCGTCTGCCGTAGCCTTATCGAGTGACCATTTTTCGATGTCGTCGATATCGTTGGGGCTCGACAGCTGCTGGTCGGCCGCTACCGCATTGTAAATCGCTTCCGGCACGGCCGAACCAATATCCCGACGTCCGTATTCGATCTTTGCATAGATGCGGTTCCCCTGCGCATCGAAATAGAGTTCATGCTTGTAACCGCCGCAAACAAGCTCGACTTCCGTACCTCCGTATTCCCGGTCCACGTCTATCACCGAGCCTCCGCCGTTATCATCGAGGTAACCTTGAATCTGCTGTTCGATACCCGCCGCAGGTTTCTCTGGAATATAGTCTTCATAACCATCATCCGCAGCATTGGTTACTTCGTTCACCAATACGCCTTCGGTCGAAAAATACAGGTCCATCCCGGTCGTTATGCCGTCTGCCGTGCGGGTGACGCCGATAACATAGACAACGGTCACACCCTCGCTGCCACCGGCCCCGACGACCTCCTTGCGTTCGAGCTTATCCACCTTACCAGTACGGGTCCATCCTTCGGCTTCGGTATATTTGCTGGCATCGAAACCTTCCCGGACAGCCTGCGGAAGTGCCGCGAAGTCGATATTCGTTTCGGTCATAGCCCATTGTCCGTTTGCATTTTCGAACCATGCCGCATTGTTGGCCCTGGATTCCGTCCGGGCAGCCTCGAAGAAAAAGTTCGCCACAGCATAGTCGCCTCGAAGGGACCATCGTACATCTTGGGCACCCGGATAACGAGCGTTAAAAGCCGCCAATACCTCCTGCGAAATATGTGAGTCACCCGGTCCTCCGACTTCATCCTTGTCGCACGCAGCGAACAGGAGAGCCGTCGCAGCCATTGTTAAAACAGATAATGTTTTTTTCTTCGTATTCATTGTTTCGTTTACTTAAATGTTTATCAATAATTTGTACTGCGAAATCACAGCCTGAAAAATCTTTATCGGAAACGGACGGGGTATCAATCGTCGATACCTATCAAATTATGACTTCGATCAAAAGTCAGCTCCATTCCGTTATTCAACTTGACCTCGACCTCCTGCTTGTCGCGTTCGATTTTGATGACCGCAGCACCCGGATACAGCTCCTGTACTTTGGTTTCGATCGGCATCGAAACGATTCCTGCGGGTAACGACGAATAACGGCAATCCACCTCTTTCCACGCTCCGTTTCGACGGAACTCGACCTTGCTGCCGTTCGTAAACATCACTTCGTAAATGACTTCGAAAAAATCGCTTTCTTTTTTTGCGTAGGCGATTTTTTCACCGGGAAAATACCGGGCAATGAACTCTTGCGCCTGTCGCGGCATCTGTTCGGTTGTGACCGCACGGTCGTGATCGGCATAAGCCGGCGAGATTGTCAGCAGCGTGATGCCGATCAAAAACGCCATCATTTTTCTCGTGTTCTTCATTTTCTCAATATCTTTTATCGGGAGATCTCCCGATCGGTTTGTATGGTACAAAATTGAGAACCGATTTTGGAGCGAATTTGGAATTTCGATATTTTAACAAAATATTTTTTCCGAACCCGATTATATATTTCGATACCCCGATCCGAAACCGGCCGATATGCTTCGACTTTCCTCCGAGAAAGGGATTTCGGACAGAGTCAGAACCGGTAACAGAGGATTATCGCCGAAATCAGCAAAAAACAGTCGTCATATTCGAATACAGCTGATCGTCGTCCCAATTATCGCCAGCTTACGCCAAAATGGTGGCGGCCATTTTCGAAGTAATAAATTAGTCCGAGGCGATAATAATCCGTTATGGCTTTGACCAGTGCCAAACCGAGCCCTGTCGAGCCTTCTTTTTGCGACCCCTGATAAAAGCGTTCGAAAATATGTTTCTCATCAAGCGGCGATACTCCGTCGTTAATAACCGTCAATACATTTCCCTCGATACGAATATCTACGGCGGCTCCGTCGGCACTGTGAAGGTAGGCGTTCTTGATCAAGTTAGAAACCAATATCGAACAAAGCGATTCATCCATCCGGACCGAGAAGGTCCCGGGCAAATGCAGACGACAACGGATTTTGTGCTCTCCGTATATATCGTCATAAAGCGCCTTCCGCTCCTCGACCAGGGGAACGAGATCGATGTCGGTGCTCTCCGGAAACTGACCGTTATCTATCTTGGTAAGCAGCAACAGCGTTTTATTCAGCCGGACGATATGGTCGAGCGTACGCCGCATCTGAATGATTTCGCCCGTCGTTTCCTCGTCCAGGTCCGCACAATCGAGCAGATACTCCATACGTCCGCCAAGTACGGCCAACGGAGTTTGCAACTCGTGCGAGGCATTGCCTATAAACTGTTTTTGACGCTCGAACAACTCCTCAGAGCGATCCACGGCCTGCTGTGCCGCAACATTCAATCGACGGAATTCGGTAATAGAGGTATTGTTCGGCACAGGCGCGACTTCGCGCCCGGGAGCATAGCTATCCAACCAATGCAACAACTCATAAAGCGGAAGCATGCTTTTATGGAACACCCACAAGGTCGTTCCGGAAACTGTCACCAAAAGGAAAAGATAGAGCCACACGACCCACCACATGACTGTTTCCAGCAGATCGTCTTTTTCGAAAGTAGGCATAGCCACCTTCAGTTCGTAAAAATTACCGTCCTTATCCTGAAAAATAGTCGCCAACACCCGGGCCGGCTCGGTTTCATCCTTTTCCGGAATATACACCTCGGTATCGTAGTAGTCGATCGAAGGACGGGTGGCGACGTATCCGGATTCAACGGGAATGATCGTGTAACTGTTATTGGAACCTTCGTTCGAACGGGGCAAAGGCTCCCCGGCAAGCACCCTCATTACGATCAATTCCGAATAATCCTCGAGAGCATCGTCCGCTTCATCGTTTATCTCGTCCATCATGGTAAAATAAAACACGACCGCCCATAAAGCGATCAACGGGAACAAGACCAGCGACAAACGAAGCGATATGTTATAGATCAATTTCATAAATGCATTGCTTAATCAATCAGTTTGTAACCGAAACCGTACACAGCTTTGATTTCGATCGAGGCTCCGGCCTCTTCGAGTTTGCGGCGCAGATTTTTGACCTGCGAATAAACGAAATGGAAATTGTCGGATTGATCGACATGATCCCCCCATACGGCTTCGGCCAAAACTGCTTTATCGACCACATGACGCGGACGCTGCATGAAATACGAAAGAATATCGAACTCCTTTTTCAATAAAGCGACCTCCTTGCCGTCTATTTCCACTCGACAACTTTCCGGGTCGAGCGTTACATTACCCAGCGCAATGCCGCCTTTCCCGCCACCGCGACTACGGCGAATGACACTCTGGATACGCGCCGAGAGTTCCGCCAAATGGAACGGTTTAGGCAGGTAGTCGTCCGCACCTTCTTTCAGCCCGAGGACCTTGTCTTCCAAAGAATCCCGAGCCGAGATAATGATTACGTTTTCGCGTTTATCCGCTCTTCGAAGACGCTCGAGAAGTTGCAATCCGTTGCCGGACGGCAACATAATGTCCAATAAGATACAATCATACGAATAGGCTGCCAATTTGTCCGAAGCCTCGGCGTATGTACTGGCCGTTTCCACGACATATTGCTCTTTGCGAAGTGCACGTGCCAGCAACTCACGCAATGAGGATTCGTCTTCCACGATCAATAATTTCATAACGACAAGTCATTTTAATACCACAAACAAAAATACCGATTTTGTAAAGAAATTGAAATGAACTCGAATTATAATCTATTCAATCTATAAAATCGCTAATAAAAAGCCTGTTAAAGTCGATTTTTCATAGTCGCAACGGCGGCACTAATACAGAAAAATACAAGTAGCGAGAAACAGGTCGTTCGTTCGACTCTATTTCTTCAAACAGAAACGGAAGGGTGCTGCAAAATCCTAAAACCAACAGCGGAATCCGTTCTTTCCTCCGAAATTCTGAACAAAAAACAACTGAATATCGCAGGAATCACCTCAATAGAATCAAACCAGGTCCGGTACGAATCCCAATCAAACTCCTATAAAAAAACCGGCTACCTTACAAAAAGGTACCGGTAATCGAGTACTCTACTATAAATCCCGTCGAATAAAGATTATCGCCTCAATAAACGAAATTAAAAATCATCTTCCCATATTTCATGCTCGATCTCCGCAGAGAGTTTTCCCAGAGAATCTATCGTAAGTAATACGGGGTAACCAATATCCGTATCCGGTTGGTAAATACCAAAAGACAACACGACCCGGCGGTCATCATAATCTCGAATATGGACATTATATAATTGATAACGATCAATTTCTGTCGCCGGAATAAGCGAATCGAAATCGTATTTATCGATTTCCAATCGAGAGACTAATTTTCCATTATTTCTCGAAACAGTTAAGACAGACGACCTATCTGCATACTTATAGTGCGTAGTAGATACGATATTCTGATTATCTTCAGTACGACAATATATATAAAAATCACCAGCAACGGTGTCGATTACATACTCCTGCTCATGAATTACGTTTGTATCGATCGCGGAACAGTAGTTCGAAAGAGGATCTTTACCCAATAGTTTACAACTATCCGATAACGACTGTATTTTATTGGTCGTATCATTCTGCCTATTATGTTTATTTGCACATCCGACGTATGAAAGTAAACACAGATTTAACAATATAAGATATTTCATAAAATCACAGTTTTACGATTTGTATTCTCTGTAATTCACATCAGTCATAAGATATTCTGCTTTCCTGACGGAATACCGACGGCGAAATACCCGTATGTTTCTTGAAATAACGCCCCAAATAAGACTGATCCGGGAAATGCATTTTATAAGCGATCTCCTGAATGGGCAGGGTAGTGTTCTGAAGCAATACTTTTATTTCCATTATTACGATCTTATCGATCAACTCCTTGGCCGATTGATGCGTCGTCCGGCGCACGATGGCGGAAAGATAACGGGTCGAGATACAGAGCTTGTCCGCATAGAAAGAAACCTCACGCTCTTCGATACAACAGTCATGAACTAGGGAAACAAAGCGATGAAACAGCTCCATCTGCCGGTTGGAAGTCGTGGGACACTGGCTGCTGACCTTACGCTGGATCTTATCGTAAAGCTCCAGCATAATATTCTGCAACCGATTTCTCACGATCGTCTTTCGGAACATATTACCCCGATCCTGATAGGTGTAATCCATTATTTCGAACCAGGTAGACAATCCGGCAGCCATCCTTTCGTTTACTTGAGAAATGGGATTTTCCTTCAAAAAGCTGAAAAACGAGAGCCCCAGCCGAAATCCGGCCTCCCCGAACAGGTCGGGAGAGAAGGCGCCGAACCTCACCGAAAAGTCGGCCGACGCATCGTCGAACATCAATACGCTGCCGGGCAGTAAGAGTACGATCGTATTGAGCTGCAAAGGTCCCCGGCGAAGATCGACGGTCACCTGGGCATGACCGCTCGTACAAAGCAGAACCAGTGCGCAATCGCAACGGCAGGGATTATTGAAGAAATAAGCGAGATCGGATTTTCCGATAACAAAAGGTTCCTCTTCGGAAACAGCTATGGGGTTTGCTGCGGACATAATGATTTCTTCTTTTTTGGACAAACGAAAAGCCCCTGATATTATTATCGTACAAATATGGCATAAATATACCGAAAAGTGACAATATTATTCGCAAGAAAGAAAGTTACACATTAAATTTTACGGTACTTTTGCATGACAAAAAGTTTTTTAACGGGAAAATATTTTTTCAAAGTAATAATAATCAACCAAAAAACTATGAAGCAGAAGTTAATTCAGGCAGTCTTGTTCGGAAGCTGCATGGCTTTCGCCGTATCGTGCGGCCAGGCTCCGACGGCAAGAGGCGAGGCGGAATATTCCGTCATGACAATTTCGACATCGGACGTAACGATTCCGAGCACCCACTCGGCAACCATCCGTGGGCGCCAGGACATCGCCATTTACCCGCAGGTATCGGGTACCATTTCCAAAGTGTGCGTTAAAGAGGGTGAAGTAGTTCGCCAGGGACAGTTGTTGTTCATTATCGACCAGGTGCCCTACAAGGCAGCCCTGCAAACCGCAAAAGCCAACGTCGCAGCTGCCGAGGCCAGCGTAGCCACCGCTCAATTGACCTACGACAGCAAAAAAGAGCTGTTCGCCAAGAACGTCGTTTCGCAGTTCGACCTGCAAACTTCCCAGAACAACCTGCTGACGGCAAAATCCCAGTTGGCACAGGCCGAGGCACAGCTCGTCAATGCGGCCAACAACCTCTCCTATACCGAAGTGAAAAGTCCGTCCAACGGCGTAGTCGGTGTCCTGCCGTATCGTGTGGGTGCCCTGGTGAGCGCATCGATTCCCCAACCGCTGACCACCGTATCGGACAACTCCGATATGTACGTTTATTTCTCCCTGACGGAGAATCAACTGCTCGACCTGACCCGTGAATACGGCTCGATGGACAAAGCGCTGGCGGCGTTGCCGAACGTGCAGCTTGTGCTCAACGACGGATCGCTTTACTCCCAGGAGGGACGCATCGAATCGATCAGCGGCGTGATCGACACTTCGACGGGCAGCGTACAGCTTCGCGCCGTATTCCCCAATCCCGGACGCTTGCTTCACAGCGGTAGCTCGGGTAATGTCCTGTTGCCGCACATCTACAAAAACGTAGTCACCGTTCCGCAAGTCGCTACCTTCGAATTGCAGGACAAGAAATTCGTTTATAAGGTCGAGAACGGCGTAGCCACCTCGCAGAATATCACCGTATCGCCCCAGAGCGACGGCAAGAATTTCATCGTCACCGCCGGACTCACCCCGGGCGAAGTCATCGTGACCGAAGGCGTCGGTCTGATGCGCGAAGGAACCCCGATCAAACCCAAAGGAGCCGCAACGACCGCGACCGCTCCTGCAGAACAACCTACAAAAGAGCAGTAAAATATGACACTAAAACATTTCATAGACCGCCCGGTATTGGCGGCGGTCATTTCCATCGTAATCGTCCTGGGCGGTATTATCGGTGTTGCGACGCTCCCCGTCGAGCAGTACCCCGACATCGCGCCCCCGACGGTGATGGTGCGTGCCAGCTATCCGGGCGCCAGCGCCGAAACCATCCAGAAGAGCGTCATCATTCCGCTTGAGGAGGCTATCAACGGCGTGGAAAATATGATGTACATCAAATCCGAAGCATCGAATGCCGGTAGCGGATCGATCACGGTTTATTTCAAACAGGGCACCAACGCGGATATGGCGGCCGTCAACGTACAGAATAAAGTAGCGACGGCAACCGGATCGCTCCCTGCCGAAGTTACAAAAATCGGTGTTACGACCATGAAGCGTCAGTCTTCGATGCTGAAAGTTTTCACGCTAAGCAGTCCAGACGATTCATACGATGAAAATTTCTTGTCGAATTACCTCAATATCAACATCAAACCGCGCATCCAGCGTATCCAGGGCGTCGGAGAATTCTTTGCTCTCGGTGGCGATTATGCAATGCGTATCTGGATGAAGCCGGACGTCATGGCCCAGTACAAGTTGATTCCTTCGGACATTACAGGCGTTCTGGCGGAACAAAACATCGAATCGGCAGCCGGTATGTTCGGCGAGAACTCAGATAACACGTTCCAATATACCATGAAATACCGTGGCCGTAAAATGACACCTGAAGAGTTCGGGGAGATCGTAATCCGAGCTACTTCTGACGGTCAGGTACTGCGTCTGAAAGATGTGGCAGACATTGAATTGGGACAGGACTCCTATGCTTATCACGGTATGGTCAATGGTCATCCCGGCGTTTCGGCGCTCGTCTTCCAGACCGCAGGCACGAACGCCACACAAACCGTCGAGGAAATCGACGCGATGCTCGATGAAATTGCAACCGAACTCCCTAAAGGCGTAGAGATAACCCACTTGATGAGCGTGAATGACTACCTGTACGCCTCGATCCACGAAGTGATCAAAACCCTGATCGAGGCCATCATCCTCGTCATTTTAGTGGTTTACGTCTTCCTGCAGGATATACGCTCGACGCTGATCCCGACCATTTCGATCCTCGTGTCGCTGGTGGGTACGTTCGCTTTCCTTTCGTTCGCGGGCTTCTCGATCAACCTGCTGACCCTCTTCGCGCTGGTGCTCGCCATCGGTACGGTGGTGGACGACGCGATCATCGTCGTCGAAGCCGTCCAGGCACGCTTCGACAGCGGCTACAAGTCATCGTACCTGGCTACGGTCGATGCCATGGGCGGCATCACTTCGGCCATCATCACCTCGACGCTGGTCTTCA
>OFMM01001305.1_pt1 | contig 12208 bp, 5 predicted proteins | sample 1541811 | NCBI WGS metagenome assembly OFMM01 (sample SAMN04209246, study PRJEB22552) | human gut metagenome | biome: gut; material: feces | host: Homo sapiens | place: USA: Oklahoma
GGTGCTATCTACCCAGCGGCTGCGGCTGCGTCCCTATCGCGCGGGCGACGGAGCGCAGATGTTTTCCGCCTGGGCGGGGGATGCGCAGGTGACAAAATACATGGGCTTTTCCACGCATGCCGACCCCGGCGTGACCGAAAGGCTGGCGCAGCTGTGGGTGGATGGCTATGAAAGCCCCACGGTGTATCGCTGGGGCGTGGAGTATCAGGGCGAGTTGGCTGGGGATATCTCGGTGGTGCGGTGGAACGAGGAGGATAGCTGGTGCGAGCTGGGCTGCTGCATCGCCCGCAAATATTGGAATCAGGGCCTGATGACCGAAGCGCTGACCGCGGCGCTGGAGTATCTGTTCCATACCGTGGGCTTTCACCGCGTGCAGATGCGCCACGATGCGCTCAACCCCGCCTCGGGGCGCGTGATGCAAAAGTGCGGTTTGCAGTTAGAGGGTACGCTGCGGGGTTTTAAGCGCAGGCAGGACGGCACCTGGGCGGATATCCGCCTGTACGCCGCGCTGGCCGAAAGCTGGCAAAAACCCTGATTTTTCAGGCATAAACGGCGCCTGGCGCGCACATAATAACGCTTGCGATTAAATAATCGGAGGCGTTTTTTGATATGGCGATGCAGGCGGTGATTATGGCCGGCGGCGCGGGCATGCGGCTGCGCCCCATGACGTGCGATTGCCCCAAGCCCCTGGTGCCCCTGTGCGGCGCGCCGGTGATGGATTACGCCCTGCGTTTGCTTGCCCGGTATGGCTATGATAGTGCCACACAACCCCATGCCCCGTTCTATCTGATGGAGTACAAGTTCGATGAAGCAGATCTGACGCCCACCAGCGGCGACAGAAAGAAACCGGGGAACTGTACGATTCAAAAGGGCAGTACGGTCAAAATCTCCCTGCAGTCTACCACGCAAAACAGAGGGAATCAGCAGTACTGGCTGCCCTTCCGACTGTATATGAAGAGTGTAATTGACGACCAACCATATGCCTCCGCCACCGTCAATACCAGCAGCGTCACCGCCAGGCTGTTGGACACGGACGCCCCCATCATTCAAAGCGTCACGGCCCCGGCGGGAACCTATGCCAGCGGGCAGCACGTGCCCATCACAGTTACCTTTAACGAGTTCGTGGATCTTAGAAACGCCAGCGTGACCATCAATGGCAAAGAGTATACCGCCGCTGCTCTTTCCATGAACAACTACGGTGTCACGGCAATGCTCTGGTACCCGGTGCAGGATGCGGATGCCACCACGGTCACCGTCAATGGTATGACCGGTGTGGAAGATGTTTTCGGCCATATGCTGGATACCACACTCTATCAAGGCGATTCGATTATCGACGTTACGCTGAAGAGCGTCTTGATGCGCAACGCTTCCACCGAACTGACGGCCACCTACGCCAACGGCAAGGCATCGTTCACGATGCAGGCCAACATGGCGCAGGACTACGAGACCGCATACAGCAATTATCACACCCCGGAAGGAACAGAGCCGAAGGAAGCCCCTTTCCGCCTCGAGCTGAGGTACGACTCCGCGGTTGAACCAATCCATCTGCAGGTCTATCTGGACACAGAGAAGGAAGCCTTCACCATTAGCGACTACGCAATCGCACCCGCGGCTAACACCCGCACCTATACGGTGACGCTGCAGGCCAACGAGGGCACGAAAGACGCTCCTGACTGGGTGAATGTTCTTCCCCTGACCCGGCAGTTCACGGTGCCAAAGAAAGTTTCCGCGCACACGGTGACCATCGTCCCGGAAGCGAATGACGCCGACTATACGATTTCCCTCGGCGAAACCACCCGCCCCACGCTTAGGGCCGAGGTTTTTGGGGAAGGCGGTGAGCAGGCAAGCTACACCACCGGCAAATGGAGCAGCAGTGACACGCTCATTGCCACCATCAACGAGGATACCGGCGTTGTTGCCACCACAGGAACCAAGGTGGGAGCCGTCACCTTTACCTTTACGGCGGACAACGGGACTGAGGACGCTACCGATGATGTGACGGGCGAGTCAGAGCCCTATACCGTGACGGCAGGCGATTCCTTAGCACTGGTGATTCCCGGCGGATCGTCCATCGTGACGCGGGTAAATCAGCCCGCCACCGTGCTGTGGAGCTCCAACGCCGCGCTGATGGCACCGGACAAAGAGTTCAATTACAGGATTGACCTGTATGAGGGCAACTACGCGAATGAGGCGGCGCTGAGCGGCCTCAATCCCGTTGCGACTTATACCGCCGGCAAGGATAAAAACAGCGTGCGGATCGAGGAGAATGTGCTCTCCAGGCTCTCCAACGGCGATACCCCTGCCTACACGGTATTGGTCTCCATGCCGCACCCCAACGCCGAGGGTGAGAACGTCCGCCTGTCGGCACTTGCCTGGATCATCGTGCAGGCACCACCTGCCACAGCCAAGCTGACACCGCCCCAGAGCATTTACCTCACGGATACCGACAGCGCCGTCAATATCGACTGGTCGGTGGAAAACGCCACTGACGGGGCCTCTCAACAGCCCACGCTGACCATTACCCGGGTCACAGAGGACAACACCACCCAAGAGGTGGCCAGAGAGAGCCTATCCGGTACCTCCGGAAGCTTCTCCCTGTCATTGCAGAGTGTGAAGGACGGCAATCTAAAGGACACCTATCAAGTGGTTTTGAGCGTGGAGAACCCTGGTGAGGAATCTCCCAGCACAGACTCCTTCCCCCTGTATGTCTACGATGCCGACGCACTGAAGGTGCAGGACGACAAAGGAGACACGATTTCTAAGCTGACCATGGACAATACCTCCAAGGTCAGCGGCAGCCTGCCCACTGATACAGCTGAAATTTTGCAGCTGCGCCAGGAGTTGGGGCTGATCGAGTACATAGGCATCAACTATGACGAGTACGGATGGAACTCCTTTAAAGACGGCATCCGGTGGCTCTCCAGCAACAACAATGCCATTTCCGTCAACTACAAGCAGGGCGGACTGTATGAGGACATCAGAAACTTCTCCTTTGATTCCTACCTTCCCGAAACCAAAATGGCGCTGTCCGGCTTGGCCAACGGTACCGCAACCGTCACGGCTACCCATGCCGCCACGGGCATGCGTGCCGATGTACAGGTGACAGCGAAAACGCTGCAAAATAAGTTCTATCTCTTCCAGCTGACGCCTGCAGCGGAAACTACGCTGCAATACACCGACGGCAAAGGTGTGCCCAAAACGGTCACGACCAACAGTGATGGCGTGCTGGCGCTTTACGAACCCAACGGAATCGCCAGTGAGGTGTCTCTGCGGTCCGGCTCCGGCGCGGATATTTATCTGGGCACCATCTATAAAGAAAATCTGCGTTCCGGCGAGCGGGATGCCACAAAACTGCAGCTTTATCCCTTGAATACCTTCAGCCTTCGGCGAGTCGCCCGGGCATCTGTGACGCTCATCACGCCGGGCGGCGATCCGCTGGCGAACAAGACGGTGACCGTTCGCGGTGGCGTTTATAAAAACGGAGGCTACTGCGAGACAGCTCTGCTGGGCTCCGGGGCAGGAGCACTTGTCAGCGGCATCACCGGCGACACCTATACCACGGATGCGGAGGGAAATATAACCGTCTATCTGGATTCCACCCAGTTCTGGTCGGCCGAAAAGGGCGAGTGCAACACCACGGTGCTTTCCGCTCTGGATCAGCTGGAGTACATTCTGGAGATCAGCGCAATTGACGGCGACAAGTACTATCCGCTGCTGCTGACCGTCAACGGCAAGCTGGGCGTGGATGATGTAATGCGCACCGCAGAGGGCGTTGTCTCTCTGGAGTGCGTGCCGGAAGGGGAGGAAAACAAACCCTTCATTGTGGCGCAAAGCGTTGATTACGGTCTTGCCAACGGTCAGAAGGTGGATGTCCGCAACTCGACTGGGAAGATTGGCCCTAACAGCAGCTTTAAAACAGCAACCCTGCACACCACCATGTTCCTCTGGGGCGAGAAGATTGCCAACGCGAAGAATTACAGTCTCAAGCTGGCGGACGAATACGGCGTTCTTCCTGCCGCCCAGAGCAGCAGTACCAAGCAGTATCCCTTCTCATCCATCCCTGTAGCGGAAAACGATCTGACCCTCACCGAGGCCACCATGACCACCTCTGGATGGATCGCCGACGGCAAGGATGTGGGTATGAAAACGCAGCTGAGCCTGAACGGCAGCCTGCTGCAAGAGAAAATAATGCCCTTCCGGGTCGTTGATCTGACCCGAGTGCCCAAGGTGACAGAGGATGAGCGCGTCACCGGTATTCTGCTGACGATGAAGGACTCCAGTGGAGTGAATGACGTTGACTTTGGCGGAGTGGGCGATAGTAACATTCTCAAGGTGCTGACCGGACGGCTGGATGATCTGAGCGGTCCGGTGGACACATCCGTGTTCAAAATGATTATCACCCCTAGCGAAGATCCCTCCGTGTTCCGTGCCATGATTTGGGCCGGGTACAATACGCTGGAGATGGAGGACATGGACTATTCCGAGGACGGCGTGGCCTTGGGTGCGAATGTGCTGACACAGAACCTGGAAGTGGGCGTGCCCGGGACCGGGGATCTGAGTCAGATGGCCAAAGGCACCTATAATCCCGAGGGGGAGTACAAAGCCAACTCCATGGCCGGCAAGGTCACCAACACGGATCTCAACTTGCAGTTGGAGGGCTTTTACGAAGCGGAAATCCGCTATAACGCCGAAAAAAAGGAGTGGGAGGTTTTCACCGTAGGCGGCGGCTTTACCGCCGGCGTTGGCGTGGGCTTCACCTTCAGCGTGAACGCCATGGCTGGCCCCGTGCCGTTGACAGCAACCTTTGAGCTGGGTGGTGCCATTCAGCTGGATTTCCGTACCGCAGTGCGCTACGGCCGGCAGGGCGAGGGTACAGAGCTTGCCTGGAGCGATCCCACGGCCACGGCAGTGAATGACTTTTTGACCACGCTGCGTATCAACGCCTATGTCCACGCGTTTGGCGGCATTGGCTTTGACTATTCGGTCGTGGCGCTGAAGATCGGCCTATTCGGCAATTTGGATGTGGATAGTCAGAATAAGTTCCTTTCCCGCGCCTATCTTGCCGACGAGACAAAGCGCCAGATTAACGGTCAGGCCCTGGGGATCCAAAGCGAAGTGGGAATCAAATTTGTGGCCAACTTCCTGTTTATCTCCTACGAGGCGGTGATCGCCTCCGGAACCCTTGGAGCTACCAGGACTTTTAATGACTGGAAAACAATCGACAACTACTGGAATAACGCCACCAGTGGGCTGAGCCTTGCCTCGCTGCGGATGGCGGCGGCCCAGAGCGGAATGCAGGTGGCTTCTGGCAGTGCAACGCTCCAAAGCCGGGACTATCTGGAGCAATATGCCCGTACTTGGGGCCAGCCCCAGCAGCGGATGATGCTGTTCTCTCTGAACTCCACCAGTGGGCTGGAAAACATCCAGACCAATGCCAACCCCACATCCTATCCACAGCTCAGCGATGACGGGAAGGTATTGGCCTACATCAACGACGGCAACAGCAGCAGTATTTACGACAGCCGGGCGCATTTCTCCACCCTCAATGGCGGCGTCTATACTCTCTCCAGTGAAATTGACGCTTCCACAGAGTTCCCCGGCTACGGTGACACGAGCGTTTCTTTGTCTGGCACTGGCAGCTTCGCGGCGGCGGCTTGGGTTCGCATGGGCACCGACCTGCCGGGTAAAAATGCCGGTGATTCCGTGACATTGGAAGAGCAAAACCTGCTGATGAACAGCACGGAAATCGTAGTGTCCGTCTATGACGGCACAACCTGGACTTCCACCCGCCTAACCAACGACGGCATGCCGGATCTGGCCCCAGCCACGGCAGTGGGCGGCGACGGCAAGGCCATCGTGTTCTGGCGCAGCGTCTACACCCCCGATCCCGGTACGCAGGACAGCAACAACCTGCTGAACTTCACGACCAGAGATTGTATCATGTACCGTTGCTATGACAGCAGTAACGGCACCTGGAGCGAGTCCAAAATGCTTTATAACGGTGCTACTGGCAGCGTGAAGGCGTTGCAGGCGGCCATGCTGCCCGACGGAACCGCTATGGCGGTTTACTCGCTGGACCGCAGCGGAACCGGAGATACCTCCGCCTACGAGATCGCCTATTGTACCGTGGCTGCTGACGGAACTCCCGGTACAGCCATGCTGGCGACCTGTGACAGCAATCTTGACGAAAACCCCCAGGTCGTTGCAGCCAACTTCGGCAGCGGGGATGACCGATTTGTCATCGGTTGGCATAGTGTCCGAGACGGCAGCAGCGATATCCAGCTGTTGGCTGTGGACGGCAGCGGCACCATGTCCAACAGTTTCCCCGGCTCTCTGTCTGCCCTGACCAGCAGCGGCAACGCCGTCGTGGGCGGAGACTTCCGCTTCGCTTCCCTCAGTGGGGATCATCGCAGCCTCAATGATCTTACCATCGTCTGGAATGAGACTGTCAATGATGCCAACGGCGCGGTAGATCACGGCATTTTGAAGGCGGCCAAGCTGCGCTATGCCACAAATACCTACACTCTGTCTGCACCATTGGAACTGGCAGAGCTGCCGGATCGCACGCTGGCTGACCATTTTGATGCCTATGTCAGCGGCACCAATCAGGTGCAGGCTGCCATTCAGGCAACCCGGTATGACGATAAAAACCCAGAGGTAATCGGCGGCGTGACCGTTCCGGGGGAGGAAACGATCCTCTATACTGCTACCTCTAATTTTATCACCGATGCGGTGGCAGTGGAACAGATCGGTGTGGATTATGCAACGCTGGCGCTGAACAGCCTGACACCCATTCGCTTTACCATCCGCAACACCGGGCTGAACGATGTGACAAGCCTAACGGTCAGCCTTGACAGCGGGGAAACCGTCACCCTTACGGAAACACTGCTGCCCAATGAAAGCACCACCCTTACCGTCTGGCACCATGTGAAGGATCGCGTGACCGACCCGAGCTATACCATCACCGCCGGCGGCGGCATCAACGAAAACGGCACAGTGTATCTGGATTATCCCGACATTGGCATCTCGCAAATGGAAGTGATTGCGGAGAGTGCCGGCAAACGCACGGTGCGCATGACCCTATATAATTCCTCTGCCGCCACGCTGGCCGGCGGAAAGAACCGCGAGGTGAAGCTTGCGTTCTATGCGGATGATCTGCATACCGAACCTGCAAAGGTAGCCTGCACCACAAACGGCGTATCGGTTCGCGATAATGAAATTACCATTTCCGAAGACAGCGCCCTCGCCCGCATCAATCAGGGAACCTTTACACTGGACCTGACCTATGATCTGGGCGGGTATATGACATCCATTGGCAAAACCGAGATCCCCAATGTGGGTACCTATCTGTACGCCGAGGCGTGGGCGGAAGGTCAGATCGGTGGAACGGGAAGCAATCAGCGCCTGCCGGAGTATGACGGCAGTGACAGCGAGGCCAGCGTCCATATGACCGGCGCACTGGCCCGCACCGGAGAGCAGCTGACGATGGATGTGACACAGGGGAACGACGGCAACGGTCACAGCACCGCCGCCATTACCCTGCGCAACAACTGCCTGCAGTCTCAGACTAGCGCAACGCTGGTGGCCACGCTGCTGGATGCTGCCGGGACCGTTCTGGAAACGAAAAAGACCAGTATTGGCGGTGCCATCTCCGGGGAAACCTTCCGGACGGAAACCGTCACCTTCTCCCAGCTTGGCACCCGCGTAGTGGTGCGAGTCGCAGTGCCCGGTAATGACCTTCTGACCTTTGAAGGTCTGGCAGTGGGGATCGGCGATTTTACCGCCAACGGAACGAACTATACCTATACGCTGCAAAATGATAGCGGAGCAACATCTACGCTAGTCACAGCGGTGTCTGGAAACGGCGAGCCCGTGAGCATCAACGGACAGGCTCTGTCCACCGGCGGCAGCGCAACCGTTGCCATCCCCGACAGCGGCACAACCGACATTGTCGTGGAAATCGGTGCTAAAACCTACACGCTGACGATTCTGCGCAATAGTGGCACAGGCGGCGGTGAGCATACTCACAGCTACGGCAGCGAGTGGAAGTACGACGCCGACAACCACTGGCATGAGTGCTCCTGCGGTGACAAGGACGATGTTGCAGTACATAGCTTCAAGTGGGTGGTAGATAAGGAAGCGACCGCAACCCTAAAGGGCTCCAGGCATGAGGAGTGCAAGGTTTGCGGCTACAAGAAGGCGGCAGTTGAGATTCCGGCTGCCGGCTCCACAACAAAACCGACCGATCCTACGCAAACCAACCCGGACACCGGCGCAGAAAGCCCGAAAACCGGTGACAACAGCAATATGATCCTCTGGATCGCACTGCTGTTTGTCAGCGGCGGCGTAGTGATCGGCATCACCGTTTACAGCAAAAAGAAGAAAGAAAACGCTGAATAAATCAGCTGCGAACCTTTGAGCAAAGGGCGGTGACGGACATTGCCGTCATCGCCCTTTCGCTTGGACTGGAGAAGAACCACATGATGCAGGATTATCAATCGAACCGCCCCGTCAGGCAGCAACCGCCGGGACGATTCCCGAACGAGTCAGATCGAACGGTAGAGAGAATCAGAAAAAGGAAGAAAAAACAGACGCAGCGCCGTATGGCGCTTTGCGGTGCGATCGCCGCACTGGCGGTAATCATCGTTGGCATTATACTGCTGGCAAAAGGCTGCTCCGGCGGCACGGACGCACTTGCAGGCACATGGGAGTTCGACGGAACGACCACCTATTCCTTTGACGGCAGCGGAAGCGGCGCAATGGAACTGCCCTCCATATCCTACGATTTCACCTATACCATCGACGGCAACAAGCTCATGATCGATTACGCCAACGAGTCGGTGCGGGATTCCGAATATGAATTTACCGTTGATGGAAATACCCTTACCTTGATCGGTGGCGAGGGCACGGTCGGCAGGACATACGAGCTGAGCGGAGTATGCGTTACAAGATGTCCGCCGATGATGATTTTACGGAGGAATATGATTATCGTGTGAAATACAACAGAACACACAGATAACAGGGTGGAGATTGTATGGAATTTTAAAGAGATATGATTGTGAAAGAGGTTATTAAAATTTCACAAATTAATTAGTAGGCAGGAGGTGTTTTTTCGTGTATACTATAACCAGAGGTCAGAAATACAGGAAGAACACCGAAGAGATTTGGAGGTGATAAGAATGCTGACAAAGCAACAAAAACACGAGCAGGATATGCAGAGAATAAGAGAATTTCGCCTGTTTGATGACGATTTTTTGAAGAAATGCTTTGAAGATCATGATGAATGTGCGGAGCTTGTTCTGCGTATTATAATGAATAAAGAGGACCTTAAGGTTCTTCATTCTAAAACGGAATATGTCATCCAGAATTTGCAGGGGCGTTCCGTTAGGCTGGATGTAAAGGCTACGGATTCTGAGAATAAGGAATACGATATAGAGGTGCAGCGAGCGGATAAGGGAGCAGGACGAAAGCGTGCAAGACACAACAGCAGTATGTTGGATGCCAATGCACTTGCACCACAGGAAGATGTCAATTTTCTTCCGGAAACATATGTGATATTTATTACGGAGCATGATGTGATAGGAAAAGGAGAGCCGATATACAGAGTAGAGAGAAAAATTCTGGAAACCGATGAATTTTTTGATGATGGTTCCCACATCCTGTATGTGAATGGAGCATATCGAGGGGATTCGGATATCGGGAAGCTGATGCATGATTTTTCCTGTACCGATGCGGATGATATGTTTTATGGAAAACTGGCAGACAGAGTCAGATACTTCAAGGAAGATGCGAAAGGAGTTGAGAGTATGTGCAAAGCAATTGAAGAAATGAGAAATCAGGAGCGTGAAGAAGTAACACGTGAGTTCGTTGTTCGTATGATTCGTGATGGCGAAACATCCGTTGAGAAAATGGCACGTTATTCCGGCTTGTCTTTGGATGAAGTGAAAGAAATCGTAAAGCAGGAAGCAGTTCTTGCCTGATTATAAGGTGTGCGTATGGGGCAGAGAAATCTGCTCCATATTTGTTGTAAAGGAAGAAAAACAATTTTCAGATACCACTTCGAACGGTGGAAGAGTGGGAAGCAAAACAAGAAGGAACACGATGATACTGTTTGAGGTCACAGTTTGTGACCTCAAAAGAAGGGAGAGGTGGAAGAAGATATATATGTCAGCTCTTACAATGTCAACCATAAGATTTAATGGAATGGAAAGTTGACTTGAAACCAGAACTGTCATATGAGAATAGATTTGGAAACAATGAATATGAACAATGAATATGATGATTTGTCAGTTGAAAAAAAGTGAATTTGGTGGTATGCTAAGAAAGTATATCTATGCTTAACTTTTTGGTTTGCTGAACAAATCAGAAAGGATTGATATATATGGGTAAATCGTTAAATGGTACAGTTGTGGCACAGTAAAGCAAAATTTAAAATACAAAATGCCGAAGAATGGCTTAAAATCAGGAGGTTTTAATAAAATGGAAGCATATAAAAAAGAGTTTATTGATTTCCTACCTGCTCCTTTATCTTAACCCTTGTGAATGCCCTCAAATGCTTGATTTTACAGGCTTTGAGGGCATTTTTAATTTGAGAGGAAACTATCGTAACTTATCATAAAATGGTGTAATTTGATGAAAAAAGTGTGTAGTAAAGTGTGTAGTAATTCGTAGGAAGGATACGCTAAATATCAAGAGTGGCAGTTGATTCGTCCATGTGTTTGTAGAGATACAGATGCATGGACTTTTTTATTTTGGTTACCGGCACAGATGCCGGAGAAAGAGAGGATTATATGACAGAGAAGATTAGAGAATACAGTATGAACGGAGCACTGATTATCGGTGTGGATAATGGCTACGGAAATATGAAAACAGCCAGAAGATGCTTTAAGACAGCAATTGCAAAGTATGACAGCGCACCTGTGTTAAGCAGAGATTATATCGAGTACGATGGTGGATATTATGTCATTGGAGAGGGAAGAAAGGGTTTTGTGGCAGATAAGCAGACTGATGACGACAATTATATGCTGACACTTGCGGCTATTGTAAAGGAACTGGAAGCAAGAGGAATGACAGACTCTGTAAACAGGGCAAGGATTCATCTTGCAGTTGGGCTTCCTCTGAAATGGGTGCAGGCACAGAGGGAGGACTTTAAGAGATATATGCTTAGAAACAGCAGTGTGGAGGTCGGCTATAAGGACAGACTTTATTGTATTGAGTTTGCAGGATGTACGGTTATGCCGCAGTGTTACTCGGCAGTGACAGAGAATCTGAAGGATTTTGCAGGTGTAACGCTTCTTGCAGATATTGGAAACGGTACCATGAATCTGATGTATCTGAATAACGGTAGACCAATGGAAAGCAAGGCATGGACCGAGAAGCTTGGTGTGTTCCAGTGCTTTCAGAAGATTCACAATATGGTGCAGGACAAAACTGGAGACAATCTTATGGATGATGTAATTGATAATATTCTCCGTAGCGGAAAGATTGAACTGCCGGATCCCCATGCATCACTCGTGGAAAAGGCAATTTGTGACTATGTGGAGGAGATTTTTCAGAAGCTTCGTGACCATGAATATAATGAGAAGCTGATGAAGGTTTACTTCATGGGTGGCGGAGCAAGGCTGGTTGAAAATTTCGGCGAGTACAATCCTGAAAATACAGTCTTTAACAATGATATCCGTGCTAATGCAAAGGGCTATGAGTATTACTGCTATATGCTTTTAAGACATCAGGAAAGAGCAGGCAGAAGGTAGGTGAGGCAATATGACAAAGCACTACAGGAATCACAACATCCGTTTCAATATGACGGATGAGGGAGGCGTGGGAACGCCTGCATTCCGCTGAAGTGGAACAGGACTTTAAGTCGCAGAATGCTTTTGTGGTGGCTGCGATTAATGATTATTATGAAAGGCATCTTGCCAAGAAAAACGATCCATATCTGGAGAGTCGGGAAAAGGAAGATGCCTTTGCAGACAGACTGGTGCAGACTGTGGAGCAGAAGCTTCTTTCAAATCTTCCGGCACTTGCAGCCATGTATCAGATGCAACAGCAGGCATTTTTTCAGGCGGGACTGCAGGCTGGTGGGATAATGCCTTATCCGTATCAGCAGGGAAATCCGGGAGCTGAGGCATCGGTGGGGGTAAAGCTAGTTACGGAACCGATACAGGGCAGTGAACAACCGATAGAAGTTGTAAAGCAAGAACTGTCG
>OFMM01001306.1_pt1 | contig 12190 bp, 10 predicted proteins | sample 1541811 | NCBI WGS metagenome assembly OFMM01 (sample SAMN04209246, study PRJEB22552) | human gut metagenome | biome: gut; material: feces | host: Homo sapiens | place: USA: Oklahoma
TTGCAAGGGAAAATGGTGCACAGCAGGCGGAAAAGACCCGCTGTTTGGGCGTGTTTACGGTTCTCAGATAGACCCTAAGATAAAAGCGAGGGGATTTTTATGTCAAAAGAAACAAATCAGGACATGGGAACCGGCAGCGTCAAAAAACTGATGGTGCAGATGGCGGTTCCCGCGGTGGTCGGGCAGGTCATTAACCTGCTGTATAACGTGGTCGACCGAATTTACATCGGCCACATTCCGGAGATCGGCGGCGCGGCGCTCACCGGTGTGGGGCTGTTTACCCCCATTCTGATGCTCATTACCGCCTTTGCCATGCTGGCGGGAGCGGGCGGCGCACCCCGGGCGGCCATCGCCATGGGCAAGGGCGACAGGGACACCGCCGAAAAGATCGTTGCCAACTGCTTTACCGTTCTGCTGCTTCTGTCGGTGGTTCTGACCGGAGTGTTCTACGGGACACTGCCAACGCTTGTCCGGCTGTTCGGCGGCAGTGACGTGACGCTGCCCTACGCCGTTCAATACGGAAGAATCTATGTCCTTGGCAGCGTGTTCGTGCTGGTCGTGATGGGCATGAACCCCTTCATCACCACCCAGGGCTTCGCCGGAACCAGTATGCTGACCACCGTCATCGGCGCGGTGATCAACATTGTCCTCGACCCCATTTTCATTTTCGTCTTTGACATGGGCGTGGCCGGGGCGGCCATTGCCACCGTTCTGAGTCAGGCGGTGAGCGCGGTGTGGATTCTGCGGTTCCTCACGGGGCGCAAGACCATTCTGCGGCTGAAAGCCCGGAATATGCTCTTGCAGGGGAAGATCATCCTGCCCTGTCTGGCGCTGGGGATTTCCAGCTTCGTCATGGTCTCCACGGAGAGCATTCTCTCCGTCAGCTTCACCTCCTCCCTGTCCCGGTACGGCGGCGACGTGGCCGTGGGCGCCATGACGGTGCTGACCTCCGTCAACCAGCTGATCACCATGCCCCTGCAGGGCATCTGCCAGGGCGGCCAGCCGCTGATCAGCTACAACTACGGCGCGAAAAAGTTAGAGCGGGTGAAGGAAGCCTTTTTCTGCCAGTTCCTTGTGTGCGTGGGGTACACCACCGTGTTCTGGCTGCTGGTGATGGCCTTCCCCAAAGTGTTCGCGGGCATCTTTACCAGCGACGGGGCGCTTGTGGATTACACGGCCTGGGCGATTCGGATTTTCCTTGCGGGGACGTTTTCCGTGGGCTTTCAGGTCAGCTGTCAACTGGCGTTTATGGCGCTGGGGCAGGCGAAGATCAGTCTCATCATGGCCTGTCTGCGGAAGCTGATTCTGCTGATTCCTCTGATCTTCATTCTGCCGAACTTCTTCGCGGACAAGGCGTTCGCGGTCTTTCTGGCGGAGCCGGTGTCCGACATCCTCGCCGCCGCCGTGACGACCATTACTTTCTTTACGTTCTTCCGCAAGCTGCTGAAAGCGGGGAAACAGTAAAATTCACGCCGTACCCGGTTTGGGTACGGCGTACTTGTTATTCTGGGGTATTCGCGCAATTATCGCACGAAAAAATGACAAAATATTGAAATTCCTGTCCCGTTGTGCTATATTTTTAATAGTCGGTGGGGTCGCACGCAGGATTATGACTTTCAGTTGTAACGAGTTATGGCAACTGTTAATGGCAGCTGCCTTGAATTGCGGGTTTGACGACATTGCGGAAATAGGGAAAGGCGGCGAATGAAATGGCGGGAAATAGTAACTTAAACGATTCTGCAAGGAACAAGCAGGACGAATTCTATACACAGCTTTCACTTGTGGAAAGCGAATTGAAGCATTACAGGCACCATTTCAAGGGCAAGACGGTTCTTTGCAACTGTGATGACCCATACGAAAGCAATTTTTTCAAATATTTTGCAATGAACTTCAATGCATTAGGCTTGAAAAAGCTGATAACGACCTGTTTTGCTACATCACCCGTAACAGGCAGGGAATTTCAGTATTATGTAGACGATGGCGGACAGCTTTCCTTTGTGCCGTCCGCAAGCAGCACCCCGGTACAGGAAGAAATCGCGCGTAAACCCTACAAAGTAGAAATAACCGAGGTCACAGACGAAAACGGGGACGGACGCATTGACCTTGCAGACGTTGAATATCTTATGCAAAATAAGAAAAACACAATGACGCTTCTTGATGGTGACGGTGATTTTCGCAGCCCTGAATGTGTGGAACTGTTAAAAGAAGCTGATATTGTAGTAACTAACCCACCGTTTTCATTATTTCGCGACTATGTAGCTTTACTTATGCAGTATGATAAGCAATTTCTGATTATTGGAAACTTAAATGCCGTCAAGTACAAAGAAATTCTTCCGCTCTTCATGACAGATAGAATTTGGCTTGGCTGTAATAGTGGACATTATTGGTTTAAGGTTCCAGACAGCTATGAAGAAAAGAGAACGGATTTCAAAATTGATGAAAGCGGTCAGAAATGGCGCAGAATGGGCAATATTTGCTGGTACACAAATCTTGATACAGAACGCCGTCACGAAGATATGACGTTGTTCAGACGATATAACCCGGTAGATTATCCGAAATACGATAACTATGACGCAATAGAAGTTGGCAAGACGGCAGATATTCCATGTGACTATTATGGTGTTATCGGTGTCCCCATTACATTTATGACGAAGCATAACCCAAAACAGTTTTCCATTGTAGGCGTGTTAAACAGCGGTAGCGCAAACAAGTACGACTTTGCCAAGGCTGTACTAAACGGTAAGCAACTTTATGCCCGTGTTTTAATACAAAGAAGGCAGGTGAACGCAGGTGAAAATTGAACTCCATGAAATTCCCGTACGAGATGTGGTAAACGGCTACATAGACAGCGCCGAAAACGGCGTTGTGGGATACGGCGGCAAGCTGAATATTCGCCCTGCCTTTCAGCGTGAGTTTATCTACAAAGACAAGCAGCGTGATGAAGTTATCCGAACCATCAACAAGCAATTCCCTCTGAACGTCATGTATTGGGTAAAAGGCGACAATGGCAGCTATGAGCTGCTTGACGGACAGCAGCGCACAATCAGCATCTGCCAGTATGTGCAGGGCGATTTTTCCATTGACCATCTGGCTTTTCACAATCTGACGAGCACCGAACAGGCACAGATTCTTGACTACAAGCTGATGATCTATATCTGCGAGGGTACGGACAAGGAAAAACTTGATTGGTTCAGAATCATCAATATTGCGGGCGAACAGCTGACAATGCAGGAGCTTCGCAATGCCATTTATACGGGGGAATGGCTGACCGAGGCGAAGAAGTATTTCAGCAAGAACCAATGCCCCGCCTATCAGATCGCAGGCGATTATTTAAGCGGTAGCGCAATCCGTCAAAACTACCTCGAAACGGCGCTGAAATGGATTGCCGCCCGTGACGGTATCGAAATCGAAGATTATATGTCACAGCATCAGCACGACACGAACTGCAATGAATTGTGGCTGTATTTTCAATCCGTTATCAGTTGGGTGAAGGCTACGTTCCCCAATTTCCGCAAAAAGCTGATGTCCGGGCTTGATTGGGGTATCTATTACAACAAGTACGGTGCCGCCCCACATGACCCGAAAGCATACGAAAAGCGTATTGTTGAATTGCTTGATGACGAGGATGTTTCCAACCAGAAAGGCATTTATGAATACCTGCTTGACGGCAACGAAAAGCATCTGAGCATTCGTGCCTTTTCCCCTAAAATGGCACGCACTGCCTATGAACGGCAGAAAGGTATCTGTCCGAAATGCGGCAAGCACTTTGCGATTGAGGAAATGCAAGCCGACCATATTACCCCGTGGAGCAAAGGCGGCAAAACCATTCCCGAAAACTGTCAAATGCTCTGTGCGGACTGCAACCGCCGCAAAAGCAACATATAGGAGAAGCTCCTCGCAATTCAGCAAGAAAGTTTCAAAAAAGCTTTTTCTCTGCCCATTATAGTGAAAATGCCGGCTCATATGAGCCGGCATTTTATGTAGATTTCGATTACACCAGAGCGGCGGTGATAATGGCCATCTTGTAGACCTCGTCGGCGTTGCAGCCCCGGGACAGGTCGTTGATGGGCGCCGCCAGACCCTGCAGGATGGGGCCGTAGGCCTCGAAGCCGCCCAGACGCTGGGCGATCTTGTAGCCGATGTTGCCCGCCTCGATGGTGGGGAAGATGAAGGTGTTGGCGTGACCGGCAACGGGAGAGCCGGGGAACTTCAGCTGGCCGACCTCGGGAGCGACGGCGGCGTCGAACTGCATCTCGCCGTCGATCTTCAGCTCGGGATCCATCTCCTTGGCGATGGCGGTGGCGTCGTGGCTCAGCTTCACGGTGCCGCCCTTGCCGGAGCCGTTGGTGGAGAAGCTCAGCATGGCGACCTTGGGGTCGATGCCGAAGACCTTGGCGGTCTTTGCGGTCTCAATGGCGACCTCCGCCAGCTTCTGGGCTGCGGACAGGGTCACGTTGCCTTCCTTGTCAACGGAATCCTCATAGCTGATGTTGATGGCGCAGTCGCCCATGGCCAGCTTCTCGTCGCCCCGCACCAGGATGAAGCAGGAGGACACCAGATGCGCGCCCTTCTTGGTCTTGACGATCTGCAGAGCGGGACGGACGGTGTCAGCAGTGGAGTAAGTCGCGCCGCCCAGCAGGGAGTCGGCGTAGCCCATCTTCACCAGCATAGTGCCGAAGTAGTTGCCCTTGGACAGCGCCTTGCGGCACTCGTCGGCGGTCATCTTGCCCTTGCGCAGCTCCACCATCTTATCAACCATGGCGTCCATTTCGGGATAGGTCTCGGGGTCGATGATTTCGACGCCCTCGATGTTGTAGCCGCCCTTGGCCGCGTTGGCCTTGACAACGTCAACGTTGCCGATGAGGATGGGGGTCAGGAAGCCGCCCTTGACCAGACGGTCGGTGGCTTCCAGAATGCGGGCGTCGTGGCCCTCGGTAAAAACGATTTTTCTGGGGTTCGCTTTCAGCGTTTCGATCATTGCATTGAACATGGAACATTCCCTCCAATATCCGGGCGTATGCCCGTAATTTCACCCAATATTATATACCAGCTTTCCTTCATGCGCAACCCTTTTTTGCGGCGGCGCGACATATTTTGCGTTCCTCGCAGCCAAAAAGGCGGCGGCGGAAAAATATTTTTGTTCATTGTGATGAAAACCATTTCCAAAAGTGCGAAATTCCTCTTGCTTTTTGTGAAAAATCCCTTTATAATGGGGTTATATTCTGGCATTGGAGGCGATGGCGCGTGGGTGAACTCTTCGCGGTTGTGTCCGGGAAGGGCGGAACGGGAAAAACCTCCGTCTGCGCCGCCCTCGCCACTGCTCTTGCAAAAGAAGGAAAACGGGTTCTGTGCATCGACTGCGACGTGGGGCTTCGGAATCTGGACATTTCTCTGGGGCTTTCCGAATGCGGCGCGCTGTCCTTTTGGGATGTCTCCGAGGGGGGCTACTCCCTGGAGGACGCCTTCCGGCACCCGGTCTATCCTACCCTCGCGTTTCTGACCGCCCCCATGAACTGCCCGGTGGAGAAGATTGACACCGCCGCATTCGGGGAAATGCTCAGCCGGGCGCGGCAGATGTTCGACTACGTGTTCTTGGACGCCCCCGCCGGGGTGGACGCCGGCTTCCGGCTGACGGCGCAGTTCGCCGACCGTTTTCTTCTGGTCACGGGGGCAGGCCCCGCCGCCGTGCGGGACGCTTCCCGGGTGGGCGACCTGCTGGAGCTGATGGGCAAAAAAAACATCCGCCTCATCGTCAACCGGGTGGACAAAAGTATGCTGGGCACGGTGTGCCTGACCATCGACGACGTGATGGACGCCGCGGGACTGCCCCTTGCGGGAATCGTCCCGGAGGATCCCCATGTGACCCTTGCGGCATCCTTCGGTCAGAGTCTTCTTCGCTATTCCCCCAACTGCAAGGCGGCAAAAGCCAGCCGCAGAATTGCCAGACGCATTCAGGGCTTCCACGAACCGATCGCCCTCCGCTGATAACGGATACATATACAATTAAGGAGTGACTGTTGTGAATATCGCATTTTTGGCGCATGACAAGAAAAAAGAACTGATGGTTCAATTCTGCACCGCCTACAAGAGCGTCCTCATGAAGCACAATCTGTTTGCCACGGCCACCACCGGCCGTCTGATTGCGGACAATACCGGTCTGCCCATTACCCTGCTGCTTTCCCACAAGCAGGGCGGCCATCAGCAGATCAACGCCCGCATTGCCTACAACGAAATTGATCTGGTGCTGCTGTTCACCGACCCCAACACCACCGACCCTTGGGACGACGCTCAGATGATCGAAACCATCCGGCACTGCGACCGGCACAATGTTCCCATCGCCACCAACCTTGCCTCGGCGGAAATGCTCATCATGGGCCTGCAGCGGGGCGATCTGGATTGGCGGGAAATGCTGCACAACAAGACCCGTTACTGATTTTAGTTGAACGAAACACGCGGGTAGGCGCAGGGTACTCTGAAATGGCAGGGTACCCTTCTGCCCTGTACCCTGCGGCTTACTATTGGAGAGGATTACTATGGAGATCATCAAGCCCCGGACACTGTCCGGCTTTATGGAGCTGCTGCCGGAAAAGCAGCTGAAATTTGACCGCATGGCGGAGGTTCTGCGCAAGACCTACGCCTCCTACGGCTTTGCCCCTCTGGACACCCCGGTGATCGAGGACGCCCAGATCCTGCTTGCCAAGGGCGGCGGAGAAACGGAAAAGCAGATCTACCGCTTCACCAAGGGCGACAGCGACCTTGCTCTGCGCTTCGACCTGACGGTGCCGCTGGCAAAATACGTTGCCCTGCACTATAACGAGCTGGCTTTCCCCTTCCGCCGCTACCAGATCAGCAAGGTCTACCGGGGCGAGCGGGCGCAGCGCGGCCGGTTCCGGGAATTCTATCAGGCGGACATCGATATCATTGGCGACGGCAAGCTGGACATTCTCAACGAGGCGGAAATCCCCGCCATCATCTATAAGGTATTCAAGGGCTTCGGCCTGACCCGGTTCCAGATTCATGTCAACAACCGGAAGGTTCTCAACGGCTTCTACGCCATGATGGGTCTGACGGAAAAGTCCGGCGACATCATGCGCACCGTGGACAAGCTGGACAAGATCGGCGTTGACAAGGTAAAGATCATTCTGCTGGAGGACTGCGGCCTGACGGAGCAGCAGGCGGACGACATTCTCGCCTTCATCTCCATCAAGGGGACGAATGCGAAGGTTCTTGCCGCGCTGGAAAATTACGCAGGACGGAACGAGACTTTTGATACCGGCCTCAGCGAATTGAAGGTCGTCGCTTCCAATCTGGCGGCTTTCGGAATGCCGGAAGAAAACTTCGTCGTTGACCTGACCATCGCCCGAGGGCTGGACTACTACACCGGCACCGTCTACGAGACCCTTCTGCTGGATCACCCGGAGCTGGGCTCCGTCTGCTCCGGCGGCCGGTACGACAATCTGGCGGGCTACTATATCGAAAAGCAGCTGCCCGGCGTGGGCATTTCCATCGGCCTGACCCGGCTGTTCTACGTTCTGGACGAGCAGGGGCTTCTGAACCCCGAGCTGCCCAGCGCCCCTGCGGACGCGCTGGTGCTGCCCATGGGAGACATTGCCCCGGCCATCGCGCTGGCGGAGACGCTGCGCTCTTCGGGGCTGCGGGTGCAGCTGTACTGCGAGCAAAAGAAGTTCAAGCAGAAAATGGCCTACGCCGACAAGCTGAAGGTTCCCTTTGCCGTCCTGCTGGGCGAGGACGAGATCGCAGAGGGCAAGTGCAGCGTCAAGAACATGAAGACCGGCGAGCAGCTAAAGCTCACCCCCGCCGAGGCCGCCGAACACATCAAGGCATCGCTGGACGCGGAGACCGGCACGCTGATTCTGGAAAAATAACACAGCAGCGGGCGGCTCCTGACGGGGTCGCCCGCATTTTTGGGTCTTATTGAATCTCGTCCGCAATGGCGCCCAGCAGTTCCCGGGTGGGGTCGTTCCCGTGTTCCCAGTACATGATGCCGAGAAGCTTCTTCTCCTTGACATACTTGCACTTCAGGCGCACCGCCTTGGGAGACTCGTAGCTGACGAGAGTCTTGCCGTTCCACAGATAGTTTGCCTCCGCATCAGCATCCCAATAAATCTGGAAATTGTTCTCCCGGAGATATTCCGGGGTGATCTCCCCATAGGCCGGGCCGGGCAGTCCGCCGCCGGAGGGCTGCAGAAGACCGTGATTTTCAAAGGACGTGACCGCAAAGTGCCGCCCGTAGAAGGCCGCGCCAATGATGATCTTTTCGTAGGGAACGCCCGCCCGGTGGTAGGCTTCCACGGTGTCCCGGGTGTTCAGGCCGGACTTGTCGCCCTTGGTCGCGCCGAGAGCCGCGTGATGTCCGGCGCGGGTGCCGTCCACCATGTCGTAGGTCATCAGCTGCACGTAGTCCACGATCCCGGCGACCTTGTCCATCTGCGTATCCGCAATGCACCGCTGGCTCGCGCCCACAGCGATGGATACAATGCGGTCTTTTCCAAGATACTCCCGCAGGGTTGCCAGCAAAGCGGTGAAATTCTCCTTGTCCCGTGGGTCCGCGCCGATGCCCGCCGCGTCGCTGCAGGGGTATTCCCAGTCAATGTCGATGCCGTCCAGATTGTATTTTTCAACCGCGTCCAGACAGGACTTGGCAAAATTCCGGCGACCTTCCTCCGTCATAGCCATGTCGGAGAAGCCGTCCGCGCCCCATCCGCCCACGGACAGGACGATCTTCATTTCCGGATTCCATTCCCGCAGCTTCGGCAGCAGGTGGAGATATTTCAGCAGATGCAGATCCAGCAGCCCGTCCTTAATGAGTCCGAAGGCCAGATTCACGTGGGTCAGGCGCTGGGCGTCCTCCCGGGTGAAGCCCGCCAGGGCATCGTTCCAGCAGTAGGCAATGACATCATTTTTCATGGTATGCACGCTCCTTATTTTTCATCCTTCTGCCATTATAGTTCAGCGCAGTAGCCTTGTCAAAGTCTGGAATTGTTCACTTTGGAAAATAAAGTGCAACGACAGGCAAGAAGGTGCATTTCCAGACCTTTTCAAGCCGTCGTTTTTCTGATATACTCATTGTGAAAAATCAATACATTGCCCAAATCAGGCGGAGGTAACCTTATGCGTTATGGGTACTTTGACAATGAGCATCGGGAATATGTTATCGATCGGGTAGATGTCCCCGTTTCCTGGACCAACTATATCGGCCTCAAGGATATGTATGGCGTATTCAACCACACGGCGGGCGGATACCTGCTGTACAAGACTCCCGAATACCATCGCATCACCCGGTTCCGTCCCAACGGCGTTCCCATGGACGGCCCCGGACATTACGTGTACCTGCGGGATCAGGACACCGGCGACTATTGGAGCATCTCCTGGCAGCCTGTGGGCAAGCCCAAGGAGCATTTCTCCTGCCGTCACGGCCTGAGCTACATCAAGTATCACTCCGATTACGCAGGCATCGACGCCGAGCAGAAGCTCTTTGTCGCCATGGACGACCCCGTGGAGATCTGGGACGTGAAGCTGCGCAACGACTCCGATAAGGTGCGGCACCTTTCCGTATTCTCCTATCTGGAGTTCAGCTTCCATCAGGTGGACATGGACAACAAGAACTTCCAGATGAGCCTGTACGCCACCGGCAGCCGGTACGAAGACGGCGTCATCGAGAACGACCTCTACTACGAAGAGGACGGCTACCAGTTCTTTACTTCCGATTTTACCCCGAACGGCTTTGACAGCCTGCGCGACAGCTTTATCGGCGGCTACCGCACCGAACGCGATCCATTGGTGGTGGAGGCCGGTGTGTGCGGCGGCTCTTTCGAAAAGGGCGGCAATCATTGCGGCGTCCTGCAGAAGGTGCTCACCCTTCAGCCCGGCGAGGAAACCCGCCTCCTGTTCCTCCTGGGCGAGGGCGGCATCGAAGTCGGTAAGAAAATGCGTCAGAAGTACACCCAGGCCAGAGCCGACGAGGACTTTGCCCGTCTGCTGAAATTCTGGGACAACAAGCTCAGCTGCCTGCAGGTGTCCACCCCCAACGAGGGCATGAACACCGAGCTGAACATCTGGAACCTGTATCAGAGCGAGATCAACGTCATGTTCTCCCGGTTCACCTCCTTCATTGAGGTGGGCGGCAGAACCGGTCTTGGCTACCGGGACACCGCGCAGGACGCCATGACGATCCCCCATTCCAACCCCGACAAGTGCCGCGGCCGCATCATCGAGCTGCTGCGTGCGTTGACGAAAGAGGGCTACGGCCTGCACCTGTTCGAGCCCCGCTGGTTCGAGCCGGAGGAAAAGCCCCAGTCCTTCAAGTCCCCCACAGTGGTTCCCACCCCCGATAAGAACCAGATCGTCCACGGTCTGAAGGACGCCTGCGCCGACGACGCCCTGTGGCTGGTGACCGCCATCGTCCAGTACATCCGGGAAACCGGCGACATGGCCTTTGCCCATCAGGTGGTGACCTACGCCGACGGCGGCGAGGGCACAGTCTACGAGCATATGAAGCGCATTCTGGACTTCTCTGCCCGGCAGGTTGGCATCAATGGCATCTGCAAGGGTCTGCGCGCCGACTGGAACGACTGCCTGAATCTTGGCGGCGGCGAAAGCGCCATGGTCAGCTTCCTGCACCACTGGGCGCTCCGGAACTTTATTGCTCTGGCTGAGCAGCTGGGGGAAACGAAGGACGCAGCCGAATACACAAAGATCGCCGAGCATGTCAAGGAAGTCAGCGAGTCCGTGCTCTGGGACGGCAAGTGGTACATCCGCGGCATCACCGCCGGAAACCGCAAGATCGGAACGCAGGCGGACACCGAGGGCCGGGTACACATGGAGAGCAACACCTGGGCCGTACTTTCCGGCGTCGCCGATCACGAGCATGGCATCTCCGCCATGGACAGCGTGGACGAGTACCTGTACACCCCCTACGGTCTGATGCTCAACGCCCCCTGCTTCACCACCCCTGACGACAGCATCGGCTTCGTCACCCGGGTGTATCCGGGTCTGAAGGAAAACGGCGCCGTGTTCAGCCATCCCAATCCCTGGGCATGGTGCGCCGAGGCCATTCTGGGTCGCGGCAGCCGGGCAATGAAGTTCTACAACGCCCTGTGTCCGGCACTGCAGAATGATATCATCGAGGTTCGCCAGTCCGAGCCTTACTCCTACTGCCAGTTCGTGGTGGGCAAGGACCACACCGCCTACGGTCGTGCGCGCCATCCCTTCATGACCGGTTCCTCCGGCTGGGCCTACTTCGCGGCCACCCAGTACATGCTGGGCATCCGTCCGGACTTCGACGGCATCACCGTCGATCCCTGCATCCCCGCCGACTGGAAGGAATTCTCCGTCCGCCGGAAGTGGCGCGGCGCGGAATACCACATCCATGTAACCAACCCCGACGCCGTGGAAAAGGGCGTCAGGAGCATCACGATGAACGGCAGGCAGGTTCGCAAGCTGCCTGTGCTGCCTGTGGGCACTGTCTGCGACGTGGAAGTCGTGATGGGCTGAGGCCATTGCCCCGGTGGGGGCGCATAGCTTGGTCAATCGAAATTTATCCGGTGAAAAGCCGGGAGAGGAGAAAATCAAGATGATTAAATTTGGTACCGGTGGATGGCGGGCGATTATCGCAGACGAATTCACCAAGGAAAATATCCGTTGCATAGGACATGAAAAGGGTGATACCAAGCCAAGCCTTAAGCTCAAAGGCTGATATTTCATCAAGGATAATAGCCGAAAGCTTAAATTCAAGGATCTTCGACAAGCACAGCAGACCTATCGCCGCAAAGGATTGCCAGCTAAGCGTAATAGTCCTGTCGAGGAAAGGCAGACAACAAGCCATGAAAACAGCCGTTGCCGCCGCCATTAAGAATCCAAGCTCATCGCCGTTGAATTTTGCCGTTGAAACAGCGTACTTGTCACTAAGGGAACATATTGTGTAGCATACAACTACAAGTATAAGCAAAAACATTATTTTTCTTTTTCCTTACTATATGATTTTCTAAAACCTGTATGCTGTGAAACATACGAAATAATGGGCGACCCAAGGTCGCCCCTACGCAAAGCCGATTTATCAGTTCTTTTTATTTTTCACAAGCCATACTACCGCCAAAATACCAAGTACCACTGAGAACAGAGTAGCAATGGCTAGGCATATCCAGCTTGCATACTGACTTTGTATAAATTC
>OFMM01001309.1_pt1 | contig 12157 bp, 9 predicted proteins | sample 1541811 | NCBI WGS metagenome assembly OFMM01 (sample SAMN04209246, study PRJEB22552) | human gut metagenome | biome: gut; material: feces | host: Homo sapiens | place: USA: Oklahoma
TCAAGCGCAACGCTCTGCTGGAGAACGTCACTCTGGATGCCGAGGGCCACATCGACTTCGCTGACAAGTCTGTCACCGAGAACACCCGTGTGTCCTACCCCATCAACCACATCCAGAACATCGTGCGTCCCGTTTCTTCTGCTCCCGCAGCAAAGAACGTGATCTTCCTGTCTGCTGACGCCTTCGGCGTTCTGCCCCCGGTCTCCATCCTGACCCCGGAGCAGACCCAGTACTACTTCCTGTCCGGCTTTACCGCAAAGCTGGCAGGCACCGAGCGCGGCATCACCGAGCCCACCCCCACCTTCTCCGCTTGCTTCGGTCAGGCCTTCCTGGAGCTGCACCCCACCAAGTACGCTGAGGAGCTGGTCAAGAAGATGAAGGCCAGCGGCGCAAAGGCTTATCTGGTCAACACCGGCTGGAACGGCACCGGCAAGCGCATCTCCATCAAGGATACCCGCGGCATCATCGATGCAATCCTGAGCGGTGCTATCAACGAGGCTCCCACCAAGAAGATCCCCTACTTCGACTTTGAGGTTCCCACCGCTCTGCCCGGTGTTGACCCCGCCATCCTCGATCCCCGCGACACCTACGCAGATGCCGCTCAGTGGGAAGAGAAGGCAAAGGACCTGGCTGGCCGCTTCGTGAAGAACTTCGCTAAGTACGAGGGCAACGAGCACGGCAAGGCTCTGGTCTCCGCAGGCCCCCAGCTGTAAGCTGAATCCCGCATTTTTCTTCTAAACTCCATATAAAATAAGCGCCCGCCCCGTGGTTCTGCTCGAACCATAGGGCGGGCGCTTTGTTGTTTGCATTCAAGCTATCCAAACACTTTTTGCCCGGGTAAACAAAGCGTCGATTGCGTTTTGCGCGGCCTTATGCTATGCTTTTTCCAAGGGAGTTGATAAAATGGATGCCAGAACCTTCGGAAATTATCTGAGCCGGATGCGCAAAGCGCAGGGCCTGACACAGGCTGAGCTGGCTGAACAGCTGCACGTTACCGACAAGGCTGTCAGCCGCTGGGAGCGGGGCATCGGTCTGCCGGATATCAACACACTGGAACCGCTGGCAGATGCGCTGGGGCTGACCCTTGCCGACCTTATGCATTGCCGTGCTCCGGAAGAAGCCGATGCAGCACCGACCATCCCGCTGGAAGATTTCTTTACCATGCTGCGCCGACAGCACACCGTAGATTGGCATTCTGTGCGCACCGCTTTGCTTGGGCTGAGCATTGCGCTTGCCTTATGGGGTGCTTTGGCTTGCCCCGGCACTATTGCTGTGCACTGGTATGGTCTTGGCGATGGCTCTTTTCGGGCAGACGGCTGGATGCATTCTCTCGTCATTTTCCCGTTGTGTGCAGGCATTGAATTTTTATCACTGGAGATCTGGAACAGTTTTGAACAGACAGGCTATTATCGCCGCTGGGGTGAGATCAATCTTTTTATCATTCACGCCATGTCTTTCGGCACACGCTCTGCCAGATGGATGAAAGTTGTGCTGGATCTTTTGTTTTTCTTTTGCTTTGGTTTTGTGGTTCCATTTGTAGAAGCGTGGATGATTTTTTTGAATTGATGCCAACCATTTCCGTAAAAAAGAGACAGCGGGACGCCCGCAGGTGTTCCGCTGTTCCACATTCAAAACGATAATTTAGCCCAGCAGCTCCAGCACACCGGCCTTGGGGCGGGCGCCCACGGCCTGACGCACCAGCTTGCCCTGCTCGAATACCAGCAGGGTGGGGATGCTCATTACCCCAAACTGCGCCGCCAGATCCGGCTGCTCGTCCACGTTCACCTTGCCCACCTTTACATCGGTGCGCTCCTCGGCGACCTCGTCCACCACGGGGCTCAGCATCCGGCAGGGGCCGCACCAGCTGGCCCAGAAGTCCAGCAGTACGGGCTTTTCGCTGTGGAGCACTTCCTGTGCAAAGTTTTCCTTGGTAATGTTGATGACTGCCATATTTTTTCCCTCCTGAATGGGTGTTGTGTTTTACTGACAATATCAGTATACCCCATACGCCACCCGCTTTTCCGTGACCGGGTCACGCAGGCGCAAAAAACAGCCGCTCCGGGCGCACCCGGAGCGGCTGTTTTTGAAGGAGGTAACGAGGTAAATGAATAAGGATCTCCCAACGCTTATCCCGGGGTGCAGGCCCCGGACAGGCGCTCAGGCAAAGAAGGAGATGATGAGGGCTACCAGGAAGCCCACGCCGCCGACTAGCGTTTCCATGATGGTCCAGGTCTTGAGGGTGGTCTTTTCGTCCATGCCCACAAGGCTCTTCACCAGCCAGAAGCCGGAGTCGTTGAAGTGGGAGCAGACGGTGGAACCGCCTGCAATGGCAGCGGTGACACAGGCAAGGTACAGCGGGCTCAGCGCGCTGAGGCCGGGCATGGCGGAGATGATGCCTGCTGCCATGGTCATAGCCACGGTAGCGGAACCCACCGAGATACGCACCAGAGCAGCCACGATGAAGGCCACCAGCACCAGCGGCAGGCTGGCGTTTGCCACGGCGTTGCCGATGACATCGCCCAGACCGGAGTTCTGCAGCATATAGCGCAGCACGCCGCCGCAGGCAGTGACCAGCAGGATCATACCGGTGGGCTCCAGAGACTTGGTCATGATCTTTTCCAGCTGGGCGTTAGTGTAGCCGTGGCGGGTGCCCAGCAGGTACATAGCAGCGATGGTAGCCAGCAGCAGCGCCATGAAGGGCTCGCCGAGGAAGGCCAGAACGGGCTGGATGCCTGCCAGTGCGGGCACTACCTTTGCCACGGAGTTTGCGATGATGAGCAGCAGCGGGATCATGATGATGCCCACGATGGTGCCAAACTTGGGCAGCTTGCTCTCGTCAATGTCTGCCTGCTGTGCAACGTGCTCGGGGACTTCAACCATGTACTTTTTGCCGCAGATGCTGCCCCAGATGGGACCGGCGGCAATCATGGCAAAGATGCCGCAGAAGATGCCGACGAGGATGACCCAGCCAAGGTCAACGCCCAGCATGGTAGCCACCAGAACGGGACCCGGCGTGGGCGGGATGAAGGCGTGGCCGACCGCCAGACCGGCCAGCAGGGGGATGACGTAGTACAGTACGGAGCGCTTGGTGCGCTTTGCCAGAGAGAAGGCCAGCGGAATGAGGATGATAAGTCCTGCATCAAAGAACACCGGCATGGCCACCACCAGACCCGTGATGCCCAGTGCCCACGCGGCCTTTTCGTCACCGAACTTCCGCACCATGGTCACAGCCAAGGTCTGTGCGCCGCCGGATTCTTCCAGAATGGCGCCGAACATGGAGCCCAGACCCACAAGAAGGGCGATGCCCTTTAAGGTGTTGCCGATGCCCTCGTTCACCGAGCCGATGATGTCGGACAGGGGCATACCGGCCATCAGGCCGATGCCCACCGCACCGATCAGGATGGAGATCATGGCGTGTACCTTGAACTTGATGATGAGAATGAGCAATAGGATCAGGCCTGCCACGGCAGCAAAAACCAGCCGTGCCGCATCGGGCGTTGCAACTGCTGTCATAGAAATTTCCTCCGTTTCATGATTTTTTGGTTGCACTTATCCAAGCCGTCCGGAAAAACGCACCGGATAGTTTACTTTTTGTTATTTATGCGGAGTGGTTTACTCCATGTATGCACCCTTCATGGGGCTGACGGCGTGCTGAGAGTAGAGTTTCAGCAGACCCTTGGTGTACTTGGGAGCCTTGGGCTTCCAATTGGCGCGGCGCTCGGCAAGGATGGCGTCCATCTCTTCGGGGGTCTTGGGCTCGCCCTTCACGCCCACGATGGCCAGCTTGCGGTTATGCACGTCGATCTGGATCAGGTCGTCCGGCTCTACCAGTGCGATGGGGCCGCCCACGGCAGCCTCCGGGCTGACATGGCCGATGACCGGGCCGCGGCTTGCGCCGGAGAAGCGTCCATCGGTGATCAGCGCTACGCTGGAAGCCAGCTTCGGGTCGGCGCAGATGGCCTCGCCGGTGTAGAACATCTCGGGCATACCGCTGCCGCGCGGGCCCTCGTACCGGATAAAGATGGCGTCGCCGGGCTTCACCTCACCGTGCAGCACAGCGGAGATACACGCCTCCTCACTGTCGTAGGGCTTGGCGCGCAGAGTGGCTTCAAACATATTCTTGGGGCAGGCGGTGTGCTTGATGACGCAGCCCTCCGGGGCAAGGTTGCCCTTCAGGATGGCGATGCTGCCGTCGGTGCCCTTGGCGTTGTCGAAGCTGTGGATGATGTCCTCGCGGCTGACCGGGCGGGCAAAGCCTGCGGTCTTTTCCGCCAGAATGGCGTCGCAGTGCTGGTAGAAGCCGTTCTTCTTCAGCTCCTCCAGATTCTCGCCCAGCGTCTTTCCGGTGACGGTCATCACATCCAGATGCAGCATGGACTTGATCTCCTCCATCACCCGGGGCACGCCGCCTGCGTAGTAGAAGTACTGTGCGGGCCAGTCGCCGGAGGGACGGATGTTCAGCAGGTAGTGTGCGCCGCGGTGCATCCGGTCAAAGGTGTCGGCGTCGATCTCAATGCCGAACTCGTGGGCGATGGCGGGCAGGTGCATGGTGGCGTTGGTAGAGCCGGAGATGGCGGCGTGCACCATGATGGCGTTTTCAAAGCTCTTCTTGGTCACGATATCCTTGGCGGTGATGCCCTTCTTGACCAGCTCCATCAGCTGCTTGCCGGCATCGTAGGCGGCCTGCTTCAGCTCCGGGGCGGTGGCGGGCATCAGGGCGGTGCCCGGAAGCATCAGACCCAGTGCCTCGGCCATGATCTGCATGGTGGAGGCGGTACCCATGAAGGAGCAGGCACCGCAGCTGGGGCAGGCGTTGTGCTTGTAGTAATCCAGCTGGCTGTTGGGGATGACGCCGGTCTTTTCCCATGCGTCAAACTTGCCGATCTGCTCCAGCGTCAGCAACTCGTTGATGGCGCAGGCGGGGTCGTTGACCACATACTCCTTGGGCAGGGTGTGGGCTTCCATCACGCCGCCGGTGACCACGATGGCGCTCATGTCCTTCAAACGGCCGATGCTCATCAGCATGGCGGGCACAGATTTGTCGCAGCTGGCGATGAACACGCCGCCATCGTAGACGCTGGCGTTTGCCTGTGCCTCCACCAGATTGACGATGGCGTCACGGTGGGGCAGCGAGTAGTTGATGCCGTCATGACCCTGTGCGATGCCATCGCACATATCGGTGGCAAAGTAGCGGGCCGCCTTGCCGCCGTTATCGTTGACCGCCTGCACGGCCTCCTCGACGAACTGATCCAGATGGGCGCTGCCGGGGTGGCTGTCGCCGAAGGTGCTCTCCACCATGATCTGGGGCTTGGAAAGGTCCTCGACCTTCCAGCCCATACCCATTTTCAGGGGGTCGTTCTCGGGTGCTAAAGTGCGGACTTCCTGTGAACGCAACTCCATATTCATTACCTCCAAATACTGCTTGCTTTCGTCCTTTTTCTGCTGGACCTTTTTGTGACTTTATTGTAAATCCGCAGACGTCTCTTTGCAAGTTGTCACGGGTATGTCCTACTTTTTGTGCAAAAACTCTGGGATACATCATGCACACTGCCCAAATCCGGGCGAATTTTGCCCAAAATCGGCCGTCAAAGCTGCTTTTGGCAAAAACGCGGGAGAAAAATCATCTGATGACTTTGGGAGGGACTCTCTCAGTCAAAGCCTTTCCGGCAGCGCCGCGCTTTCGTAGAAAGCGGCGCTGCAGCTGCCGCTTCCCTTCACGACCCCACCCGTGAAAATGCAATGCCGGAGCGTCCGCAGACGCTCCGGCATTGCTCTATAAAAAATATTTTTCCGCTGATTATGCGCAGAGCAAAGCGGAGCGCATTTTCAATCAGTTTTGTGTATCAATTGACATACGCCGCCATGCCGATGGTGCCGTCATCCGGGTCCTCGCCATCGTAGACCTTTTTGATGTAGCTGCGGTTGAAGTTCAGGTGCATCACCATGGCGGCTTTTGCGCCGATGGGGTCGTGGTTGGCAATGGCTTCGGTGATCATGCGGTGGGTCATGATGGTCTCGTCGATGAGCTTTTTGTGGGTGACGTTCACGAACATCATCACCGCTGTATCGATGACCGGGATCAGCTGCCCTACCACCAGATTTTTGCTGCTCTCGGCGATGCAGGTGTGGAAGGCAATGTCGTCCTCGATGTAGCGGTCGCCCTCGTGGATCTTGGTCTCCACCCGCTCGCAGAGCCGCCGCAGCCGCTCGATATCCTCCGGGGTGGCGTTCTGCGCCGCCATCTCCGCAATGCCCGGCTCCAGCAGCAGACGGACGTTCACCAGATCAAAAGCCAGCGCGTTTTTGTCCTGCACGCTGCGCAGGTTCAGCGGGTCGGAAAGCCCCTTGACCGTGGTCACCACATAGGTGCCGGAGCCCTGCCGCACCTCCACGATGCCCTTACTGGACAGCAGCTTGACCGCCTCGCGGATGGTGCTGCGCCCCACCCGAAACTTTTCGCCCAGCGCAAACTCGTTGGGCAGCTTTGCGCCCGGCTCCAGCGCTTCGTCCAGAATATAATGGTAGATCTGGTCCTCCACCTGCTCGGCCAGCAGCTTGTTTTTCAGGTGTGAAAATTCACTCATGGCAGCTCCCTCCGCGCCCTCGCGCATCTGATGGTTTGGTTACCCGCACACGCTGCCGTCCGGGGCAAAGAACTGAACGTGCTTTTGCCACTGGGTGGGGCTGATGGTGCGGCGGTAGCAGTCGGCCAGTGCCTCTACCACAGCCTCCGGGGCAAGGGAGGCGCAGCCCGGGCAGTCCAGCACCAGAATGCGGAACCATGCGTCAAAAAGATGTTCGGTGTAGTGGGTGTCCCATGCGCCGCAGCGGGCGTAGAAGCCCAGACGCCGCACGGCCATGGCGGCGTCCTCGGCCTTTTCCGGCATCTCGGCCTCGATGAGAATCGCTTCGGCATCGCCCTCCTGGGCAGGCAGCTGTGCCAGCAGCTGTGCCCCGATGCCGTGGGCGCGGTAGGCAGGCACTACGGCAAAATAATCCAGCTGGCTCACCCGGCAGCCCTCCGGCCGCACCATCAAAAGATAAGCCGCCAGCGTGTCGCCGTCAAACACGCCCCATGTGTGGGCGGTGCCCTCCGCTTCGCTGGTCAGGATCATGCTCAGGGGCTTCAGCTCCCCGGCGGGGAAATCCCGGCGCATCTCGTTCAGATACACCTCGGTCAGCTCGGGGCCGGTGAGCAGCCGCCATGTGAAGGTTTTGGTACACATACGATAAAGATCCCTTTCCGATGCCGCTTTGCGCAGCATCATATTTTTTCCTGTCCTGTATAGCATACCGGATGTTTTACCGAAAGTCAATCTGTGCATCTTTTCGGGCGGCAGCGCCGCCGGTTTTGCCGGAGGGGCTTGCATCCGGGCGCAGAATCGGGTACTATACAGGTGACAGAATTTTTCCCTCCGGCGCTGCCGGAAGGGCAAGCATACAAAAAGGAGACTTGTACTATGGAATGGACCGATATCCGCCTGACCGTGGCCAAGGCTGATGCCGAAAACGCCGAGGCCGTTGCCACCCTGATCGCCGAGGGCGGCATCTACATCGAGGATTACAGCGACATCGAGCAGCAGGTTGCTGAGATCGCCCATGTGGACCTGATCGAGCAGGAGCTGCTGGACAAGCCCCGGGATACCGTGATCATCCATCTGTATCTGGAGCCGGGTGCTTCTCAGGTGGAAACGCTGGCGCTCATCGCCGCCCGCATGGAAGCCGCCGGCATCCCCTACACCGTGGAGACCGAGGGCGTGGAGCAGGAGGACTGGCAGAACGGCTGGCGCAAATATTATCACCCCATGGAGATCGGCAGCCGTCTGGCTGTGGTGCCCTCGTGGCAGCAGTACGACACCGACCGGGTCAAGCTGATCCTTGACCCCGGCCTTGCCTTCGGCACCGGCGGCCACGAGACCACCAGCCTTTGCCTTGAAGCGCTGGACGAGCAGGTGCGCGGCGGTGAGCGGGTGCTGGATATCGGCACCGGCAGCGGCATCCTTGCCATTGCCGCCCTCAAGCTGGGCGCTGCCAGCGCCGAGGGTGTGGACATCGACCCCGTGGCGGTGCGCACCGCCGGGGAGAACGCTGCGCTGAACGGCGTGCAGGATAAGCTGACCGTGCTGGTGGGCGATCTGTCCGATAAGGCCAGCGGCACCTATGATATCATCACCGCCAACATCGTGGCCAACGCCATCCTCAGCCTTGCCCCCGCCGTGCCCGGCCTGATGGCCGAGGGCGCTACCTTTATTGCCAGCGGCATCATCGACAGCCGCAAGGACGAAGTGATCGCCGGGCTGGAAAAAGCCGGTCTGTCCGTCGTGGAAGTCAAGGAAAAGCGCGGCTGGGAGTGCATCGTCTGCAAAAAGGCCTGAGATTCAAATATTGTAAGAAGGAGCGCACAGTATGCCGCACCGCTACTTTACCACCGAGATCTCCGACGGCACCGCCACCCTGCGGGGTGCGGACGCCCATCACCTTGCCCGGGTGATGCGGGCAAAGCCGGGGGATACCGTCATCCTCTGCGACGGCAACGCCGTAGAGTACACCGCCACCATCACCGGCTTTGGGGAGGACAGGGTGGATTTTGCCGTAGAGCCGGGCTACCCCAGCGCCGCCGAGCCCACCGTGGAGGTGACGTTGCTGGCGGGCTACCCCAAGCAGGACAAGCTGGAACAGATCATCAAGCACGGGGTGGAGCTGGGCGCTGCCCACATCGTACCCTTCTTCAGCCGCTACTGCGTGGCTGCACCCAAAAAGGAGGAGCAGAAGAACGAGCGCTACAACCGCATTGCGCTGGAAGCCGCCAAGCAGTGCGGCCGGGGCGTTCTGCCGGACGTAGCCCTGCCGCTGCCGAACTTTGGGGCGGTGTGCCGTAGCTTTGACCAGTACGACCTTGTGCTGTTCTGCTATGAGTGCGGCGGCGCACCCCTGCGTCAGCTGCTGGCCGAGGCAAAGCCCGCCGATGGGCAGAAGCTGCGCCTTGCCATCGTGACCGGCGCCGAGGGCGGCTTTGCCGCCGAGGAGGCCGAAATGGCCGCGAGCGCCGGGGCAAAAACGGTGGGCCTTGGCCCCCGCATCCTCCGCTGCGAGACCGCCCCGCTGGCGGTGCTCTCCGCTGTCATGACCCTGACGGGGAATCTGGAGTAAGACGCTTGACGATTTAAATAGTCTCTGCTTTGCTCTGACCATCTTCAGCGGAATAATTATTTAAAATTGGCACCCCGGGAAAATCTGCGGATTTTCCCGGGGTGCTTTTTCACGGAAGGGGGTCGTAAAGAAAAACGACAGCTATAACAAAAAAGAGTGAAAGAGGCTGCTGCACAAAGGTTTGTGCAACAGCCTCTTATTATTTTGCGTTATATTACGTTTTGTAAAGCATTTTCAGCCGTTTTCCCCTGCATCCGGGTGGGCATCGGTGTCCAGCAGAGCCTGTTTTACCTTGAGCAGGTTTTGCGGGCTTACCGAGAAACTGCGCAGACCGAGGTGCAGGTACTGCGCCGTGTTGGCGGGGTTGCCAACGGCAAGGCCGCAGATGGTCACCGGGACGTGGTGTGCACTGGCGGCATCCATCACCATGGTGATCAGCTTTTTCATGGCCGGGCTGGCGGGGCGGTAGTAGTGCTCCGCGCTGGCAAGCTCGCGGTCGGCGGCGTGGGTGTACTGGGTCAGATCGTTGGTGCCGATGACCAGAAAATCGCAGCCGTGGGCTACAAAGTCCTCCACGGTCAGGCAGGCGGCGGGGATGCTCAGCATCACGCCGAACTGGGTGTTTTCGTTAAAGGGCACGCCCCGCTCCCGCAGGCTCTGGCGGCAGTGTTCCACAATGCTCATGGCGGCGTCCCAGTCCTCTACCTCGGTCACCATGGGGAACATCACCCGCAGCGGCCCCCGGGCGGCGGCGCGCAGCAAGGCGCAGATCTGGGTCTGGAACTGCTGGGGCTGGCGCAGGCTGTTGCGGATGCCGCGCAGGCCAAGCTTGGAGGACTGCGGCCCCTGATTGGCATCGGCCACGGTGCGGTCGGAGCCAAAGTCGAAGGTGCGCACGGTCACCGGGCAGCCGTTTGCCGCCGCCAGACAGGAGCAGTAGAAGAAATACTGCTCCTGCTCGTCCAGAATGCGCCCGGGCAGCATCATATAGCCGCTGCGCAGCAGCCCCACGCCCTTGGCGCCGGACTGCATGGCGGTGTCGATATCCTCCGGGCCGAAGCAGTTGGCCAGCAGCTCAAAGGGTTCGCCGTCTCGCGTTTCATCCGGCAGGCTGTGCAGCTGCTTCATCTCCGCGTCCTCGCGCTGGAGCTGGCAGATGCTGGCCTCTGCCTGCTGGCGGGCGACGGCGTCCGGGTCAAGGATGCAGTTGCCGTTGGTTGCGTCCAGAATGACGGTGCGGCCGTCACAGTCGTCCAGAAAATCCTTGCCCACCTGCACGATGCCCGGGATGTTCATTGCCCGGGCAATGATGGCGGCATGGCTCTGACCGCTGCCCTCGGCGGTGATGACGCCTAAGATCATGCCGGAGGGCACACTGAACAGGTCGGTGGGCATCAGCCGGTCGGCGGCAAGGATCACCGGATGATCCAGCGCCAGCCACACCCGGGGGCGGTTGGTCAGGATATTGATCACCCGGCGGGTGGCGTCCAGAATATCCACGCTGCGCAACTGCATATAGGGGTTATCCTTCATGTTGGCAAGCTGGTCGGCGTAGCGCTGTCCCACCTGATGCATCGCCGCCGAGGCGCTGATGCCCGCATTGATGCAAAAGCGCACCTCGTTCATCATGCCCTCGTCGTCCAGCATCATGCTCTGGAACAAAAAGATGGCCTGCTCGGTGGGGGCGGCGCGCTCCGCCATGGAGTCCAGTTCATTCTGCGCCGTGTGCACGGCATTTGCCAGCAGCCGCAGTTCCCGCTCCGGGTTGAAAGGGCCGTGGCTGAAGGTCTCCACATGGTGCTCCAGACGGCTCACCTGTCCCAGCACCAACCCCGGGGAAGCGGATACGCCTTTATAAACCTTCATCTTCTGTCACCTCCGGCAAAGCCGATGTGGTCAAAGTGCGCCACACCAGCGCCTGTAAGAATGTATTGGGCAGCAAAGCGGCCAGCGCCGCCTGTCCGGCGGTGCTGCTGCCCGTGAACAGCGGGGCAAAGCTTTCCATACGCTCTTTGTCGCACGCCGCCAGAAACGCCTCGGCCAGCGTCCGGGTGGTGTAGAAGTGGGTGGGGTCTACCCCGGCGTCCTCGGCGGCGGCTTCCAGCGGGGCAAGCTGGGCGTCCTTCATCCGTGCCAGCAGTAAAGCAGCGTCGGCGGTAAGGGTGACAGGGTACTTCTCCCGCACCTCCTTCTGCACGGCGTCAAAGGCTGCGCGGAAGGCTTCGGCATCGGCGCTGCTGTCCGCACCGCTGTCCACCGCGTAGGCACAGCCCCGGATGCGTCCAAAGGCGCGCAGGGTGTCGTAATAGCCCAGCTCCATGTTGCGCTTGGCGGTGTCGGGGTCGAAGTGCAGGATATCGCCCAGCTCCCAGTAACTGCGGATCATGGTGGTGGGCAGGCCGGTCAGGTTGGGGCGGGTGATGCCCACGCCCTCCAGATCCACACAGACAAGCTCCTCTGCGCCCATGGTCTTGGCAAGGCCGGTGGGCATATTATCGCTGTACCCGCCGTCCAGAAACTTTACCCCGTCGATCTGCCGCGCCCGCAATGCGGGGAAGCAGGCCGCCGAAGCCATCAGGTAGTCCCGCACCTGCCCGGCAGGGATATCCTCCAGCGTCAGCTCCCGGGGGCGCAGCCCGCGCTGCTCCACCGTCACGATGCCGAACCGGATGGGCGCTGCCCGCAGCGCGTCCTCGTCCAGCACCCGCTCCACGATCTCCTCCAGCGGGGTCACATCCATGCCGCCTTCCTTTACCACCCGGCGCAGAAACTGGTGCAGGGCAGAAAGGTCGGCGTTTTCCTCCGGCAGCTCCATCACATCCCGGCTGCGGATGGTCAGCCACATATCCCGGGCGGTCTCGTACAGGTCCAGCACGAACATGGCACCGTTCAAGCCGCCCACGCTGGTGCCGGTGATGATCTGCGGGTGCCAGTCCAGCTCCATCAAAGCCCGCCAGACGCCTACCTGATAGCTGCCGCGCGCACCGCCGCCTGCCAGCACCAGCGC
>OFMM01001314.1_pt1 | contig 12125 bp, 9 predicted proteins | sample 1541811 | NCBI WGS metagenome assembly OFMM01 (sample SAMN04209246, study PRJEB22552) | human gut metagenome | biome: gut; material: feces | host: Homo sapiens | place: USA: Oklahoma
CATCATCGACGACTTCCTGGCCAACGGCTGCGCCCTGCTGGGTCTGCTGGAGCTGACCGAGAAGGCTGGTGCCACTGTCGAGGGCATCGGCATCGCCGTCGAGAAGGGCTTCCAGCAGGGCGGCGACCTCATCCGCAGTAAGGGCATCCAGCTGGAGAGCCTCGCTATCGTCGAGTCCATGGACAGCGCCACCGGCGAGATCGTGTTCCGCGACCAGCCGCAGCAGAGCTGAAAAATATCGACCTTCCAAGACCGCCGTCCAGCGGTCTTTTCTTTTGCCCATTTTTACGCCCCGTCGAAGCTGTCGCCGTCCTCGGGAAGGTCGGCGGAAGTCTCAGCGTCGGAAGCGGGCGTATCCGGGACAGCGGCGCGGGGGATACCCTTGTACACCAGCGTCTGCTCGAGGACCTCGGCGCAGACCGGGGCCGAGAGGCTGCCGCCCGCTGTCGTCCAGCTGTGGGGCTCGTCGAGGCAGACGAGACACAAAAACTGGGGGTCGTCGATGGGAGCCACGGCCACAAAGCTGGCGATGCGGGCCTTCTCGTCGGCGCTGTCCAGCTTCTGGCTGGTGCCGCTTTTGCCGCCCACCCGGTAGCCCGCGATCTGCGCGTTGCGCCCGCCGCCGTACAGCACCACTGCCTCCATCATCTCCCGCATGGTAGCAGAGGTGGCGGGCTGGATGACCTGCCGCTTGCAGACCGGCTGGTTGTGCCGCAAAATACTACCGTCCGGCGCAAGGATGTCCGATACCAGATACGGCTGCATCAGCTTGCCACCGTTCACCACCGCGCAGACGGCAGCAGCCATTTCCAGATAGGAAATCTTACTGCTCTGCCCGAAGGCGCAGGAGGCCAGCTCTACCGGCCCCATGCGGTCGGCGGTGTAGTACAGGCTCTTTTTCGGCTCGGCGGGTAGGTCGATGCCGGTGGGCTCCCGCAGACCGAAAGCGGCAAAATAATCGCAGAAAGCCTGCTTACCCAGCCGCGCCCCGATCTGGATAAAGCTCTGGTTGCAGGAGTTTTCCAGCGCCTGCGTCACGGTCTGGCTGCCGTGGCGCTTGTGGTTGGCGCAGTGGAACCGCGTGCCCGCCACCGAGATAGAGTCTCCGCAGTAAAAGGTGGAGTGCCGGGTAATGGCTCCGGCATCCAGCGCCGCCGCGCAGGTGATGAGCTTGAACACGCTGCCCGGCTCGTACAGGTCGCTTACCGCCTTGTTGCGCCACTGGGTCTGCTGCGCCAGCTGCAAGGCAGCGGCGCGCTCTTTACCGGAAAGGGCGTCCACGGCGGCGCGCGCGGCCTTGTCGGCGATGACTCTGGGCTGGTTGGGGTCGTAGGCCGGGGTGGTAGCCATGGCCAGCACTGCCCCGGTGTTCACCTCCAGCACGATGCCCACGCTGCGGGCAGCTACATGGTGCTCCTGCACCGCATAATTCAACGCATTTTCAAGATAATGTTGAATATTTGCATCGATGGTCAGCCGCAGCCCGCAGCCCTCCACGGGGACAAGCTCGGTCTCGTAGCTCTGCGCCAACGTGTAGCCCCAGGCGTTCACGGCGGTCAGCACCACTCCATTCTGCCCGGTAAGGGTGTCGTTGTATTCGAGCTCCAGCCCGCTGACCCCGGCGTTGTCTACGTTGGTGAACCCCAGCACCGAGGCCAAAAACTCCCCCTGTGGGTACCAGCGCTTGGAGTCCTGATTGATGCGCACGCCGGTAATGCCGTTCTCTGCGCAGAAATCCCGCACGGCATCGGCAGTTTCCCGCTCCACCCGGTAGCGCAAAAGGCAGTCGTTGGAGCGCCGGTCGTTGAACTTTTCCAGCAGCTTGGCCTCGTCCAGCTCCAGAATCTCCGCAAGCCCCTTGGCGGCAAGGGCAAGCTTTTCCTCCGGCATCTCCCGGGGGCTGGCGCGCAGGGTCCAGCAGCTGCTGTTGGCGGCAAGCAGCGCACCGTCGGCGCTGTATATTTTGCCCCGGTCAGCGGGCACAACGGTGTCCCGCAGCTGCTGCCCCAGCGCTCGCTGGGTGTACCAGCCGCCGGTGCATAATTGCAGCCAGAACAGCCGCCCGATGAGCCCTGCAAAGCAGACGGCGCACAGGCCCACTGCAATGAGCCGTGCCCGTAGACGGAACGCCCGCTCCGGCAGGGTGCGCAGGGCGTCCATGGGTTTTGAGCCGCGCATGGCAGCACCCCCTTTGCGGGCAGTTTATGCGCCCGGGGGCGGTGCGTATGACTAACCGCCCCCGCATCCGCGTACAATAACAGAAACGGAGGTGACCGGGATTGCACAGAACTGCTGCCCGCAAAGGGCTGCTGCGGCCGCTGCCGCCCATGGACCTGCCTTTTCTGGTGCTGGTGCTCACGCTGGTAGCTTTTGGGCTGGTGATGCTGTGCAGCGCCAGCAGCGCGGTGGCACTGTACCGGCGGCAGGACGCCTTTGCTTATGTGCGGCCGCAGCTGCTGTATGCCGCCATGGGGCTGGGGGCCATGTGGATGGCCAGCCGGGTGGACTACCATATCTATCACAAGCTTGCGTGGCCGCTGTTGGCGCTCTCGCTGGTGCTGCTGACGGCGGTGCTGTTCATGCCGGAATATAACGGCTGCAAGCGCTGGCTTGTGCTGCCGGGGCTTGGCACATTACAGCCCAGCGAGATCGCCAAATTTGCGGTGGTGCTGGTGTTTGCCCACATCATCGCTTTGAACCACGACCGCATGGACAGCTTTGCGGTGGGGGTGGTGCCCTTTGCGCTGGTGCTGGGGGTAGTGGCGGTGCTCATGTTGCTGGAGCCCCACCTTTCCGGCACGGTGTTGATTTTAAGCATCGGCGCGGTGCTCATGTTCGTGGGCGGTACCGGGCTGCGGTGGTTCATGTTGGCAGGGGCGGGCGGCGCTGCCGCCATCGGCACGGCTATCGTGCTGATGCCGGAACTGGTGCCCTACGCCGCCGACCGTCTCAACTCGTGGCTCGACCCCTTTGCCGATCCGCTGGGCGACGGCCACCAGACCATCCAGAGCCTGTATGCCATCGGCTCTGGCGGGGCGGCGGGGTTGGGGCTGGGTAACAGCCGCCAGAAGCATCTGTTCGTGCCCGAGCCCCAGAACGACTTCATCTTTTCCATCCTCTGCGAGGAACTGGGCTTTCTGGGCGCGTGTGCGGTCATTCTGCTGTTCAGCGCGCTGCTGTGGCGGGGCATCACGCTGGCGGCGCACGCACCGGACCGCTTTGGCGCGTTGCTGGTGGTGGGCTTTGTGGTGCAGGTAGCATTGCAGGCAGTGTTGAACATCGCGGTGGTCACCAACACCATTCCTAACACCGGCATCAGTCTACCCTTTTTCTCCTCCGGCGGCACCAGCCTGATGATGCTTCTGGGCGAGATGGGCATCGTGCTTTCGGTGTCCCGGGGCGAAAGCTGATGAAAGGCTGCATTTCCTGCCGCGGCAGGGCAGGAGCGGCGCGGAAATGCGGAAAAAAGCGGACAAATGACCGGACAAATCCCGCAGACGGCGGGAAAGCCGTTTCCGGCGCATTTTGTTGACCAAAGACCCTCGTTTTGCATACCATGGGGTATCTTTTGCAGAACGGGGGTCTTGGCATGGCTGGGGATTGGATCATTACGGGCGGGCGGCCTTTGCAGGGCAGGGTGGAAGTGCCTGCGGCCAAAAACAGTGTACTGCCGCTGCTGGCAGCTTCGCTGCTGTGCAGCGGGCCGGTGCGGCTGCAAAATGTGCCACGCCTGACGGACGTAGAGGACTGTCTTGCCCTGCTGCGGGGCGTGGGCTGCACGGCAGGCTGGCAGGGCACAGAACTGGTGGTGCAGGGGCAGCCCATGCGCACTGACCTTGCACCGGAGGCCGCAGGCCGGATGCGGGCATCCATCCTGTTCTGCGCGCCGCTGCTGGCGCGGCTGGGGCGGGTGAGCACCGTGCTGCCCGGGGGCTGCCGCATCGGGGCAAGACCCATCGACCTGCACCTGCAGGGGCTGGCACAGATGGGCGTGCGGCAGCTGCCCGCAGCGCCCGGACAGCTTGTCCTGTACGCCCCGGCGGGGCTGCGGGGCGCGGAGATCTGTCTTGCTTTCCCCAGTGTGGGCGCCACCGAAACGCTGCTGCTGGCCGCCGCCACGGCGCAGGGGCAGACCGTGCTGCACGGTGCTGCAAAAGAACCGGAGATCGCAGATCTTGCCGCCTTCCTCAACGCTTGCGGCGGCTGCGTGGAGGGCGCAGGCACCGACACCATCCGGGTGCGGGGAAAGCGCTGCCTTGCGGGTTGCACCTTTATGCCGGTGGCAGACCGCATCATCGCCTCCACGCTGGCTTGCGCGGCAGCAGCGGCGGGCGGCAGGGTGGAGCTGGCGGGCTGTGCGCCCGGGCTGTATGCCCCGCTGCTGGAAATTCTGGAACAAATGGGCTGCACCGTAGAGCGGGCACGCGATGCTGCCGCCATTTCGCGGTTCGGGGCACTGCGCGGCGCGGGAAACGTGCACACAGCACCCTACCCGGGCCTTGCCACGGACGCCGCCCCGCTGCTGGCGGCGGTGATGCTCTACGCACAGGGGGAAAGCCGCCTGCAGGACAGGGTGTTTGAAAATCGTTTTGCCTGTGCCGAGGGTTTTGCGGCGCTGGGGGCGAATGTCCGGGTGGCAGAGCGCACCCTGTATGTGCAGCCGGGCGGGGCGCTGCGCGGGGCAACGCTGGCCGCACCGGACCTGCGGGGCGGGGCGGCGCTGGCACTTGCGGCACTGGCTGCCCGGGGCAGCAGCCGCCTTGGCGGGGTGGAGTTTGTCCGGCGCGGCTATGCAGACCTTGACCGGCTTTTGGCGGGGCTGGGCGCACAGATTTGGCAGGAAATACCCGCCCGGAGTGGGGTTGTGAAAAAAACACCCACGAAAAAGCAATTTTGTCTTGCAATCGGAGCAAAAAAATGATACGATACAGTTATATAAATATCGTATGATAATTTCTGTGCGGCATTTGCGCAGTTCCACATAAAAATCCGATGGAGGACAAAGTTATGGCATTGATGCTCGATGAAGAACTGGACGAAAACGTTACGACGATCAAGGTGATCGGTGTGGGCGGCGGCGGCGGCAACGCTGTGAACCGCATGGTGAGCGATGGCCTGCAGGGCGTGGAGTTCATCGCCATGAATACTGACCAGCAGGCACTGGCTAAGAACCATGCCTCGGTCAAGGTGCAGCTGGGTTCCAAGTTGACCAAGGGTCGCGGTGCGGGTGCAGACCCGGAGATCGGCCAGCGTGCCGCTGAAGAAAGCAAGGACGAGATCGCCAATGCCCTCAAGGGCTCCCAGATGGTCTTTATCACTGCCGGTATGGGCGGCGGCACCGGCACCGGTGCGGCACCCGTTGTGGCCGAGGTGGCACACGATCTGGGCATCCTGACCGTTGGCATCGTTACCAAGCCCTTCTCCTTTGAGGGCAAGCGCAAGATGGGTCTGGCCGAGCAGGGCATTGCCAACCTGCTGATGCACGTTGACAGCCTGATCGTCATCCCCAACGAGCGCCTGAAGATGATCAGTCAGGAAAAGATCACCCTGATGAACGCCTTCCAGGCCGCCGATAACGTGCTGCGTCAGGGCGTTGAGTCCATCTCTGCCCTGATCAACGTGCCCGCCTTCATCAACCTGGACTTCGCCGACGTGCGCTCCATCATGAAGGATGCCGGCTACGCCCACATGGGCGTGGGCAGCGCCAAGGGTGCAGGCAAGGCCGAGAACGCCGCCAAGGCTGCTATCTCCAGCCCGCTGCTGGAGACCAGCATTGCCGGTGCGCACGGCGTTATCATCAACATCACTTCCAGCCCGGACATCGGTCTGGAGGACGTGGAGACCGCCGCAGGCCTCATCACCCAGAGCGCACATCCCGATGCAAACATCATCTGGGGTACTGCCTTTGATGAGAACCTGTCCGACGAGATGCGCGTGACCGTTGTGGCCACCGGCTTTGACAACAAGAGCGCCAGCGACCTGCGCAACAGCATCAACAACGCCATGGGCGGTGCACAGTCTGTGCCGTCTGCGGTGTTCAGCAGCGATACCGGCGCAAGCGCAGCCCCGGCATCCAATGCCGCCCCGGCTGCTGCTCCGGCTGAAAAGAAGGCCGTGGAAGAGGAAAGCAGCGACAACCGTTACTACGACGAGCTGCTGGCTATTCTGAACAAGCGGAAGTAATTACAGGCTACAATGGGGCTGGCAGCTGCGCCCATGCGGTCAGCGAAAGCCCCGTGCAAGGTGTGCATGGGAGGGCATCATGGTGCAGACAGAGCGGGAGACCGGTGCCCTGCGCGGACAATTTGCCCGGCAGGCCGCTGTACAGGCATCTGCCGCAGCACAGGCGGAAAGCGCCCGGGCACAGGCAGAGCAGCTGAGCCGCAAGCTGGCTGCGGCACGCGCCGAGGTGCGCCGGTATCAGACCCGGATGTTCGCCTTTGAGCGCACCCTGCTTGCCCTCAAGCACGATAATGCAGAGCTGGAAGCCGCCTGTGAGCAGGCGTGGGAGCAGCTGGAACAGGCCAATGCCCGGGCAGAAAAGGCCGAAGCCGCCTGCCGCAGAGCCGAGGCTGCTCTTGCCGCCATGCAGCAGACCGCCCCGGAAACACCTGCGCAGCCGGATACAGCCCCCGAGGCTGTGCCGCAGTGCGAGGCTGCACCGGAACAGCCTGCACCGGAAACGGAAGAAAGCCTCTGCGCCCCGGAACAGGCACTGCCTCCGGAGCCTGCACAGCCTGCATGGCAGCCGGAGACCCGGCTGGAGCAGATGGCTGCGGAGCTGATGGGCTGGTTTGATGCCATGATGCCCCAAGAGTGAACTTAAAAAGGACTGCTGCGTGTTTTGCGCAGCAGTCCTTTTTCTTTTGGGGCGGGACGATTTGGAATGCGCTCCGCTTTGCTTTGCGCATCATCAGCGGAAATAAGGTTTATATTTCGCGGTTGCCGCGCTCTGCGGAGCGCGGCAACCGCATTTTCACAGGAAGGGCTGTAACGACAAACGGCTTGCTTTCGAACAACGGTTGCAAAGGGTACTGTAAAAATTGGATTGCATTTATACAACCGGGAATGAAAACGTTTGCGGAAAATACCGGAAAATGGCAGAAATGTTGCACGCAGCCTTGCATTTTGCTGTAAAATCCAGTAAAGTATAAATGAATGTAAAAAAAGCGGATGCCGGGGAAAGCCCGCTGTATCCGGTCAGTGCAAGCAGCGTACCCGGAACAAAGCTGGGGCAGAAGGATGCGCCGCAAAAGGAGAAACATGGCCATGAACGAGAAACCGAAGATTCTGATCGCGGATGATTCCGAGATCAACCGTGCCCTGCTCAAGGAGATACTGGGCGATGGCTATGACTATCTGGAGGCGGAGGATGGCGCAGCGGCAGTGGAACTGATGCGGCAGCGCACGGATATCTCCCTGCTGCTGCTGGACCTGATGATGCCGGGCATGGATGGCTTTGACGTGCTGCGAGTGATGAAGTATCACGCATGGCTGGACGAGATCCCGGTCATCGTCATCTCGGCGGCAGAGGATACCGCCAACATTGAGCGTGCCTATGATCTGGGTGTGGCAGACTATATCCGCCGCCCCTTCGAGCGGATTATGATCCTGCGCCGGGTGAAGAATATCCTCATGCTGTACGCCAAGCAAAAGCGGCTCACCCGCCTTGTCACCGATCAGGTGTACGAAAAAGAGCACAACAGCGTGCTGATGATCAGCATCCTGAGCCATGTGGTGGAGTTCCGCAACAGCGAAAGCGGGCTGCATGTCCTGCACATCCGCACCCTGACCGACCTGCTTTTGCATCAGCTGGTGCAAAAGACCGACCGTTATCAGCTGGATGAAAGCGATATCGCCCTCATCAGCACCGCTTCGGCGCTGCATGATATCGGCAAGATCGTCATCCCGGAGGAGATCCTGAACAAGCCCGGCCGCCTGACTGCCGAGGAGTTTGCCATTATCAAGAACCATACCGTGGCGGGCGCACAGATGTTGCAGGATCTGGGACAGGCGATTGCGCGGGACGAGCCGCTTTTGCAGGTGGCGCACGCCATCTGTCGCTGGCACCACGAGCGCTGGGACGGCAATGGCTACCCCGACCGGCTGAAAGGGGATGAGATTCCCATTGCGGCGCAGGTGGTGGCACTGGCAGACGTATACGACGCTTTGACCAGCGAGCGCTGCTATAAGCACGCCTACGACCACGACACCGCGCTGCGCATGATCCTGAACGGCGAGTGCGGCGCGTTCAACCCGCTGCTGCTGGGCTGCCTGCAAGAGTCCTCGGAGCAGCTGCGCACCGAGCTGGCCCGATCGGAGTGGGACCGGGGCTTTCGGCAGGAGACCCACCGCCTTTCCGAGGAAATTTTGCACCGGGAGGCGCTGCCCCGGGAGAACCGCTCCCAGCTGCTGCTGGAACAGGAAAAGGAACGCACGGATTTCTACGCCGCCCAGTGCGGCGGCATCCGGTTCGACTACGACCTGCTGGCCGGCAGCGTGACCGTGTATGATTACCATGCCGAGCCCATGCAGCAAAAAAAGGTAACCGATTTTGCGCAGGGCAAAGGGCTCAGCTTTTTGAACGAGCAGGATCGGCGCAAGCTTTCCAAGGCCATCAGCCGCGCCACGCCGGAAGCACCGGACGTGGTGCTGCCGGTCATGGTGCAGCGAGATGGGAAGCCGCACCTGCACCGGATGGCGCTGCATACCATCTGGAGCGGTGCCGGGGTGCGCCGCTGCGTGAACGTGCTGGGGCACCTCACCGATGAACAGCACCGCGTGGAGCATCAGGCAGAGCTGCTGACCGCCATCGACCCGGAGGAAGATCCCGCCCGGTTCCTACGGCGGTTGCAGGGCATCTTTGATGTGGTGCGTCTGGTAGACCCGGAGCACCGCAAGGTGCTTGCGCTGGACAGTGACGGCATCCTGACCGAAAAGCCCGGCAATTGCCACATGGTATGGAACAAGGATACCCGGTGCGAAAACTGCATCTCCGCCAAAGCCTACGCCCGCAAGACCATCCTGAATAAGATCGAGTTCAAGGACGAGGAAGCCTATTTTGTCATTTCCAAGTATATCGAGGTAGGCGGCAGGGGCTGTATGCTGGAACTGGTCACCCGGCTGACGGATGGCCGCTGGCTGGATATGGGCGGCCACCGGCTGCTGCTGGACCGCTGCAACGGCATGGAGCGCAGCGCCTTCGTAGACCCCCTGACCGGGGCCTACACCCGCCGCTATTTTGATAAGTTCCTTGCCGGGGGCGAGATGCACGGCGGCGTGGCGATGATCGATGTGAACCAGTTCAAGTCGGTCAACGACAGCTTTGGACATCTGGTGGGAGACGAAGCATTGCAGACCGTGGCCGCAGCCATGCAGAGCTGTCTGCGTCAGACTGATATCCTGATCCGCTATGGCGGCGATGAATTTCTGCTGCTGATGCCCCAGAACTGCCCTGACGGCGTAGAAAGCGTCATCCGGCGGGTGCAGAACGCTGTGCAGGCGGCACGGGTGCCCAGCCACCCGGAGCTCCGGCTTTCGGTAAGCATTGGCGGCGTGTGCAATGTGCAGCCCCTGACCGAGGCCATCCGGCAGGCCGATGCCCGGATGTACTGCAATAAAGAAAACGGTGAGCAGGTGCTATAACCGCAGCTGACAACAAAAAGAGACAGGCGACCCTTTCCGGGAAGCCTGTCTCCTCTTTTTATCAAAAGGATTTTTTATTTCCGCTGCCGGGCGGCGATCTGCGCGGCAGTGGGCGGGATATCGCCCTGCGCCGCTTTTTCCAGCTGGCTCAGGCGGCGATCCAGATCGGTGAGCCGCTGCGAGACGATGTCCGGCAGATCCTGCTGGTCCAGATCGTCGGCGGGGTTCACCGCCTTGTTGTTGATGCGCACCACCTCGGCGGGTACGCCCACGGCGGTGCAGTTGGCGGGCAGGTTGCGCAGCACCACGCTGCCCGCACCGATGCGGGCGTTATCCCCGATGAATACCGGGCCCAGCACCTTGGTGCCCGCGCCGATAAGCACGTTATTGCCCAAGGTGGGGTGGCGTTTGCCGGTATCTTTGCCGGTGCCGCCCAGCGTTACCCCGTGGTAGATGGTGCAGTTATCCCCGATCTCGCAGGTCTCGCCGAACACGATGCCCATGCCATGGTCGATGAACAGACACTTGCCGATGGTGGCACCCGGGTGGATCTCGATGCCGGTGCGGTGGCGGCCATGCTGGCTGACCCACCGTGCCAGAAAAAAGTGCTTGTGCTCGTACAGCCAATGCGCAATGCGGTGGTACACCAGAATATGGAATCCCGGGTACAGCAGCATTACCTCCAGCACGCTGCGTGCGGCGGGGTCCTTGCGCTGGATGTTCCGCGCGTCCTCAAGTAAACCCATGCGGAAAACCTCTCTTTCCCATAAACACCCGCCCACGCGGCGGGGCTCTCCCTTTTACCGTATTATAATAGCACAGCAGGAGACGAAAGTACAGTGCCGCGCTAGGGATTGTGGAACAAAATGGCATTTATTTTGCCGCATGGCCCGGGTTTTGGGTAGAGTATCCAAAATTCGGCGAGAGATACCAGAAACCTTTTAGCACCTGTTTTTGCGCGCAGCCATTGACATATTTTGCGGTTCTATGATAAAATAATACGAATGAAAACGCAACCATCATAAAAAGGAGAAACACCATGCTGTGCAGCGCCCAGAACCCGAAACTGAACAAGCAGTTCGCGTCCGGTTTTGCCGTGGCTTCGTTGTTTCCTTTTTTTGCGCAATGAGCTTTTCCCTTTGCGGGGAAAAGTTTTTTTTTGCCCGTTTTCGGGCGTTTGATACACAAAAATACCATTACAGGAGGGAATCGCGATGCTGCTGACAAACGCTGTGAACACCGAGGGACGGCCGCTCGAGATCTATGTAAAGGATGGCAAGATCGCTGCCGTAGGGCAGGATCTTTCCGCCCTTGCCGCCGAGAACGAGACGGTGGTGGATGCCGGTGGGTTGACGGTGCTGCCCGCATTTGTGGACCTGCACTGCCACTGGCGCACCCCGGGCTTTGAGTACAAGGAGGACATCGAGACCGGCAGCCGCGCCGCCGCCGCCGGTGGTTACACCTTTGTAAACCTGATGCCCAACACAAAGCCCGTCTGCTCTTCCGCCGCACAGGCCATGATGGTGGAGCAGAAAGCCGCCGAGGTGGGGCTGTGCGATGCAAACCAGACCGTCTCCATCACCGAGAACTTTGACGGTGTGAGCATCGACCACCTCAAGACCCTGCCCGCCAGCGTGAAGTTCATCACCGAGGACGGCCATGGCGTGCAGGATAACGCCACCATGGCGCGGGCTTTTGCCATCTGCACCCAGAAGGACATCACGGTCATGAGCCACGCCGAGGATATGGAGATCAGCCCGTGGGACTACCGTCTTGCCGAGGATATCGAGACAGTGCGCAACTGCTGGCTGAGCGAGTATTACCAGACCCGGCTGCACATGTGCCATGTGTCCACCCGGGGCGCGCTGGACGCCATCCGTATGGCAAAGCTGCGGGGCGCACCCGTCACCTGTGAGGTGACTCCCCACCACCTGTGGTTCACCAACGATACCTGCGACTACCGGGTCAACCCGCCCATTCGCACCGCCGATGACGTGGAGGCGCTGGTGGAGGGCATCCGCACCGGCATCGTGGACGCCATTGCCACCGACCATGCACCTCACTCTGAGGAAGATAAGCTGAAGGGCATGGCCGGTATGGTGGGCAGCGAGACCGCCTTCGGCGTGTGCTACACCAAGCTCTGCAAGCAGGAGGGTCTGCCGCTGGAGCTGCTGGTGCATCTGATGAGCACACGCCCCGCCGAGATCCTGGGTCTTGCCAAGGGTCAGCTGGAGCCGGGCTTCGATGCCGACTTTGTGCTGGTGGATCTGGACACCCCCTACACGGTGGAAAAGGAAAAGCTGCACTCCAAGAGCCACAACACCCCCTTTGACGGTGTACAGCTCTACGGCAAGGTGTTTGCCACCATCAAGGCCGGTAAGATCACCTATCAGGCCGAGGAGTAAAAAGAACGAAACCCTCTCAGGCAAAGCCTTACGGCAAGGGGCTTGGCTCTCCCTTTGGGAGAGCTGCCGAACGAA
>OFMM01001317.1_pt1 | contig 12117 bp, 3 predicted proteins | sample 1541811 | NCBI WGS metagenome assembly OFMM01 (sample SAMN04209246, study PRJEB22552) | human gut metagenome | biome: gut; material: feces | host: Homo sapiens | place: USA: Oklahoma
TCGCGCGCCCAACGGACGCGCGAAACGCGGTGGGCGTTACCCCACATAGTACTCGCCGGTGACTTCGTCCACCATTACGCCGGTCTGGGGGTTGCCGTTGGCCTTCATGAAGGTGACCTCAATGGTGTGGTTGCCGGTGACGTTCTCGAAGGTGTAGGACTTCACCGCGCCGATGCTCACACCGTCGATCTTGACGTTGGAGATGGCGTAGCCTCTGTTCGCGGCGATGGTGAAGGTCTGGCTGCCGCCGTGGAGGACGTCAACGTCGCCGGAGGGCGTGATGGAGCCGTGGATACCTGCCGTGGCCTTGATGGTGTAGACCGGGCGCTCGTCGATGGTCAGCGTGCCGTCCGCGAAAACGACGGTGTAGTTGCCGTTGGGGGCGGTCAGCCCGCTGGCGCGGATAATGACCTTGCCGACCTTCGTCGTGTCGGGGGTGATCTCAGTGCCATTCGCGTCCACGTAGGCGAGCTTTATGTCGCCGGTCAGCGCATCCTCGCCGAACATGGCGCTGACGGTGTAGTCCTTGTCCAGTACGGGCTTGCTCAGATCGGGGGCCTTGTCATCGGTGTAGATGCGCTTGTCCAACGCCTTGACCGTGACCTTTGCCTTATCGATGGTGACGGTAAGGCTCTGCACCTCCGAGTCGCGGTGGTTGCCGTCGCCCTCGACCATGCAGTACACGGTGTAGGTGCCCGCGTCCGTGGCCTTGGGAAGCGCTTCTGTGAACTCGCCGGTCTCGCCCAGACGGTATTTCAGCTTGCCGCCGAGGGCAGTTCCGGCTGTGATGAGGGTCTGTTCACCGCCGTTGTAGACAAGGCCGGCGTTCGCCCCGGGGGCGGTCCTGACCTCGGAAGCGGCCTTGCCGATCTCGAAGGTGGTGCTGCCGCTGACGGTGTAGTTGCCGCCTGCCTTGTTCCTGACGGTCACGGTGGCGGTGCCCGCGTTCACGTTATCCCTGTAGGAAACGTCGTATTCCTCCGGGCTGATGACCGTGTCGCCGTCCTTCACGATGACATCGGGCTTCAGCGGGTCGCCGGTGTAGGTGAGGGAACCGCCGCCGACCGTCACGGTGGCGGTCACGGTCTTGGGAGCGATGGTTGCGGTGACGGACCCGGGCTGGGAATCCTTATGGTTGCTGTCGCCCTCGACCTTGTACCAGACGGTGTATTCCCCGGCGTCTGTGCCGGTGGGGATGGTTTCGGAGTAGGTGCCGTCTTTGCTCAGGCTGTAGAGCAGCTTGCCATGGGCGGTGGAGCCTGCCCTGACCAGCGCCTGCGCGCTGCCACTGTAGGTCAGGCCGTCAATGGCAGCGGGCGCGGTATAGTCCGGCGCGACGCGGGAGATGATGACATAAACCTCGCCCTCCACCGGGTGGTAATTGACCAGATCGGCGGGGGTAAAGACAATGGCCTTACTGCCGGTGTCGGTCGCGTTGGTGATCGCCTGACCGGCTTTCCAGTTCCATGTACCCGGCACATCCTTGCCGTCAAAGGCGGCGCTCTTGCCGGTGACCGCGCTGACGGGAATTTCCGCGCCGGTGTAGTCCGCGGTGATGATGTCCGGCAGGGTCAGGATGGGCGCGTCCCGCTCCGTCAGGGTGAGGATGACCGTAACGGTGGCGTCCTCGTAGTTCTTGGAACGAACCAGAAGGGTGAAGGTGATGACGTCGCCAGCGGCGGCACCGTCCGCCAGAGCGTAGGTGATCGCGCCGGTGTTCACGTCAATGCCCCAACCGTCCTGAATCCTGCCTGCGGGAGAATAAGACCCGCTGTGGAACGCGTTTGCGTCGGATACCTGCGCGTCATCGGGCATTCCCAGACTCTTGAGGTCGGGGAGGGTGATGGTCTGCTCTGTTTTCAGGCTGTACTTCTGGGTGACCTGATAGGCGGTCAGCACGGGCGCGGCGGCCTTGTTGATCGTGAAGGTCGTGCTGGCCGTACCGAGGACATAGTTGCCGCCTTCCTTATCGGTGACGGTAACGGTGCCGGTACCGGCGTTTGTGTTATCGCTGTAGGAGACGTCGTATTCCTTCGGGTCAATGGTATTGCCGAGGTCGTCTGTGAGGGTAACGGTCGGCTGAACGGGATTTCCGCCGTTATAGGTGCCGTCCGCGACGGTGATCGTGGGTGTCACTTCTCTTGGCGTGATCGACCACGTGAACTTTATCTCGCCGGTGTAGTTACCCAGACCGCTGAGAGAAAAATCATCGTAGTATGTGCCGACCTGCGACGTTCTGTTGCAGGAAAAGCCATAATCTGTGCCTCCGCCAATGCCTGTCAGTGTTATGCCGTCCAGAACGACACTGATTATCTGGGGACATTTTTCCGTCCCGTCATACACGAAGGTGTCTTCCAGCGTGACGACCGCACCTACAATGGACTTGGGATTGACCGTGACCCGCACCTTTCCGGTGGCCGTCGCGTACTCCGGCGCGTCCGGGGTGAACGACCATTCGGCCTTACGGCTGCCCGCGTTGAACATGAGCGTGCCGTCCGTCCATGTGAAGGTGCCGGGAACCTCTTCACCGGTGGTGGGGTCTTTCATCTTGCCCGTGATCGTGCTTGCATTCAGCGGCTGACCGTAGGTGATCTCGCTTGCGGTCACCTCGCCATCCAGAACGGGCGTGATCTTGTTCTTTGCGAAGATGTTGACGGTCAGGGTGATGTCCTCGTAGTTGCTGGTTGTGACAATCACCGTCACCGAGCCGACATTGCCCTCCGTATTGACCGGGTTTGCCAGAATGGGCAGAATCAGCTTGCCGTTTTCGATCTTCGCGGTGGCAGCGTCGCAGTAGCCGGCATCCACGGTGATGGTCGGCGCGCCATAGGCGATGTCGCCGTAGGACTTGGGGCTTTCCAGTGCAGACAGCAGCGCTGCCAGATCGACCTCGTAGGTTCTTTCCAGACCGTTGATGATGGTCAGCGTACCGTCTGTCGGCACGGGCGCGTCGGCCTTGGTGATGGTGAAACGGGTCGTATCGTCGGTTGCAAAAGTGTCACTGACCGTTTTGGTGCCTTCCGGCTTGCTCTCAAACACATAGTTGTCGTTCGCAAGCGTCATGGTGAAGGAAAGGGCCTTTCCGTTTCCGACGTCCGGCGAGGGCAGGTAGCTCCCGTCCGCCTGCTTCATGGTAAACTGGGCGTCAGAGAAGGTGAGCGCCGTATCGGGAAGTATAATGCCCGAACGACTGGCCGTCTTGCTGAAGAACGTCAGTCTGCTCGCGGTAAGCGTGACGTTTGCGGTGCCGTCGTAGGACTTGGAGATTCTTTCGACGGAGAGAAGGCTGATCGGCAGCGGGGCAATGGTTACGGTGAACGTACCGGTAGCCGTTTTGTGGTTTGCTGCTTCCGCTTTGTAGTAAACGGTGTACGTGCCTGCGTCGGTGAAAGTCGGTCCGTCCGAAGTATAGTCGCCGTCTACCTTGTCGCTGTAGGTGAACGTCACGGCAGTGCCGTCTACACTTTGCCCAAACGCGATTGTCGATGCGTGCTGCGGCTTGCCGGTGTAATACGTGCTGGGGGCCCTCACGGAAACTCCCGTCAGCTCTGCCGGTTCGACTGTGACGGTCACGGTGCCGGTCGCGGGGGCGTATTCTTCGTAGCCTTCCGCCGGGGTGAACGTCCATTCGGCATCATAGCTGCCCGCGTTGGGCTTGATGGTGCCGTCCTTCCACGCGAACGTACCCGGAATCACGGCCTGTGTGCGGGGGCAGATCATCGAACCCGTGGCCGTGAGTGTGCTCTCTGCCAGCGTCTGGCCGTAGGTGATATCCGTCGCGCTGACGCTGACGCCCGATTGATCGAGGGGGATCCTCTGGCCGATGACGACCTTGATGGTCAGCTCGAACGGCTGATAGTTCGTGCTTACAATCGGGACGGTCAAAGTGCCGATCTGATCGTTCACATTCGCGCTGTGCGCGGCCACGATGGGCAGAGTCAGAATGCCTTCGTTTGACACGAATATATGGTTGCTGCTGTCGAAGTAAGTACTATCCGTAAAGTGGTAATCGCAGCCCCGATTATGGATCTTGCCGTACTCGCAGCCTACAGGCAGCTCCGGCAGGAGCGTTCTCAAATCGATTTCGTAGGTCTTTGCCAAATCGTTGAAAACGTACTGCGTGATCTCGTTCGGGGTCACAGTGGCCTGATTGATCTTGAAAGTCTGCGACACATCCGCGCCGTTCAGCACAAAGTCCTTTTGCGTCGTGCCGCCTTCAAAGGTATAGTTCTTATCCGTCAGCTTAATGGTGAAGGAGACGGTCTTTTCGTCCTCACTTGCATTGGCGGAATCATAACTGGCATTGAGTATCTGGTAATCCTCACCAGCCACCAGAGGAAGTGGCCCGCCGGAAGGAGCATAGCGGGAATCCGCACTCTTAAGCTTTATCGACGCGTTTGCGGGCAGGTCTGTTGTGCCATCGTATACCTTTATGATGTCGCCGACCGAGATCGTTGCTTTGTGAGCTGCGACCGTCCATCTGGCGGTTTTCTGGCCGGTGTAGTCGCCGTCGTCTGTCGCCTTGATGGTCAGAGTGGCGGTGCCGACAGTGGAACGGGAATCGCCGCGGACGACGGTGTAATCAACTCCCGCTTTCAGCTCGCTGCCGTTGTACGTTACAACATAGGGCGGCACGCCGGTGGTGGCGTTATAAGGCTGATAGACACTTTCATTGCCGTTGGGGAACGTGATTACGGCTTTGCTGAGATTCAGCTTGGTGACGGTCAGCATTTTGGGGTTGCTCGATACCGAATAGCCGTCCTTGCTGGCAGTGAAATAAATCCCATGCTCACCGATTTTGTTGAAGTTGCACTCCGCGACGTAATACCATGTGGAGCCGATTTTCTTATATTCACTTGTCAGCTTGGAGAAACTGTACATGCCGTCGCTCCCGCGTTCTCCGACGAAGAAGTTCACACTTGCGCCGCTGGTATTGCAGTAGGCGCAGAGCTGAACGGTCGTGCCGCGCTCCACCTTCGGGTTACTGCCGGTCAGGTTCTTCCCATCGACCTTCAGAGACAGGGTCTTGGAGGTGATTGGCAGACGATTGATGATGACATTGTTCAGCTCCGTGGAACCGGCAGGAACACCCGCCGGGGCGTACCACTTGTGAGTGCCGTCCCCATTGAGCACCTTATAGCCAAGGCGGTTAGGTTCATACAGGATGTTTGCCCATGTGGCACCCTCTGCCAGCTTCAGCGTGCCGATAACGGCGGGGAATCCCGAACCGGCGAGGTTTGCTCCCTCGTTGGCAACGACGGTATCGATACTGGCTGTGGTCGTGTTTTTCGTGTTGCTCAAGGTGGTGCTATTGCCTGTGGCGGCCTTGACGGTTACCGTACCGTGGATTGAATGGCCGTTCAGATCTATGCCGGTGTCCCGGGTGCCGTTGATGGTATAATCGCCGGTAACGCCGGTCAGCAGACTGAGGGTCGAGCCGCCGTCTCTGTCCGCGTCAAGGGCAGTCTGCAAGTCGGCAAATCTCCGCCGCAGGCGGCCACCCTCGCTACCGTTCAAGGCTGTTTCAGCCACCGCGGGCGCGTTGCAGTAGGGACAGTTGGTGCCATCAAAGCCGTTCTTGCCGCCGTGGCTGCACAACTTTACCACCAGGTCGCAGGTCTGGGAAGCGGCTTCCTCCAGCGTGAGCTGCGTGTCACCACGATAGTAAGCCAGTCCCGCTTGCCCGGGAAGCAGATTGCCCAATGTGATGTTATTATTCAGCCGCAGACCGCTTCTCGAAATCTTTCCGCCGTACAGCTCGACTGTGCCGCCCCAAACCTCCAGCTGGAGCAGAGTGGTATGGTCATTCTCCGGATCAAATACCAGTGTACCGCCCTCACGCACGGTCACTCCCACCGCGCCGTTGCCGCCGCTGCTGTCAATGACCGTCAGTTTACCGGTGCGAACCTGGCTCGTGGTCGTAAGACCGCCGACATTCAAGCTGTATCCGCTCAGACTGTGTCCGTCCAAATCCAGCGTGAGGGTCTTGCTGACATATATGCCGTCAGGCAGCATCTCGTTTGCCAACAGCTTGACGGTCTGACCGTCAGCTGCCGCATTCAGCGCGGACGGCACATCGGTATAATAGGTTTCGCCGATGGCAGCCGCAAACTGCGTCCCGCAGACCGTGCACTTGCCGTCTTTACCGATGGTGCTCGCGCCCTCGGCGTTCGTGTGGGTGCAGGACAGGCCGCAGGCGCACTTGCTGTTCACCATGGTGTGGGTGTGTTCCTTGACCGTCACATCTTGCAGAAAATCGTGCCTGCTGCCGTCCTGCACGGCGTTGTCCTTATAGAAGGCATAGCCCGGCGCCAGCAGGGAGATGGGCGCAATGGTGCTGCTTGCATCCGTATTTCCAATCGTAGAGAAGGTGCCGCCGCTGATGGCGATGGTTCCACCGTTATTACGGAAGTTTACATTACCGAACGTACCGTCTGTGATGTTCAGCGTACCATCGTTGTACCAGTTGCCCGCGTGCTCTGAGCCGCCGGAGACGGTGACGGCTGCGCCTTTGCCCACCGTGAGGCCAAGCACCGTGCCGCCGCTGATGGTCACAGTGCCGCTGTTCCCGTTACAGGTAAGGTTGCCTTCGTCAGAATCTCCAATCTGACCGCTCTGAATCGCCAGTGAACCATTTACAAATTGGAGGTCTTTGATTTTGCCGTGGGAGCCATCTTGAATGTTATTTACGATGGTCAGGTTGCCATCGGTGGATTCCAGGATTCCGCCTTCCTCGTCAGGAACCACCTCGCCCACTTCGAGATAATCCACCGTCCAGCCGTTCAGGTCGAGCGTCAAGGTTTTCTTGATGACAGCCAAAGTGGAATACTCGCCCGCTTCGACGTCGCTCCAATTTGTCGTATGGTTCGCCAGCAGCTTGACGGTGTCGCCGTCCCGTGCCGCATTCAGCGCCGCCGGGAGGGATTCGTATGTACCGCCATCCGTGCCGTCCGCTCTTGTCACCGAAGCGGCTTCAACGACAGGCTCGTTGACCGTGAGTTCCACGGTTGCTGACCTTTCCTCTTTGTAGTTCTTGGTCTCGCCGGTCTTGGCATAGACGTAATATGTGCCGGGTTCGCTGATTGCAGTGTTCTCGTCGATCTTGGGAACTGCCTCACTGCCTTCAAACTCCAAATATCCAGAATTGATCGGCGCATAGTAATATGTCACCTCGGCGTCTTCCGGAGCACCCTCGACAGACAGAAGCGGAAGAAGCTTTTCGCCCACCGTGCAGGTCGTCTTGGAAAGAGATACGGTCAAATCGGGATAGGCCTTGTTGATGTCGCCGCTGATCTCAAATTTTTCTTCGCCCGCCTTGAGCTTGTACTTTACCGCGGCTTCGCCGATCAGCGCGATTTCCACAGTGACGGTATGCCATCCCGCGTCCGCGGAATCGAACGTCTTCTTGGCGGTAAAGCCCGTTCCTTCTTTGAGTTTGATTTCATTTGTGCCGTCTGTAAACGTCAAGTCGATTGGAATCGTGCCGCCGTCCGTCGTGCCGTCATAGCTGCGGCCAATGGAATCGGGCTTGTTCATGCACCAGATCTCCGTCCGCGTGTCTTCTTCGGGGATATACGTGCCGCCGCCCCCTTCTGCCGGACCACTTGGGGGCGTATAGATCCCACCACCTTCGCCGGTCGAACCGCCGGGTGGTACAAGGACTCCACCGCCCTCGCCACCGGTCTCACCGCCGCCGATGACACCGTCAGAAATGCTCACGTCCCCACCCTCGGCAAAAGCCGATGTCGGCAGGAGCGTCAGGCAGAGCGTGAGCGCCAAAAACAGACTCAAAATTCGTTTTTTCATAGGATCCTCCTGTGTGAAAAAGTGCAGTTTTCTATCGTCAGCCCGGTAAAATCCGGGCGGGGGTTTACCGTTCTTCCGGGATAAGCCGCAGACGCTTCGCGGCGGTTTTCGCTTCGCTTCGCCGCCGGACGTCCAGCTTATCCAGAATGTGGCTTACATGGGTCTTTACCGTGGGCAGCTTGATGTCCATGATCTGCCCGATCTCCGCGTTGCTCTTGTCGGCGCAGATCAGGTGCAGAATTTGCAGCTCCGTGGGCGTCAGGGCTTCCCCCGGCGCGAGGCGCGGTTCCAGAAAGCGGGGGTAATACGCCGCCTGCAAGCGCACGTCGTCCATCAGCTGCTTTTTCCACCGGGCGCTTCCGCTCCAATCCAGCCGTTCCAGCAGGGGCAGCACCGCCGCGCCGTAGACGCTGACGGTTCGGATGAAGTGGTATTCCGCCGCGGCGTTCAATGCGCCAATCAGGCGCTGCCGCCATGCTTCGTTCCTGCTTCGGTACAGGGCGATGGCGGCGAGGATGTTCAGATGGATGCCGTCGATGTGCCGCCCGCAGCTGCGGACGTAATCTTCCAGCGGGGAGAGGGTCAGCATCGACGCCCCCGGCTTCCCGTCCGCCAGCTCCACCATGGCCTGCGTGAGATACTGGTAGCGCTTCATGACGTTTACCCGCATGGGGTCTCTGGGCGCTTTTTCCCGATACCATGTGTCGGCGCAGTCCAGATCGCCGGTATGGAGGGAAATTCGGACGAGCATGGCGTCCATATTGGGCAGGAACCGCTCCCGCCCTTCCTCGGCGAATTTTTCCCGGAGGGATTCGATCGTCCGATAAGCGTCCTCGCTCTGCCCTGCCGCAAGAAGGCTTCGGGCCAGCAGACCGTTGATGGCGAATTCCATGTCCGGCGTGCCGCGCTGGCGTATCTCGCTGATGCGGGGGATGATGGTCAGCATCCGGCCGGTGATGTTCTCGCCCTTTTCAAATTTGCTTTCGGCGATGGCGCAGTCCGCAAGGCCAACACCGTCCCGCCCCAGCACGGCCTCCACCGGGGCGCGGAGCGTCTGGTAAAGCAGGTCGTCCCGCTTGCTCCAGACGGAAAAGTCCTTGCCGCCGTTCATGACGCTGGGCAGGGCGCTGGTGACGGAGAAGGACGGGAGGGAGACCTCCTTATTGGTCATCAGCCGGAACACGGCGGGAATGGTCTCCGTCAGCCCTTCCACGCCCCGCTGAGGCAGGGAGATGTCCAGCCACGCCAGACGGCTGCGGGCCTGCTTGCCTGCGGCGTCGTCCCTGCCGCACCGCTTTCCGAATTCCTGCAATTCGTGATACCAGCGCTCAGAGCCTTCGTAATCCATGGCCAGAGCGCACAGCATACTCATGCCCTGCATCAGCGCGGGGGAAGCCGCGATCTCCGCTTCCGGGAGACTGCGGTAGTATTTTTCCATTTCGCTGTAATGCCCCATGCCGGGGTGCAGTTCCGCGTTGCGGATGAGAAGCTCGGAGACCTTGGCGTGGTCGCCGCATCGGGTGTAGCATTCCAGCGCGTGGGCGTAATCCTCTTTCAGCTCGTAGTAGAGCGCGCCCCGGCTGAAAAGCGCCCGGCGCTTTTCCTCGCTGTATTCCCGCTCCATCTCCCACAGAAGGAAGCTGCGGAACTGCGGCCAGAAGCGGAAATGCTGCACGTCGTCATAGCGGAGCATGGTGGTGTGGCTCAGGAGCCAGTCCAGCCGGTCGCCCGCGTGGGGGTCGCCGCTGACCATCCGCGCCATTTCCAGATTGAACCGTTCAAAGGGCGCCAGCTCCAGCAGAAACCGCCGCACGGGAAGGTCGAACCGCCGGTAGATCGCAGCCTCAAAATAGGAGAACACCTCCCGGAATGCCCGCGCCACGATCTCCGGGCCGAAGGGCCTCCCGCCGGACATGCACCGGGCGGTGACGGCGACGCCCAGAGGGTAGCCGACGGATTCTCTCAGAATACCGCCGGTCTCGCTGTCCGTCACGGCGACGCCGCAGCCGGAAAAGTATTTGCAGATATCCTCCCGGTCAAAGAGCAGGTCGTCGGCCTCCAGCGTGGTCATCAGGCCGGAATACTGGAACGCCGTCAGATATCCGGGCGGCGCGCCCCGGGAGAGAAGCAGGAAGCGTTTGCCCGGGTCGGAGCGGATCAGCTCGCACAGCGCCTGCCCGCCATCCTCCGCCGGTATCATCTGAAAATCGTCAATGAGCAGGATTTCCCACCCATCCGAAAGGGCGGGAAGGGCAAATTCCGCCGCGCCCGCGTTCAGCCGCAGCACATCCCGTCCGGAGAGCAGGGCATCGGACAGCGTGCTTTTCCCGAAGCCGCAGGGCGCGCTGAAAAAGAGAACGCGCCCGCGCTCCATAAAGCTGTCAAACCGCTGCCGGACAGACGGCTTCACGATAATATTCCCGGTCACGTTCTCCCTCCTTTTCGCCGGCAAAGGGACATACCCCGTGCCATACGCATTCCAACGCCATTTTATCTTTATTATACATAACCGCCAGAAAATGTAAATCATGCCAAAGTATGATACGGAGTGATTTTTGCTGTCTCCTTTCCGCAGAAACGCAAAACAGACGGATACATTTTTGCCTTGAGAGGGCGAAAAACAGGAACCCCTGCCGGAAACTGTCAGACTTTGGCAGTCCCCGGCGGGGGTGAAGGTATGATGGATGTGATCTATGGAGCGATAATACCGCGCCCGCATCATGGCGGAAATGAGTCAGGAAATCATTTGCCGGAAAAGATGACCGGCCTGTTCTATCAGACTTCAGGTGCCGTATTTCGCAGGCGACCCATCATGCCTGCTCAAACAGCGGCTTTATCTTCTGGTGGTAGATTCTGGTGAAGCAGATAAACGTCACCGTGCCGCTGACGATTTCCGCGATGGGGAAGGCCAGCCAGACCCTCTGCACCTCCCCTGTCAGGCTCAGCAGATAGGCCACCGGGAGCAGTACCACCAGCTGACGGCACAGGGAAACAATGGTGGAGTAAATGCCGTTGCCCAGCGCCTGAAAGCTGGCGCCCAGCGCAATGCAGATGGCCGCAATGGGGAAGCTCCAGCTGATGGTGCGCAGAGCGACCCGGCCGATCTCCAGAAACGCCTGGGAGGGGTTGAACATCCCCAGCAGCAGATCCGGGAAGAACTGGAATACCAGCAGTCCCACCGTCATGAGACACAGCGCCGCGGTGCAGGAGATTTTCAGCGTTTTGGTGATCCGCTGGGGCTTGCGGGCGCCGTAGTTGTAGGCGATGATGGAAATGGTGGCGTTGTTCAGGCCGAACAGGGGCATGAAGAAGAAGCTCTGGAGCTTGAAATACACGCCGAACACGCCGGTCGCCGTCTCGGCGAAGCCCTGCAAAATCTGGTTGATGCCGAAATTCATCACAGAGCCGATGCCGTTCATCACGATGGAGGGAATGCCCACCGTCAGGATAGCGCCCACGGTCTTGCCCTCCAGGGGCAGATACTTTTTGTGCAGCTGTACCTCCGGGTTGAATTTCAGGTTGAAAATGATGACCATGATGCCGGACACCCACTGGCCGATCACCGTGGCAATGGCCGCGCCGGCAATGCCCATGGCGGGCAGGCCGAACCATCCGTGGATGAGAATGGGGTCGAGAATGATGTTGATGATCGCGCCGATGGACTGGGTGATCATGGTATGCACCGTCCGGCCGGTGGATTGCAGCAGCCGCTCGCCCAGAATGGATGCGAAGCAGCCGACGCTGAACACGCAGCAGATGCTGGTGTAGACAATGCCGCCCTCCACGGTCTCCGGGTTGTCGGACTGAATGGCAAAATAGGGGCGCACGCCGAACAGACCGAACAGCACGAACAGCACCATGGCAATGGCCATCAGCACGATGCCGTTTCCGGCGGCGCGGTTGGCGGCCTCCTGATTTTTCTCACCCAGACTCTTGGAGAGCAGGGAGTTGACGCCCACGCCGATGCCCACGGCGAAGCCGATCAGCAGGTTCTGGATGGGGAAGGCCAGAGACAGCGCCGTCACCGCGCTCTCCGACACCTGAGAAACGTAGATGCTGTCCACCACGTTGTAAAGCGCCTGCACCAGCATGGATATGACCATGGGCAGCGCCATGTTGGCGATCAGCTTCCCGACGGGCATGACGCCCATTTTGTTTTCCTGTAAAGTAGCTGCAGTCATAATTCTCTCCAAATCAAAAATCGTTTACAATATAGTGTAGCAGAGTTTTGCCGATTACGCAAGTATCCGGAGTAATTCTGCCGATCAATATGTCCTGAACGCAAAGAAATGCCCCGCCGCTTTACAAGCG
>OFMM01001320.1_pt1 | contig 12101 bp, 8 predicted proteins | sample 1541811 | NCBI WGS metagenome assembly OFMM01 (sample SAMN04209246, study PRJEB22552) | human gut metagenome | biome: gut; material: feces | host: Homo sapiens | place: USA: Oklahoma
TCTGCATCACGGGGCCCAGATAGCGGCCGGTGACCTCAGCGATGGAAGCGCCGTCATTGCGCTCGCTCATCATGCCGGAGAAGTAGTCATGTACGCCGCCGGCAAAGATGGTGCCGAAGGTGATCCACAGGAACACCACGGGACCCCACAGAGCACCCTGCAGTGCACCAAAGATGGGGCCCAGACCTGCAATGTTCAGCAGCTGGACGAGGAACAGCTTCCACTGGGGCATCACAACGTAGTCGACGCCATCGTTGATGCGCACAGCAGGAGTTTCGCGGTCGTCCGGTCCGAACGTGTTGTCCACGATCTTACCATAGACAAAGTAGCCGATGATAAGGAGCGCCAGACACAGTAAGAAACTAATCATACCAGAAACCTCCTTTTGAATTTCAGCCGCCGACAGCTTATGCCATACTGCGGCTATGACCGATCTCTGGCTTCATGTTAACACCTTTTTCATAATTGTGTTAATATTTTTTAGGTATGGTTCCTATATCAAAAAGTATATGGCAGCTTATTTTATTTGTTTATTTAAACTTGTATTTTATGTCGATAGTTCGTTTTAATTTGTTCTATTGTTTCTCGAAAATATTCTTCCGGGAACGGTCAAAAGCGTCCCCGCCAAACTTTGCGCCGCCTTTTTGTGCACTTTGCTTAATCGTTTGCGATTTTCTCCCCAAAACGTGGAATTTGAGACGAAAAGAAGGGAAATCTGTCCTCTCAGGTGGGGCACCCGTGAAAATGGGCTAGCAGAGCGTCCGCAGACGCTCCGCTAGCCCGAAAATAAAAACAATTCTTCCGCTGCAACAACGACGACCGCCGCCAGCGGCGGAAACAGGGAGGAGTTGTTGGGGCAGCGGCCAGCAAGACGCGCGTGCCGCCCAAGGCACGATGCGGATGCTGGGTGCCGCAACCCGGAAGACGCGGCGCGCATTTCAAATCTTCTTTCACCCGCTGTCCTTAATGGTGGCATCCGCCTGCTTGTGCAGCAACTGCACAAACAGCTGCTCCTCCGGCTGCAAAGGCTCCCGCTCCGGGTACACCAGCACGTCCCGCATCTGCTGCTTCTGCGCCGGGCAGTTATGCAGTGCCAGATGGTACTGCTCCAGCGCGCGCTGCGGCATGGGGGACGACCACATATAGGCCGTGGGCAGGTTTTGCAGAATGGATAACTGGCTGCACCGCTCGTACACATGGATGCGGCGGTTGGGGTTTGCCTGCCAGCGGGAAACAGTGCTCTCCTCCCCGGGCAGATGGGTGTCGCCGTGCAGCACCTCGATGTAATCGTTCAGTTCGTCCAGCTCGCGCACCTGCCGCCGCGCCAGCGGGCTGTCCTGACTGGTGAGCAGCAGGTAGGAAAACTCCATGATAGGCTCCTGCCGCAGACCGTGGCGCTGGCAGTAGCGCAGATAATAGTCCTCGTCCTCGGCGGCATAGCGCAGCAGTGCTATGTGGTAGCCCTGCCGCAGCACAAAATCCAAAGCTTCAATGGCACCGCTCTCCCGGATATGCACCCGCAGCTGCTCGCTGCGGGCTGCCTGCTGCAAAAAATCCACCGCCGCATAGGAGGCGTAGGTGGCATGGGTCAGCACCACCCGCAGCTCGGCGCAGCTGCGCTGCTGGTGCGCCTCCTGCTTCAGCTCGTCCACCTGCTGCAGCACCCGCTGCGCCTGCCGGATGAACCGCTTGCCCTGCTCGGTGGGGATCATGCCCGTGGAGGAGCGCTCAAAGATGCGCAACCCGTATTCCTCTTCCAGATTCTTCAGCGCCTTGCTCACATTGGGCTGCGCCGCGTACAGCTGCTTTGCCGCCGCCGACACCGACCCCCATTTCATGATGGCTACCAGATACCGCAGTTCCGTAATATTCATGAACCCCTCCGCGTTGTTTGCAGTCGTAACTGTATTGTAACAATTTCTCCGCGCCGCTGTCAAGCGGGGGAGAATAAACCCTCTCAGTCCGCTCCCCCTTGCACCAAAGCCCCCGGGTGCTATATAATAAGGAAAAACACAAAGGAGGGGCTGTACCATGCCGGAATACCGCGTGCTGCGCATTGACGAGCAGCTGTACGGCTGCGAGGAGCTGCCCGCCGGGCAGCCGGTGCTGTGCGATGTGACCCTGACCGATGCCGCCGGGGCTGCCAGCATCCTGCCCTACCCGGACAGGGAGTTGACCCGTCTGGCAATCGACGAAGGAGACACCGTCTGTCTGCTGCCGGACGGCACCCTGCACAAGCTGTAAGGAGTAATTTTATGCATAATATCTATTTCACCCGCCACGGCGAGACGGTATGGAACGTGGAAAATAAGATCTGCGGCATGACCGACAGCCCGCTGACCGCCCACGGGCAGCAGCAGGCGCGGCAGCTGGGCGAGCTTGTCCGGGACTGCGGCCTGCACATTGACGAAATTCTGTACTCTCCCCTTTCCCGCGCCGCCGACACCGCAAAGGCCATTGCCGCCGCTACCGGTCTGCCCGCCCGCTGCGAGCCCCGCCTGCGGGAGCAGTGCTTCGGCAAATACGAGGGCACGCCCCGGGACGGTGCGGAGTTCCGCATCTCCAAGACCCACTTTGCCGACCGCTATGACGGCGGCGAAAGCATGATGCAGCTGGCACAGCGCATCTACAACCTGCTGGACGAGTTGAAGGCGGATACCGGCAAGACCTATCTGCTGGTGGCGCACAACGGCATTGCCCGGGTGGTGCACTCCTATTTTTACGACATGACCAACGAGGAGTACGCCGCTGCGGGCATCAAAAACTGCCAGCTGGTGGAGTATACCTTTGAATAACCAAAAAAGCCGCCGGGGCCCCGGCGGCTTTTCTGTTATTACTCGTCAACCATGACGGTAATGGAATTTCTGGTCTTTTGTCACAAACATATACACGCTCACCGCCAGCGCGGCAAGCTCGGCGGCGGTGACAGCCAGCCACACGCCGTCAATGCCCCACAGGGCGGGCAGCAGGAGCAGCGCGGCAAGCTGGAACACCAGCGTGCGCAGAAAGGAGATGAGGGCGCTGGTCACGCCATCGCCCAGCGCCGTGAAGAAGGAGGACGCATACACGTTGAAGCCCATGATGAGAAAGCTCAGCGCATACAGCCGGAACGCGCGGCTGGTCAGCGCCAGCAGCTGGGCGTCGTAGCCCACAAAGATGCGTGCCACATAGGGAATAAGCACCATGGATACGGCGGTCATGCTCACAGCTACCACGGCGATCAGGCGCAGGCTCTTCTGGTAGAGGTTATGCACCTCGGCATGGTTGCGCGCGCCGTAATGGAAGCTGACGATGGGTGCGCTGCCCACGGCATAGCCCACGAACACCGCCACAAACAGGAAGGCAGCGTACATGATGACGCCGTAAGCCGCCACGCCGTTTTCTCCGGCAAGCCGCAGCAGCTGGAAGTTATACAGGATATTGACCAGCGACATGGAAAGGTTGGTCATCAGCTCAGAAGAACCGTTGATACAGGCATCCCACAGCACGCGGCCGTAAAACTGCGTTCTGCACAGGTGCAGGCGGCTGGTATTGTGGTGGTCGATAAAATAGAACACCGGCAGCACGCCGCCCACCAATTGGCTGATGAGGGTTGCAACGGCAGCGCCCTCCACACCCCAGTGCAGCATACCCACCATTACCACGTCCAGCACCATGTTGGTGCAGCCTGCACCAACGGTGAACCAGAAGCCCAGAAGCGGCTTTTCGGCGGTGACGAAAAAGCTTTGGAACATATTTTGCAGCGCAAAGGGCGGCAGCGCCAGCATCAGGATGCGCCCGTAGCGCACGGCGTAGTCCAGCAGCTCGCCCTTTGCGCCCAGCAGCATGGCGACTGGGCGCAGGAGCAGGATGCCCAGCACGGCCAGCACACTGACCGAGATGAGCGCTGCCAGCAGAAACATGGTAAAATAGCGGTCGGCTTTTTTCTGGTCACCCTCGCCCAGCGTGATACCAACGATGGCGCTGCCGCCGGTGCCCAGCATAAAGCCGACAGTGCCCAGCAGCTGCGGCAGCGGCATGATGAGGTTGACCGCCGCAAAGGCCGTTTTGCCCACAAAGTTGGAAACACACAGGCCGTCCACGATGCCGTAGATGGAGGTGAACAGCATGGTGCCGATGCAGGGCAGCACGAACCGCAGCAGGCGGGAATAGGTAAAATGATCGGACAATTGGATGGTTTCCTTTGGCATAGCTCCTCCTTTTCTGAGATCCGTATATGCAAAAAGGCCGGATAAGAACCACCGCTCCGGTGCGTTCCCTCTTCTGCTGCGGCACTACGGTGCCCACAGCCTCCGGGAAGCGCGAACGATGACATCTTATCCGGCCCTTCAATTACGTTGAAACAGCCCTCCGATGAGCGAAAAACAGTATAGCAAAGTTTATTTTTGATGTCAAGCCCTGCTTTGCATCATTCTGCCGCAAAGTGTAAAACACGAAAAAAGAGAACACCCGCTGCGAATGCGGCGGGCGTTCTCTTTTTTGAGCAAGGGTGGGGTGACGATTCCCACATCTCCTAACAATGGGCGACGGCTGCCTGTTCCGTCCTCCGTTGCTCATTTTTATTATAGCATAAAGTGTGTGCTGTTCAAGTTTCTTCATGCTCCGCTGCAAGGCGGACAAAGGGCGCGATGGCGTTGGCGTCGCCGTGGCGGACGATGGAGTAGGTAATGTCGCAGTAGGGCTGGATGGCGGTGCTCTTTTCCACGGTGGAGATAAGCAGCACCTGCAATTGCAGGCGGCGGAACAGTTCCATCATGGGGCGGATGCGGTCGCTGGTCATTTTACTGAACGCCTCGTCCAGCAGCACCAGACGGATGCTGTTCTCGCTCTTCTGGTAAATTTGCAGAAGGCTGGCGCAGATGGCCACATAGAAGGGCGCCTGATTCTCGCCGCCGGAGGAATCGCGGCTGACGCGGGACAGATACGCCTGCTGCCCGGTGACCTGATTGGTCACCTTGATATCGTAGTCCAGATAGGTGCGGTAGTCCACATAGTCCGAAAGGGTTGCACCGGCGGCGGTGCGTCCCTCCTGCCGGGCGCGGGTGTTCTCGTCCACATCCGCCATGATCTTTTCCATCAGTTCGTCCACCTGACGCTCATAGGCGGGGTCGGCGGTGGCGGCAAGGTTATCCAGAGAGTCGCCCTCGGTCATCTGCTGGTTGCCCTTGTCCACGATGACCTGATAGAACGCCGCCAGCTGCGGGTCGCGGCTGGGCTCCAGCTCAAAGCGGTAGACTTCCTCGCCGTAGGTCAGCTGCTCCATGACCTTGTTCAGTTCCCGGAACTGCCGCCGGGCGTTGAAGATATCGTCCTTCATGCGGAACAAGATATCTTTGCGGAAGCGGTCCTTGCAGTCCCGCTGCGCCTGCTCCAGGCGGGCAGCGTAGCGCTCCAGGTCGATGCGCACAAGGCTTTCGTGCTGGGCGCGGTACTGTTCCAGCCCGGCAAGACCCAGAGGATAATCGCAGACATAGCGCCGGTTGTATTCCCGCTGCGCCGGTTCAAGGGTGCTGTTCAGGTAGACGGTCAGGGCATCGTCCAGCTTGGCCTGTGCCTTTTCGGCGGCCTGCGCGGCGGCGCGGGGGGACTTGTCCGGCCCGGTCAGCGCCTGCTGACGGCTGCGGGAGAGCGGTTCCACCAGCGGGTGGGCAGCAAAAAAGCTCTCTGCGGCCTGTGCGCTCTTTTCGGCGGTGTCCACCGCCTTTTGCTGCTCTGCCTCACAGGAGGAGATCTGTTTTTCGCACACGCGCAGATCGCCGCCGGTCTGCTCCACGGCGGTGCGAGCGGCCTCCCATGCGGCTTCGCGCACCTCTTCCTCCTTATACAGCTGCTGCAAAAGCGGATTCTCGCGGCACTCGGCCAGCTTTGCGGCCTGCTCGTCCACGGCTTCCCGGGCGGCGGTCAGGGCGGCGCGGGCGTCCCACAAAGCGGCAAGTTCTTCCAGCGTGGTGCCGCGCAAAAGGGTCTGGTACTGGCTGTAGGCGGCTTTCAGGTTCTGCTCTGCCTGTGCGGCGGCGCGTACTTCTTCAGCAAGGGCGTTCATCTCCCCTGCCAGTGCCCCGGCGCGGGCGCGGCGGGCTTCCAAGCCGATATAGCGCTGCGGGGTGCGCAGACGCTCCAACCGGAAGGGATGGTGGCGCAGAAGGTCCCGGGTGGCGCTGTCGGGGTAGTTTTCCAGCGTGTCGGGGGTGTCGCAGCAGACGATGCGGCGCAGGATGGTGTCGGCGTACTGCGCGGCAAGCGGGTTTTCGCTGGTGACCTGTGCCGCCAGACTGTCGGCAGGAGCAGTGTCGGCGCGGCGATTGGCCTTGCGCAGACCCGGGGTGTCCAGCAGACTGATGGGGCCGACTTTCTCTTTCAGCGCCACAAAGGCGCTCTTTGCGGCGGCGTAGTGGGCGGGCGGCACAAGGATATCGAACCGGCGGTCGCCCAGACAAGCTTCCACGCAGTCCTGCCAGCTCTCGTCCTCCACGTTCAGCAGTTCGCAGAAAATGCGGGCGTCCGGCTCCATGCCCCGGCTTTTCAGCTCGGCATTCACGGCGTCCCGCACCCGGGTGGCGGCGTCGCCGTGGGGGTACACCCACTTGCCGCCGGATACGGCGTCCAGCTCGGCGCGTTTCTCGGTCTGCTGCCGCTGCAAGGCGGCGGTGTGCTGCCGGGCGGCAAAATAGGCTTCCTCCAGCGGCTTTTCCTGTGCGGTCAGCCAGTCGGTCAGGGCGGGCAGGGTGTCCGGGGTCAGGTCTGCCATCTTCTGCCCGGCGGCAAAGCCGCTGCGGCGCAGCACCGCCAGCAGGTTGCCGGTCTTTTCGGCGGCTTTTTCGGCGGTGTCGGCGCGGAGGGCGGCGGCATCCAGTGCGGTCTGCCGGTGTGCCAGCTCCTCGCTGAGGGCATCCAGTGCGCGCCCCTCGCCGCTGGCACCGGCGGCGCTGTGGGCGGTCAGGTAAGCGCGGCGGGCTTCCGCTTCGGCGGTCTTGGCTTCGGCGTAGCGGGTGCGCAGCGTTTCCTGCTGGCGGCGTCCGGCGTCTACCCGCTCCTGCCAGACAGCCTTTTCCCCGGCATCGGCAGCAGCCCGCGCCAGCAGGGCGGCACCCCGGTTCACAAGGGCTTCGGTCTGCTTTTCGGTGGCTTCGCGGCCAAAACGGACGATCTCGTCCAGCGCATCGGCGCGGGTCTGGGCTTCGGCCAGAACAGCGTGCAGGTTTTCCAGCTCCAGGCGGTCACCCTGCAAGGCTTCCAAGTCCAGTTCCGGCTGCGGGAGGATGTACTGGTACAGAAACTCCCGGAAATTCGGGATCTCGTCCATGCTGGTGCCCATCTGGAACACCTCGTTGAATTTTTTGCCCAGCGGGCTGGCTGCGCGCCCGATGCCCAGTGCGCGGCATATTCTGTCCCGCGCTTCGCTGGGGCTGCGGGTGTAGGAAAGCCGCCCCTCGGCGGGCTTGAAGTCCTCCTTGGCGCTGGGCGCACCGGTGCGCGGGTCGATGAAGGGCAGCTGTTCCAGCGTGATGCCGTCCTCCGAGATGTACCACGTCTGGTCGCCGGGGTGCAGCTCCTGCATGGGGCCTTCGGACTCCACCCGCACCGCGATGACAAAGCTGGTGTGCTTTACGCTGTCCCAGAACTCTGCCCCGATATACGCCACGGTATGCCCCGGGCGGCGGTAGGCGTTTTCGCCGCGCTGCTTGGCGTGGACAGAGCCCTGCAGGGTGCGTCCGCTTTTCTTATTGCCCAGCGCATTGAAGTTGCGGTTGGTGGTAAGGCAGTAGCGGATGGCGTCCAGAATGGTGGTCTTGCCCACGGCGTTCACGCCGATCATATAGGTCAGGCGGGCGCAGTCGAAGGTGGTATTTTCAAAGTTGTGCCAGTTGATAAGTTTCAGGCGCTTGAGTTCGATCATACTTCAACCTCCCCTGCTTCCGTGTCTGCGCCCTCCGGGCGCTCGTACAGGCCAAGTTCGGTGCGGGTGCGGGCGCTCTCGGCGGCGGCATCCGCAAGGTCGGCGTCCGGCAGCGCCAGCAGCACCGTGGGGAACACTTCAATGCGGCTGTCCAGCCCGGAGAGCCGTCCCACCGGACGCGCCAGATTGTACCGGCGCAACGTGCGCATGAGCTTTTCCAGCGTTTGCTGATCCAGCTTGCGGGGCAGGTTCATCTTTTGCAATTCGGCCTGTACTTCCTCCACGGTCACCAGCACCTCGTCCGCGCTGGCGGCAAGGCTTTCCCGCTTTTGCAGGTACAAAAGCCGCAGCACCAGCAGCAAAATGCTCTCGTACTTGAGCAGCCGTGCCTGGCTGCCCTCATGCTCGTTGACCAGCGCCGCCGCCTGCATGGGTGCGGGGTACAAAAGCACCGCGTAGCCCAGCGGTTTGAACACCGCGCGCACCTCGTTGAGGTGATCCTGAATATACAGATATTTCGCCCGCTGTTCCTCTACGCAGCCCAGCACAAAGCAGTGGTTGAGCAGATAGTTTGCGGTCTCTTCCAGCAGATCAATGGTTGCCATCCGTGTTTACCTCCTTGCGGCGGGTCAGGACAAAATCCTGAAACCGGAAGCCGCCGCGCTCCACCCAGTTTCCGGTCATGGTGATATCATACTCCCGGTGCGGCGACTGGGAATAGGTGTGCAGGCCGATGATGCCTGTAAAGTCGTTCGGGTATTCCTCCACAAGGGTGGAGGCGTTCACCTGCGGGCGGGCAGCCAATGCCTGCTGCGCCAGCAGTGCCACGTTTTCCTCGGTGACGGCAAGGCGGGCGTAGTCCAGCAGAAGCTGCTGCTCCTGCCGCAGCCGGGCGGGGTCAAGGGGCTCGGTGCGCACCGGGGCAAGGGGTGCTTCGGTGCGGGGCGCGGCGGGGGGATACAGCGGCTTTGTGCCGAACACTGCCGCCGGGTACAGGTGCAGCCGCGCTGCCACCGGGCCGTCGTCCGGCTCAAACAGCTGCTCCGGGCTGCGGATCTCCTCGGCGTAGCGGCGCAGCAGGGCGGTGACGCTGCCCTGCGCCGAGCGGTCGCTCAGCAGCAAAAACTGTGCCCGCTGCACCGCCCGCTTGCGGTAGCGGATGTGGCTGGCATCGATCTCCTTCATCAGGGTGCTCATCTCTTCCAGCGCGTCCCTCTGCTGCTGGATGAGGGCACGCACCCGGGGTGCAGCCTCGCCGGGGGCGCAGCGCTCCACCCGGGCGTAATCCAGCGCTAAGCGCGGCAGCTGGTTCTGCTCGCAGTCGTCCAGTTCTTCTTCCAGATAGGCGCGATAATTGAACAGGTTATCGCTTGTTTTAAAGCGATGGTACGCCGCCGCCACAACTTTTTCTTCGTACTGATCGAACAGTTCCAGCACCTCCTGCGGGGTGCGGTTATGGGTCAGGCGGTCGATATAATGCCCAATGGAAGCGTTGAGGGCGCGCAGAGACTTGTTCAACGTTTCAAGGTCTGCCGCCACCTCCCGCAGCACGTTCTCGTAGGGGCTTTTTTCCTGCCCGATGCTGCCCAGCAGCTGCCACGCCTTGTACAGCTTGCCGGTGTAGGTGACCACCCGGGGGTTCAGTATTTCTTCCAGCGCGTCCAGCAGCGGGGTGACCTCCGGCATAAAGGCAAAGGTGGGCTCCGTCTCGTAGCTGCCGGGCTGCTCCTCCAGCCAGCCGGTGCGGCGCAGACGCAGCAAAAAGCCCACCGCCAGCGTGTGGGGGTCGCGGGTGGGCTGCTCGTCCTCATCGCCCGCGCCGTCGGCGTCCAGCGCCAGCGGCTTTGCCAGCGCGGCAAAATAATCCTCAGCGCGGGAGACGGCCTCGGCGCGGGAAATGCTGTAATCTGCCGTATGGCGGCACTCCTCCCAGAGCAGCAGCAAAAGCTCTGCATAAAACGCCCGGTTGGGCCCCGCCAGCGGGCGGAACAGCCGTGGGCTGACCAGTTCAAACAGCTGCATGGAAACGTCCTTTCTGTGTGAGTTCGATACCCTTTTATTGTACCACAGCGGGCGGGGTTTGTCACAAAAAGGCGAAAAAAAGCCCGCCGGGCAAGGCGGGACGATTTGGAATGCGCGCCGCGTACGCTTTGCGCATAAGCAGCGGAAGAATTATTTTTATTTCGCGTTTGTCGCGCTCTGCGGAGCGCTCCAAACGCATTTTCACGGGAGGGGTTCACGCAAAAAGCCCCGGGGAGCGGGGTGCTCCTCGGGGCGGGGTGCAGTTACTGTGCAGTGGTATTGGTCAGCTCAAAGCCGATGGCAACATAGGTCTTGCCGCCGATGGTCCATGCGCCGACCCCCAGCGCGGTAAGCTCCAGCGTTATGCCGTTTTTCTTTGCGTTGGCAATCTCCTCGTTCACGGTGCGGAGCAGAGCTCGAACATTGGTAGAGTTCGCTTTGATGGCTGCGGTTTTGGCGGCCTCGTAGAAAAGCGGCACATAACCTTTTCCGGTGTCTTTTTTCAGTTCCCAGCAAAGCATCACCTGCCGCACCGTGGTCTTACCATCGCCATCTGTTTTGTAGAGCGTCTCACCGGTCAGGCTGTCCGCGCCGTGTTTCTCCTCGATGTGCTCGATGGCCAGCCTCTTGATGTCGGCATCGTTTTCAAAGCTCGTCCCGAATGTCTTATTCAGCGCGTCAAGATAGGCGCTTTCCACCTTGGCGTCAAACTCGGGGTTGCCGGGGTCACTGCTGTCGCTGCAGGCGGTGAACAGCGCCAGTGCCATGATACCGGCCAGAAGAACAGCCGCAAGACGCTTTAACTTTTTCATGCAATGCTCCTTTTATAAAATGCAGGGGCCCCATGCGGATGCACAGGGCATTCTGCTTTCATTTTACAGCAGCGCGGCAGGGTTCGTCAATGGCAAGTGTGCCTGTTTTTTGCCGGGATTTTTGGGCAGAGCGCAAAAAAGCCCCGGGCGGGGCAGGACGATTTGGAATGCGCGCCGCGTGCGCTTTGCGCATATTCAGCGGAAGAATTATTTTTATTTCGCGTTTGTCGCGCTCTGCGGAGCGCTCCAAACGCATTTTCACGGGAGGGGTCGCAACGGTAAGCGGCATTTACCGCAAGCAAGACAGAAAAAAGCCCCGGAGGGCGGGTGCTCTCCGGGGAAGAAAGGACTGATGATTCTTTACTTATTTGTGGTAGTTGGGGTTCTTGACCTTGAACGCAATTGCCATGTAGCTATGCTTGCTATCTCCCTTGACAACAACGCCAATGTCTGTCCAAGCGCCATTCTGGTTGATATTGACATTTGTATCGGTATTGACCTTCTTCGAGATCTCGTTCAGAATGAGACCCAGTATCGTATCCTCATAGGAGAAGTTCGTCGCCACGAGAACCGTCAGATACTCTTTGTCCTTACCCTTTACTTCGCCGCCAAGAACGAACTTATAACCAAAGATGCTGCCAGAAGCATTGATCTTCTCATCCAAGAACTTTTCTGCTTCAGCCTTCAGGGCTTTGTTATTATCTACGCTTGCAGTGCTGGTGCTGTACTTGCCCAGAACCTTATCCTCAGCCGTTGTGTCCTCTTTCATGCTGCCAGTGTTGCCGCCGCCGGAACAGGCAGTGAGCATCACCATAGCCATTGCGCCTGCAAGCAGCAGAGCGACGATCTTTGACAGTTTCTTCATAGGGGTATCCCTCCAATCAGCGTTTTTTGTGGATATGTTTCTTTTTTCTCGAAAGGCTTTCGCAACCATCGTTGCCTTTCTGCCCTGATTATATCCGACACCTGACGGTTTTGTCAATCGGGAATATCGCTAAACTTCCCGAAACAGTTTCGTGAAAATGATGAAAATAAGCGGGATTTGTTGCAGTTCTGGTATGTTCTGGAATCAATTCTGTCGACAGTCTACGGAATTTTCGTTTCCCCGCCCCGGCGGCGCGGTTTTGCCGGGTGCGGGAGCACTTAAATTTGGACATATGTTGTGTTAGCGGTATTAACTCCCTCAGACGCGGCTTGCGCCGCGCCAGCTCCCTCTGGGAGGGTATTTCCCCATTATTTTGCCTTTTTACACATTTTCACCACGTTTTAGTGGTAAAATCATGTCCAGATTGAAACGAACTTGGAGGAAGTACCCATGCAACACTGTCCCGCCCGCGCGGCACAGCGGCTGGCGGCGGCAGTTCTGGCGC
>OFMM01001323.1_pt1 | contig 12077 bp, 8 predicted proteins | sample 1541811 | NCBI WGS metagenome assembly OFMM01 (sample SAMN04209246, study PRJEB22552) | human gut metagenome | biome: gut; material: feces | host: Homo sapiens | place: USA: Oklahoma
CGTCCGTCGCGGCGTATTCGCCTTCCTCCCTGACGCGCCAGAGGCGGACGCCGCTGTGTTGCGCCGCACCGACATCCGCCAGATGGAAATCGCGGGCCAGGCACAAATCGAAGAGTGCCAGTAGGAGCCTCTGGCGAATCGCTTCGCCGCCTGCTCGGCTGTGGGCTGTTTGGTGTGCCGTTATATTGTAACCGACGTCTCTGACCGGTCTTTCCAGCGGAACGTCAGCTGCTTTTGGGTTCTTTCCTGTCCCGGATAAACGATGACCTGATCCACTGTTCCTGCGAACATGCTCTCGTCGAAGTCTGCTACATTCTCCATCTGCATTAGCCTTTGGAGATAAGCTTCTATTTTTCTGCGGCGACCGACCCTGTCCATGATCTGATCTCTGACCTTCTGCGTCTTTGCCTTCAGCGCTTCGTACCGGGCATACAGCGGTTCTACCCGCCGGTTGTATGCCTCCTGGTCCTGGGCCTTCGTTGCGTTCTCCTGGATCTGGCTCATGATCTGCTGATACACACGCTCCTGCTCTGTCTGCAGGCGCTCCGCTTCCCGTTCAAGATTCTCCGTATCGCTGAGCGCCAGCAAGACTTTAGAGCATGCGTCCACAATCTCCGTTTTTCGTGCTACAACCTCATTCACGGCCTGCAGGAAGGCTGCCCGAATCTCCTCATCCCGGAGGTGCGGCGAAGGGCACGGCCGGCCCTTTTCCTCGTACTTCCTATTGCAACGCCAGATCCGCGTTCGATAGGCGTCCGTGCTGTGCCAGACCTTGCTTCCGTAATATGCGCCGCATTCTCCGCAAACGAGCCGGTTTGAGAATATGCCGGCTGCGCTGGTGTGCCGCCCAATTTCCCGGCGGCGCTTCATTTCGTGCTGCACCAGATCGAACACCTCCGCGGTAACGATTGCGGGATGGCTGTTCTCAACGTAATACTGCGGCACCTCTCCTTTATTCACTTTCTTTTTCTTCTGCAGAAAATCCACCGTAAAGGTCTTTTGCAGCAGGGCGTCACCCTTGTACTTCTCGTTGGTCAGGATAGACTTCACCGTGCTATCCTGCCACCTCGTCTTGCCGGACGGCGTGGGAATTCCGCACCGGGTCAAGTAAGCGGCAATGCTGGACGGCGTTTCCCCGTCCAGAAACATGCCATAGATCTGACGGACAATTCGCGCTTCGCTTTCCACAATGCGCATGTTTCCGTTCTCATCCTTTTCATAGCCCAGGAAGTGGCCGTATGGCACGGACACCTTGCCATCTGCAATGCGCTTACGCCAGCCCCAGGTGACGTTTTCGGAGATACTCCGGCTCTCTTCCTGCGCCAGGGAAGACATAATGGTGATGAGCAGCTCGCCTTTGCTGTCCAGCGTATCGATGTTTTCCTTCTCGAAGAATACACCCACGCCCTTCTCCTTCAGCTTGCGAATGGTCGTAAGGGTATCTACTGTGTTGCGGGCGAAACGGCTGACGGATTTTGTAATGATGCGGTCGATCTTCCCGGCCATCGCATCTTCAATCATGCGATTGAAGTTCCTGCGCTTTTTGGTGTTGGTGCCTGAAATGCCCTCGTCCGCATAAACCTCGATAAACTCCCATTCGGGATTGGCCTGGATATAGCGGGTATAATAGTCCACCTGCGCCTCATAAGAAGTCAGCTGCTCCTCTTCATCAGTACTGACACGGGCATACGCTGCTACCCGCTTCTTTGCGGAAACTGCCGCGCGCTGGGGCGAAAACCGCTGCACGGTCGCTGGGATCGTTCGTACCCGCGTCCCATTCGGATTGACCCGGATCCATTCACTCATGGCTGTGCCTCCGTTTCATCTGTTCGCTGGCTCGCTTCCTCATCTCGTCCGTCCAGCTCTCTGCACGGGAACGATCCTGCCAGACCTTTTCCTCCGCATGGCCGTCCGCAAAGATAAACGCAACGCTGTTGGATGCGTGTATCCGGATTTCAGACAGGCAGCCTATGTTCTCCTCTGTGATCTCACGCACGCCCAAGACTTCGCAGGCGAGGGTCAGCAGCGTCTCCTCCGGAATTTGTTTGGAGGCGCAGGCCGCTTTTCCCTTTTGCGCGTAAGTCAGGCATTGCCACACGATGCGCTTCGGCGTACCCTTCCCGCTGGATCTGGTCCGCCGGTTATAGTGCGCTCCGCAGAGGCCGCAAATCACTTTCCCACTCAAAGGATAGCGTGCGCTTGTCGGCTTGCTTACATTCAATTGGGCCAGCCTGGCAGATGCTATCGTCTGCGCTCTTTCGAACACCTCATGGCTGATGATCGCCGGATGTGTTTGTTCCGCATAATACTGCGGCAGCTCTCCCCGGTTGTAGCGCTTTTCCTTGGAGAGATGATCGGCTGTATACGTCTTTTGCAAAAGCGCGTCGCCCGTATATTTCTCGTTCAGGAGCATTTCCCGTACCGCCGTGGCCGTCCATTCTCCGCCGTACCGGCGCGGCACCCCTTCCTCCCGCAGGCGCTTCGCAATCGTTGGGCTGCCGTCGCCTCGCAGGTATTCCGAAAAGACACGCTTCACAATCGCGGCTTCTTCCGGGTCAATTTCAATCTTCCCATTTTCACTGCGATACCCGTACATCAGCATCAGATTCATAGGCTTGCCCTCGGAAAAATCCTTGCGAATCCGCCACTTACAGTTATCCGAAACGCTCTTGCTTTCTTCCTGCGCAAAAGAAGCGAGGATGGTCAGCATCAGCTCGCCATCCCCGCTCAGACTATCGATATGCTGTTCCTCAAAGTACACCGCTACGCCGAGTTCCTTCAGTTCCCGTACCGTTTCCAGCAGAATCAGCGTATTTCGGGCAAACCGGCTGATCGATTTGGTGAGGATCCGGTCGACCTTGCCCGCCCGGCACGCTTCCAGCAGACACTGAAACTGTGGCCGCGCATCCTTCGTCCCTGTGTACGCCTCATCCGCATATACGCCCGCGAACGCCCAGCCCGGATGCTTTTGGATGTATGCACTGTAATAGCTTACCTGCTCCGCGAGCGAGTGCAGCATGGCTTCCTTCCCGGTTGAAACGCGGCAGTAGGCCGCAACACGTTCCCTGCGGGGAACGGCCGCATGAACCGGCTTGACCCTGTGGATCGTCATGATTCTGTTCTGCCTTGTGTTTTCCATGGCTTTCGCCTCCTTCCGCGACTATATTCCCTCTTTTTAGAAGAAGTATCAACCGTCATTTGGATACAACCCGCCCCAAACCGGGGAGAATTTCTCCGCCAGAATTGGTTGGATTCTGACAAACTCGCCGCGGGTAATCAGCCCCTCGCGAAGCAGGTGCCGGATAACCGCCATGGCGGCGCGATAGGAAAGCTCACGCTGAAACTGATCTGGCGAAAGCAGCGGTTTTTGGTTTGTAACCGGTCCGCGCAAACGATTATCCTGCATGCCTGTCTCCTTTTCCAAAGCGGTGCGCAATATAGCAGGCATGTCCGCAGTATTTTCTTTGCAGATCATTGCCCATGAGCAGCCTTCCGCATCCCGCGCACCGCCGCGCGTTTTCCTTCGGGTACGCCTGCGTGCGCCAGTAGGCCATCCGGCACGCATCCGAGCAGAACAGCCGTTTTCTCCGTCCAGGGGTCAGAACAAGCGGCCGCCCGCAGCGAAGGCATGCCGCCTGATTCCCTTTTTCCTGGGATTGCAGCGGATTCACCGCACTGTCCCGCCGGCAAAAAGACTTGACCGTATTGACGGACAGATTCAGGATCGCGCCGATTCGCTTATACCCTTCGCCCATGGCTCTCAACCGCCGGATCTCCTGCTGCTGTTCTTGCGTCATGACTTTCTTCCCTCCTGCGTACTCGTAGATTCAATAAGCGAACCCCCGGCACTGCCAGTTGAGCTGACTGAGCCGGGGGTTTTGACAGGTATGTTGTTCTATGCCTACGTACCGATATCACGCTTGGTTGTTGCCGTTTCTAGAGGATCCTGGAATACTTCCCGGATACCCAGCCGACCTGACCGTTAATCACAATGGCGTTCCAGCCGTTGCGGGCGGTGGCGATGTGGTCAAAGGTCATGCCCGCCCTGACCGTGGTGATGACGCGGTAGTTTGTGCCGTTGCCCACGCGGACATAGACGCTGCCGCCGGTGATGGCCACCGTCGTGCCCAGCGGCTTCGGTTCCTCCGGCTCGGTGGGCGCGTTGGTCTCGCTTTCCTCGTTGTCCTCATTCCCGGCTTCTTCGTCGGAGAGGGCGTCCATGAGGGCGGCGTGGGATTTCTCGCCGTATTCGCCGTCCACTTCCAAGCCCTCGTCCTTCTGGAAGTCCATCAGGGCTTCTTTCGTCTCCGTGCCAAATTCGCCGTCCGCGCCGTAGTCGGGCAGCTCATAGCCCAGTTTCATCAGCGCTTCCTGCAGCGCTCTCACGTCCGAGCCTTCCATGCCCCTCTTGAGCAGGCGGCTTCCCAGAGGGATTTCCTTTTCCGGTACAGTGGCCGCGCCGTCGTTGTAATCAATAAACGGCAGCTTGTACCAGTGCGTCCAGCCGCGCCCCTTGATTTTCGTTTTCACGCAGCCATAATTAAACCCCTTCCACTCTACCACTTCGCCATTTCCAACGTAATACCCTACATGCCCGTCAAACCGTACTGCAAGGCCAACTTGTTCCGGCAAGCTGTCTATCGTGCCCCATTCGCAGCCCTGGGATTTCGCATAGGAAAACATTCCGTTTGAAGACCGGTCCGGGCAGCCGTTGGATTCGGAGACCTTTTCTACATTCCTATCCGTGCCAATGGCATCCTTGACGCCCTGGCCACCGCCCGACCAGGCATATCCTTTTGCCGCGCCCATGCAGTCCGCACAGACTTTCTTGTCCGCTATGTCCTGCCGGTAGCGGCTCATACGGCTGGAACCATAATGCGACGGGTACTGTTTGCCCTTGCGGATAAGCAGGCTTTCCGTGCATTTGTGCAGCGTAGTGCCAAACCAGTACGGCTGACCGATCATGGACAGGCACCAGGCGGCAAAATGTTCGTTCGTAAACGGAGTATGGAGCCGGTCTGCCATATAATTTTCCTCCCTATATCCTTTGCGGATTACTGATTTCCCGGATGAGAGCCGGTATCGCCGTCCTCTGGCTCCTGTGGCAAGCCTGTGCCTTCTGAGCCATTTATCTCCCGGTTATGTAGCTGCTCCAGGATGGCCTTGAGCTTTTCCGGAACCGGCAGGCCAAGATGCGCGGCGTTTTCCAGCATGCTCACGCCTTCGTTGGACAAGTAAAAGCACACGACTGCCGTGCGCAGTGCCTCGCCTGTGCCCACCACATGCGCATCTACAATGTGCGCCACACCTACCAGCAGCAGGATCAGTACTTTCCGGCAAATTCCCCGGAATCCCACTGCGCTCGACAGCGCCTTATCCGATATGGCGCACATTACGCCAGTCACATAATCCAGTGCCATAAACACCACCAGCGCGATGAGCAATCCGTCCATGCCGCCCAGGAAATACCCGAGCCAACCGCCTACTGCGCTCACGCCCATCTGCAACTTTGCCCATACAATGTCAATCGAAAAATCCCGCATGTTTTCTTCCTCCTCCTCATGGTTTCTGACAAAACCGGCGGCGCCCGTTTTGAGCGCCGCCAATCTGCCTTGTCCCTCCGCCTCTACTGATACGTAACCGAAAGGTATGGCATATTTACGCCTTCCGCATTGGTAAATGCCGCATAATGACGGCTATACACCTCCCCGCTTATCGTTGACGTTTCGCCCGTATACAGGCAAAAGCCCTGTATGCTGCCGCTGCGCAACGCGGTCACAATTCCCACCGGCAGGGTAAACGTGAGCACGTTTGTCGGCTCCATGGCTCCCAGCAGCCCATAATTCCCAGAAAGCGACGGCGCACCCGACGCGCTCGCGTTGGTCAGCCCGTGCAAGTACACGTTCACCGCCCCGCCCCGTCCATATCCAGCGATTCGCCGTATGGTAAGCGTTGCCGAAGCGATCGTTTTGCCAGAGAGATTTGCGCGCAATGTCGCGTTGTCGAACCAGATGCATGCGTAATGCTGCCCATTTCCCGCCGTATACCCCTGCCGCAGGCCGCTCTCACTTTCCCAGCGGTTGTTCCGATACGTCCGCGTCACCGTCGCGTTGTAGCGTGCCGTCTGCAGCGCTGGAATCACCGGCGTCGTTCCGCTGCCTCCAGATGCGCTGGAACCGCTGCTGGACACCAGCGCGTTTTCCATAGCCCGAACCCCGCCGCTGGGCACCGTGCCATTGGCCATCAGGCAACACCCTAACGCGGATATGGCGCCTGTGCCAGACAGGTTTTTCGTAAAGAGCACGCAGCTGTAGTTTGCGGATACCGCGCTGCTGTAACCGCGGATCTCCGTGTTCATGATGCTCGCGTTGATGTGCCGCCCCAGGTTGATGCCGATTCCTGTACCTGGCCCGTAGATTTTGCCGTCCGCACACTCGAACGCATAGCAATCGCTCACCGATATGCCAATGCTATGAGAACTGTGCAGCACAATGCCGCTTAGCTCCACACTGTCACATCGGGTAAAGCTCAGACTGCCCGCAAGAATCATGTTCGCCATGTTATAGATCCGGATGCGGCCATGGATCTGTTGCACCACGAGGTCACCTATGCTCAGCGTTCCGCTGCTCATCAGGTATACGGTCAGCTGGGATACATATTTGCCCCGCACAACAGAGAAGATATCCTCCAGAGAGCGGAAATACTGTTTGCCGTCCGGCGCAATATCTGTGCGCACATACACCGTGGACGAACCCGTGTACTGCGGCACAACGCTGGGCGAAGCAATCGTCTGGGCTACTACGCCTTCGCCATCGATCTGCAATTGTTCGCCCGCTCCAGGCACTGTCACGGTGAAATTCGGCGTATCGATGCGCACCGTATCCGGGCCAATGTACACCCCGCTCGCGCTCACTTCCCGTGCACCCACGATATCCCACATGACCCACCCATCCGCGTCCGCAAGCGTACAACGCTTGAGCAGGTTGGGTGTTGCGCCCGTATCCAGCCACAGCATGCCTATGGTTGGATTTGCGGGTGCGGTAGCGCTGCGATAGATCTTTTCGCTGTCATATGTGGTCTGGCTGACCTTAAGCGAGATCTCGTCGCTATGTTGCTCTATCTTGGATTCTGCGCTCGCCAACCGCTCCGGCATATCCGCAAGATCTTCTGGCGCGCGCGTCCAATCGCTGAAACCCGCCACTTCTACTTTGGGATTCCGGAACTCTATCTTACCCGTTGTGCCATCCGCCGCTTCGCAGCCGAAGGCGAGGTAAATCAGGCTTAAGGCGTTGCGTTTATCCAGATCCATCGGCCCTTTTTGAATGTGAACCCAGTCGCTGTCCGTCGCTTGAAAATCGCTGTCCGTATCGCGCAAATACCAGCCCCAATTCGACGTCACCGTATCCCAGTTCTCGTCCCAATACGAATAATTTATCCAAACCCCAGAATAGATGTTATCCGCGGTGACTGCCACATTCGTGCGTTTGATGTCAAAGGATATATATAGGTTTTTCCCTTGACCACTGGCCGCATACAAATCCTCGGATAAAGTGAAACCAATTTGGGTATATTGTGTCGCCGTTCCAGACGCATTTACATACCGGTTATCGATAAAAGTCGCGTGCAGGTGTGAAAGCAAAACGAAATTGCGCTCGCCATATACATCGCTGCGGTACTCCGCGCTGGAACGGACAGTGGAGAGAATCGCGTCGCTGGTGATTTGCTGTTCCGCAGAGCTCAGCCGGGTTTCCAAGCCCTGGTACGCCTCCGATTCTGTGACCGTGGCAAGAATCGCTTCGTCGGTAACGCGCTGTTCCGCGCGCAAAATCCGTTCCACGAGCGGCGCAGTATCGTTAACGGTTTCCCAAGCTGTGCCGGTCCAACGCTTAAGCACGCTCGGTGATGCCGACGTATCCAGCCACAGTTGATCCATTGCTGGATCTTCAGGCGCTATCGCCGACGCATACAGCTCGTCCATGGCGTCCCGGATGGTGATCTGCGCACAGGTCAGCATGGCTTATGACACCTCGCAAATAAACGTCGTTTTGCCGTCTACATCGTCCCCGTCGATTTGAATGGATTTGCCTGTGGCGAACGCCGCGCCTTCGTCGAGCGCGTCGCCGTTTTTATCGCGCCTGTACCAGGTATACGTATGTTCTTCTCCCGCCGCATCGACTTCTTGCCCATTCTGAAACAGCCGGCACAGCAGCGTCGATGTACCGACCGCATTCTTGAACACATCGCCGCCCGAGCTCTCGATGTTCGCCTGATAATTGTCCGACTTGTCCGTAAGCGTCAGCGTATCGGTATATGTCTTGCCGCCATAGGCCATGCTGCAGCGGAACGTACCCACGCCGCTGATCATGCTACCTGCAACCGTAAGCGAAGAACCCGTCTGTCCGGACAATGCCTGCCATTCGCCGGACGCATATTGCGCCCAGGCATAGGTCGCGCCGGAGGAAATTTCCACCGCGCCCTTATACGCCGCCGCCTCAATGACAAGAGAACCCTCGCCATTGACAAAGACCGTGCCATCTGGCGCAAACAGGGAAAAGACGATGGCGTCCGCGCCTGCCGCGCCGGTCTGGCCCGTTGCTCCAGTATTGATCTTGCTCCAGGCAATTTTGAGCGTGGTATTGACTGGCGACGTTATAGGCACCAACAGCTCGCCCTGCTGCGGCCCTGCGCCGCCCAGCGTGGCGTTTGCAGAGATGGATAGCGTTATGGGGATCTCATTGTCCGCCGCCGCGCCTTTGGAGATAGACATGCCCGCTGGCGCGCCGGTGATTTCTCCCACGGCAGGCGTAACCTTACTGGTTCCCTGATACGCCACAACATTGCACACGCGCGTTGTGGCGGCTACCTGCCCATTGGCGTTGGCGGCAAACGACAGGTTTTCATTGGACAAAAACGCCATGGGCGCGGATGCGCCGAGCGTACCGTCCTGGCCGTCGCGTACCTTATAAATGGAAAACACATCCGTTACGTCCGCGTTGCTGGTGAGCACCCGCAGCGTCGCGCCGTCCCCCACGAATACGCTATGCGTGGGCTTGACATTCAAAGTTGCGCCATTGATGGCGGTATTGTCCGACGTGGTCGGATAGTCCGTCCATTCGCCGCTGGCATTCCGGTACTGCCACCTGGCAATGGATACGTTGGCAGCGTGTGCGGTCAGGGCAATTTGCGCGGGCGAAACCGCACCCTCTGCATTGTACTTGAAGAGCTGCTCGCCGCTGATCCAGACGCTTTGCGCATGGAGCGCGGTTTGAATCAGGCTGAAAGTAATGTCCGAAACGATGTTGACGGGGATGTTCGTTTCCGGGTCGGTGTATGTGACGTAGCACAGATACGTGAGCAAACCGGAGGGCACGCCCACGAGCTTGTTCTGCACGATGGTGAGCACGCCGCCAGATGCCGTTTCGCCAGACGCGAGCGCCGCCTCCGTGCCCGCGCCTTCTTTGCGCTTCCATGTGACGCTCAGCCCGGCGGAACCGAGCGGAAGCGCCGTCTGATTGGCGAATACCACCGGCGTCAAAACGAGCGAGGGCGAGGCGGTCCAATCAGGATTCAGGCCGCCGCCAGGGTTTGGGTCGGATACCTGCACTTTGGGTAGATTGCTCGTGATGTAGCAGCTTAGGCTCTTGCCATCCGAAAGGTCGACGATGCTGATTTGACCAGTTGCTATGATTGCCATGTTCTTGTCCTCCTTGCACTTTCAACAATTGCTATATAGGCACAATAAAGAGGCGTTTGCTCGCGCCCCCTTATATGCGCATATGGGCTTGTCTCCGTTCTGTCTATGGCATTGGCAAAATGGCTTCTGCCAGCTCGCAGCGAAACGACGCCTGCTTAAGGACCTCCGTTGCCGATACGGTCACGCTTTTCATGCCCATATGGTTTGCGTTCCAGATTTGGTCTGCCATGGCGTCGTTGCTCGTGCGTTTCCACGAAAAACGGCTCGCCTCTATGCTATCTGTCACGTCCTGCGTGCCACGCCATACCTGTGCCCGCAGCGTAGTGGTTCGCACCGTTTCCGTCAGAAATACCGTGTCCGAAAGGACCTCCAGCCGGTACCCAATGGCTTCTTCAATTTCCGAGTGGATTTGCGCCTGTTGCTCCCTGTATGCCTGGCTGCTCGTGACGATGGAAACTATGGAATCGTCCGTCAGCCGCAATTCCGCGCTCGATATCCGTTCAGCCAACGCATCGACCGCCGCCTGGCCTGCCTTGCTATCCACCAGCAGGCGCAAGTACGCATTCCCCGTTATATCCACGGCATTGAGTGCCTGCACCGTCGCTTCCCGCGCAAACAGAGCGTCCACATCCAGATTCGCTGCAATCAGGCTACGGACAATGGCGCTGTCCGCAAAGATGTCCTGCACGTTGAGCGTTGCGGCCGTTACCGTTCCCTCAATGAGCTTCTCACCCGCGTTGATGGATACGTCCGCCACGTCGTCATTGCGCACCTGCTTGAGCGTGGACGTAACGTTGCCATCCGAGTCAACCGACACAGAGTAAAAGTGCCCGTCTGCACCCTTGACCACCAGCTCGCCCACGGTGAGCGATACGAGATTGGCTTCCGTCACCGCCAACCGGGCGATGTACAACTCGCCGCTCACGCCCTGCGTGATGATTGCCGTATCCGTTACCAGATCTTTGATCTGCGCCCAGCCGATATCCGCGCTCTGGATGTTGGCGTTTACGACGTCCGCAATCGCGGCCGCGAGCGAGCCTATGGCCGCCCACTCGATATCCGCTTCACGGATATTCGCTGTGTTGATCTGCGCTTTACTGATCTGCGCGATGTGCGCGCTCAGCGCGTCGATCTCTGCCCAGTGTATGTCCGCATCCAGGATGTTCGCCTGGGTAATCTGGGCGCGCGCGATTTCCGCTATGGCGCTGTACAGTTCGTCCGCCGTGATGCTTCCGGCGGCCAATTCCTGGATTTTCGCGCTTACCGCTTGCAACGCTTCCACGTTGAGCGTGGCAATCAGCGCCTCCGCGATATGCGCCCGCACAATGCTCGCTTCCTGAATGTGCGCCGTGCGAATGGCCGCGTTCCGGATCTGCAAGCTGCCCACAGAACCATTTTGCAGCTGCCCTGCGCCCACGGAATTCAGCGCCAGTTTCATGCCCGATATAGAGCCATTGGGGAGTTGGCGCGCGGAGATGAGGCTTCCTTCCAGCGCTTGCGCCGCTGTGCCCAGCGTAACGGACGTATACTTGCGCGTGAGGCAGTCGTAGGTGTATTGCGTCATGCGCAGATACACTTCTATGCCGATGCGCCGGGCAACGACTTTTACCGCGTCGCCCAGGAAAATATTTGAGAGCGCGGCATACTGCTTGTATTCCTCCGCGTCCGGACAGTTGACAAAATCTACCGTTACGGTAATGGTAGGCAGGTCGCAACCCTTATCAAACTCCGCCTGCGCTGCTTTGCGCATCTCTGCATAGCACTGATCCCGGGACTTTTGCGCGTCTCCTTCGGTTACCTCCCTGGCTTCCGATACGGCCAGATGTACCCACTTGGGATGGAGGTATGCGCCAGCATGTGGACTGTCAACGTACAGTTCCGGCAAATAGAGGACGTTGCCATCCGCGTCCTCGCCCGTGGGCAGGATGCGCGTGATAACGTTCGTTTCATCCACGTCATATGAGATGCCTGTAAGGTTTTTCCTTTCCCGAATCTGCACACTGGTGTCTGTGCCCACGCGCTTCACGAGAAACACGTCGTACCAGTCGCGCACCAGCTCTGCCTTGTATTTCTCGACCAGGCCGCCTTCGCCCAGCATGGCTTCCACCGGGTTGACGTTCTCCCAAACCACATCTTCCGCTGTAGAAGTCAGGTCGGAATAAAAGGTGAAATCGTGCGGCGAGAGGCAGGCCGCGGACAGGCTCTTAACAACCGAAGCCCCTACCGCTGTGGATGAGGGTTTAAGCGTCTTCACCATGTTGTCCAGCAGGTCGTAGAAGATATGGCGGGCATACACCGTGACCTTGGTGAGTTCTGGCACCACCCGGTAAATGCGAAACGGCTGGTCGCGCAGCTGGCGCGGTTCAATGTATTGCCCCGTCAT
>OFMM01001330.1_pt1 | contig 12017 bp, 11 predicted proteins | sample 1541811 | NCBI WGS metagenome assembly OFMM01 (sample SAMN04209246, study PRJEB22552) | human gut metagenome | biome: gut; material: feces | host: Homo sapiens | place: USA: Oklahoma
CGATTAAAAACGTGCCAAACAGCAACATCAACGAGAGTGTCTGGAAGACGCTCATCGACTGTGAAACCTTCCTGAAGATTATTCCATGTTCCCATGGGCCTCACCTCACAGGGGAAAAGACAGCCATCGCCCTTAAAACTTCTTGCTTAATCTATTATACAGGTAATTTACTGCATGACCAAGCGCTCAACAACTATTAGAGTAATTATCAATGATGGAGGGGATTTTTTAATGAATGCAATCATTTTTCATGGGTCAGCACCGCATGCTACAGCACATATTGTAATAGCGGTAGACAGTGTGCCATTCTGGGAAATCGTGCGGTAATTCACGCCATTGACACCCTATAGTAAGCGAGTAAAGGATGGCATTGAATACGTCATAAAGATCATAACGACGCGGTCTTGTATGCTTGCGGAAGTTTTCTAAATCAGGTTGTATTAACGCAAATTGCGCTCGAGAAATATTGCTTGGATAATCTGGCATGACAAACTCCTCAGTCGGTTTTCCGGTTCTACACTATTGAGTACTGATAGAGAAATCTAACGGTGCTCTTTTTCATTTTACGCAGTAAAATAAGGCAAAAAGAAAGAGAAGATGGTTGGACCCCAGCTTCTCAATCGATGAAAGGACCATCTTCTCATGAATTATCTTATCAAAACACTAACTGGATTAGAAGATCCATATTTAGAATTTGAATCTAATAAAGAACAACAGGTTGAATTAATCGACGGACATCACCTTATTAGCTTGGTTCAATCTAATGTTCCTTCACCGCAATGTCACAAATGTAAAGCCGATATGGTAAAGAATGGGACTCGTAAACCCGTCTTTATTCATTGTCCAGAATCAGGTGGAAGGCCACTAATTGTCGCCGTTAGAAAGCAAAAATTCTTGTGCAAGCACTGCGGTGCTTCTGCTCTAAGTGAAATTAAAGGGGTTAAGTATTGTTGTAGTATCGCCAGTACGGTCAAGCAGAAGGCTTTAGCTTATCTTTCAGACAATATTTCAGTTAAGGATATTGCTAAATTAACATATGTATCTGCCAGTACAGTACAACGCGTTCTAGTGGATAGCCGGGAGTTAGTCAAACCGCAATATGATTGGCTTCCACAGGCAATCTCATTCGATGATTTTAAATCTGGAAATAGCTCAAATATGAGTATTCTCATGATTAATCCAGTTAATCATCGCACGATTGATGTAATTGAATCTAGAAAAGGTAAAGCTCTATTAGCCGCATTCTTCAAGTTTTCACATGTAGCACGTTATCAGGTTAAATATGTGATCGTAGATCTATACCAACCATATCGAAACATAATTAAAGAGGCCTTCCCAAATGCTATTGTTATTGCTGATCCATTTCATGTAATTACGCAGGCTTATCGTGCCTTACAATCTGTTCGAATCAGCGTCATGAAGCATTACGGATCTGATTCACGTGAATATCGGGCTCTTAAGAGCCTTTGGAAGTTGATTATGAAAGATCAAAATCAACTGAGATCAGATAATTTTCGGTCTCGTCGTAATTTCCGGCACGCTCAGCTATCAGATGACGAAGTCGTCGACCGATTACTAGCCATGTCTGAAGAATTGAAGGTTGCTTACGAATATTATCAGACGTTGCTAGAGGCCATGAGTGATCAGAATTCTGAGCAGCTTGAGAAACTGTTAAAGATCAAGCTAACTTTACTACCAAAGCCACTTCAAAAAACACAACGCACACTTCGACAACACAAAGAAGAAATCCTAAACCAGTTCAAACATCAATATTCCAACGGAATAATTGAAGGGCGTATGAATAGAATTAAAGTAATTAAACGGACAGCCTTCGGCTACCGTAGTTTTGAGAACTTCAAAACTAGAATCTTACTTGAATGTCGCAGTGTTTCATTCCCTATCGAAAATCCATCCAAAGAAAAACGGCCAACCATCAGGCAGCGCGCGCTGGCCGTTTAACAGTTGACCGTCTTCTCATTCTGTTTTATATCAGTACTCATTGACAAAGAGCCGAAACCTTCCTGAAGATTATTCCATGTTCCCGTGGGCCTCACCTCACAAGGGAAAAGACAGCCACCGCCCTTAAAACTTCTTGCTCAATCCATTATACAGGGAAATTAAAAATCAACCAAGAGCAATAAAACTGCTCTTGACAGCAAAGGCTAATACGATCTGGTTTGGTATTGTACAAATGGAAAAATTAAATAAACTGGGTACTATCCCCTGTCAAGTTGACACTTATAAAAACGAAAACACAATTTTTCTTATCCGACCAAATCGTGGTAATATTCCGCCACGGTTTGGTCATTTCTTTTAGCGGAAATGAACTGATTCGTGAAGTACATTATTCCAGCACGAACCTGTTCCTCTAACTCTGCTAGAGTTTGCGCCTTTGGACGATGCTCGAGCCAGATGCTTTTAAAATCTGCCCACCAGTGTTCCATTACGGCGTTATCCGCTGGTGTCCCAGGCGCCGATAGGCTATGCCTTACCTTCTCCTGACGGAGAGCTTCGTTGTAATTGGTGGACGTATATGCCGCTCCACGATCCGTATGGATCATTTCTGGATTAGTAGGTTTTCATCTTGATAGGTTTGTTTTGCTCCCTGGCGGTCCCTTTTTGGCTGCCGGTAATCCGCCCGAATTCCATTAATTTTCATAATCCTGCTAACCCGCTTAATCCCCACTCTGTAACTTAATCGGCCCTCTTTATTCAATAGACGAACCATCTTATCGTATCCAACACTATCTTGATGCCGTTTTTCGATTCGCTTGATCTCCTCCAGTACTTCCCGTTCCTGCTGTTCGCGTAGCGATAATCTACGATTTAACCATTTGTAATACGCTTGCCGACTGATTCCCGCAGCTCGGGCCGTTTCACTAACTGTGTACTCGCCACTGCTGGTCATTTCTTGAACCGCTTGATATCGTTTGGCCGCTTCACCTCCCGGTTGCTTATTTCGATCAATTTTTTTGAGAAGGCAATCTGAACCTCTCTTTCACGTAATTTAGCTTTGAGGTCCCGAATCTCTTTGAGTAACTGTTTCTCACGGTCGGCTGGTTGCCTACCCCTGGTCTTGCCACGCCGGTCCTTTAGGGCCGTCCAATCGTTTGTTTGCTCGTATTTCTGTGTCCAGGCATACGCTCTGGAATAGGTAATATCAAACTTTTGCGCTGCTTGCTTGTAGTCATGATTATGCTTCAAGACCCATTTAACGATTTCGATTTTCTCGTCATACGAGACCTTTCGTCCCATCTTCCGCACCCGCTTTCTTACTGGTTCTATACCATTATTGTAAAGGATGACCCAGTTACGAAGTTGGGATAATCCACGGATATCATACTTTAATAGGATTTCTTTGGTAGGAAGACGGTGATTTCGATAATCACGGACGGCACGAAGCTTAAGCTTCTTAGGGTACCGACGATTGTGTACTGGGCGCTCTAAATTAGCCAATCCGCCAGTTAGATACTGCTGGATCCAACGCTTTAAACTCCCTGCACCTACATTGTGATAATCAGCGAAAACCTTGAGTGACTCGTTAACGTTTTGAAATTGACTTAATAAGCGAAGCTTAGTAGTCGTTGAATAGGTGATTTTCATAAAAATAGCCTCAAAAGTCATCACTTTTTATTTCTTAAAGTGACAACTTTTAAGGCTATTGTACGCTGGACGTCTTTAAGTATTTTTAACCATTACTAACGGTTTACACACAACGTAACACGCCAGATATTGAGGCTTATTTACCGGGGGCTCCAGAAATTTAGGCCACGTGTCGTGTTTAATAGAGAAACCAAAGCGGGCGACTAACGCAGAAAACTGCGTCGGTCGCCCGCTATTTTTGTTTGAACCCAGGGATCTGAGATACCATCAATGGTTAAGATTCAACCCGGTTCGTTGTGGAGTGCTTACGATCATTCAATCATGATCAAATAGTAAATCTATTTATAACTACTAAACCCAAGCTTAGCAATAACGTCACTAGTCCAATTAACATCATACCCATTGATGATTCATTACCTGTTTGAGGTAATTTACCTGTTTTTTCGTAGGTTTTACCTTGAGTGTAAGCCTTTGGTGTTACCTTATTCCCATTATTAGGAACTTGAGGTTCCTTAGGCGTTGTCGGATTATTAGGAACCTGGGGCTTCTTAGGCGTTGTCGGATTATGGGTATTAGTAATATTGTAACCATCAACAGTACTGGTGTATCCCGCAACGGCATTTTCCGTTACCGTGTAGGTGATCTTCTGACCATTAGCATAAGCGGCTAGGTTGTCAAAACTGTATTGCCAGTTATCACTAGCACTAACCGTCTTACTTGCGACTTGTCGACCGTTAGCCAACAAGTTCACGGTGATTGAACTTGGGCGGATTCCATCTTGATTGTTGTTATCCTTCCAAGTCTTGGTTCCAGATACCTTAACAGTGGCAGGAGTGTGGTTGTTGGTTACGTTGTAACCATCAACAGTACTGGTGTACCCCGCAACTGCGTCTTCCGTAACTGTGTAGGTAATCTTCTTACCATTTTCAAATTCAGGTAAGTTAGTGAAGCTGTACTTCCAGTTGTCTGATGCCTTCACTGTCTTACTTTGAACAACCTTACCATTAGCTAATAAGTTAACCTTGATTGAATCAGGGCGCTTGCCGTCTTGATCATTATTATCTTTCCAAGTCTTTGTACCTGAAACGGTAGTAGTGCTTGGCGTATGCGTGTTAGTCACTGTGAAGTTACCATTCTTACCGTTAACTGATGAAGTGTAGCCCTTAACAGTACCAACTTCTTTAACTGAGTATTGAACAGTTTTCTTATTTGATTTTTCAGCTAATTCGGTCCAAGTGTGAGTCCACTTGTTGGCCGCATTAAGGGTAACTTCGTTACCACTCTTTTCACCATTAGCGTAGAGCTGAACTTTAACTTCATTTGGACGACTGCCATCTTGGTTATTATTGTCGTTCCATGCTTTAGTTACACTAACACTCGTCTTAGCCGGCGTATAGCTGTTAGTTAAGTTGTACCCGTCTACCGTCGTTGAATAGTCTTTAACTTGATCTTCAGTAATGGTGTAGCTAATCTTCTTACCATTTTCAAATTCAGGTAAGTTAGTAAAGCTGTACTTCCAGTTGTCTGATGCCTTCACTGTCTTACTCTGAACAACCTTACCATTAGCTAATAAGTTTACCTTGATTGAATCAGGGCGCTTGCCGTCTTGATCATCATTATCTTTCCAAGTCTTTGTACCTGAAACGGTAGTAACAGCTTTCTTATCTGTGATCGTTGCTGTTGCTCCCTTAGAGTCAAAACTATCAGCTGAAACAGTAACATCTTTAGCCAATGTATATCCCGATGGAGCCGAAGTTTCACGTATAATATAATCATCTTTTAGAAGACCATAAATTGTTCCTTTACCATCAGGACCAGTAGTTATGGTTCCAACAACCCCATTAGTTGACTTGCGAATAACAGAAAAAACAGCATTTGCAAGTGGGGCTCCAGATTCATCCTCTTTATTTATAGTTAAACTATAATTATATCCATTAGCTTTGCCATTAGCCTCTTGGTACGGAACTCTATTTATAGAACTGTTTATTACCTTCTTATTAGATTTATAGCTAACATCATTCTCGACCAGTTCGCCATTAAGTAATGGATGGTTTGACTTAACCCGGTAGACAATTGCATAACCCTCAGATATATTGCCCAATTTCACTGTATAAGCACTATTGCTTGAATTAATATCAATGTTATATTGGCTTGTCACATCTTGTGGATTGCTCAATGTCCAATAGTTCTCAGAATTTCTTTCCCAATTCCCTTTAGAAATAGAAAAACTTCCGGGCACATAAGAAAAACCATCTGAAGCCAAACTATCAGAGATAACTACATTACTGACACTTTGCATAGAGGCGTTAATGTTGACGTGATAGATAATTTCATTCTTGTTATTGTCATAATCAACATATCCGTACTTCCAAAAGTCTGTTGCTGTATCACCCTTGGAAGGTATGTGTTTTATACCAGATCTATCAATCGTAACGGTGTGCCCATTAATCTTGATTTCCGCTGGTATGGTCTCTTCTTTATTAATTTCACTTGTAGCGGCCGTTACTTGCATATCAATATGGCCACTTATTGAGTCATGTGAATCAACGTAATCGGTGTAGGTTAGAACAAGTGATTTGCTGGGCTTATCGATAACTGCTGTAGCTACAACAGTTTTGCCATCAGGTGCATAAATATTAAACTTCTGAGATCGTTGGAAATCTAACTGATCCGGTAATGAAATAGTTGTTGTATCCCCAGATTTGGCTGAATCTGGAACTGAGAAATCGAATTTAAATTCAGTAGTGCCAAAACCTCCTTCAATACTATTAGTGGTTAACTTGGAATTGCTAATAGTAATATCAACGCTAGTTCCTTTATTATATGCAGATGGGGAACTATTACTCTTAGAAATACTATTAACTGATGGGCCCTGATTAGTATTAGCCCCACTATTAGAAGTCGAGTATTGACTATTACTTATATAATTACGGTCCTCCTGAACTGGTTGATTATTGTCAGCTGGTGCTCTCGGTTGTGCTTCTGTATTAGTAACTTGCTTCTGAGACGTCTGATCGTCTGAAGAACTAGTATTATCTGTAGTATTACTATTAACGGTACTTACCTGCGGTTCTTCCTGTTGATTAATAACAGTCCCGGTCCCCGTACCGTTCTGAGTAATATTTGTCTTGCTATCAGCATATACGGTCATACCATTATTAGATGATATCCATATTGACCCTAATAACGAAAATAAGACTAGTCCCATCATAAATAAAAGTCGACGATGCCTAGATTTATTACTCATACTGTTGCCTCCTTCTTTGTTTTCTATGCGCAATACTAAAGATTATCACGTGACCTTATATTACCATATTCTTATAGGAAATTTCACACTAACTTCACCAACCGTCACTAGTGATATCACTAGTGTTAGCGTAGTTATCAAACGTATGTTCCCCCTAAGCTGCTAGGAAGCTAATTAAAAATAGTCGAAAATCAGTTATAGTCATGCTATAATGTAGACAGAAAAAGGGAAGCCCCGCTAGAACAGGACTTCCCATGCAAGCCGCTTCAAAGGCGGTGGCAGAAATTTAATAAACGATTTTAGCTCGTCCTGTGATCTCTACCAAAGTTACACAGGGCGGCTTTTTTATTTGTGGTGCTTGTCGATATAGCTGAGTAGCGCGATTAAAAACGTGCCAAACAGCAACATCAACGAGAGTGTCTGGAAGACGCTCATTGACTGTGAAACCTTCCTGAAGATTATTCCATGTTCCCATGGGCCTCACCTCACAAGGGAAAAGACAGTCACCGCCCTTAAAACTCCCTGCGTAATCCATTATACAGGTGAATTAAGTATTGACCAAGCACAATGAGAACTACTCGGTCATTGATGGCAGAGTAGTTCTCCTGCTGACTTTTGATCAGCTCAACAATTAATGCGATCAAGGCCACGATAAAGGTACCACCATTAACTAAGGTCAGTGGCTTGTGAACAGTGAATCCTTACGGATTCCGAACCACAATTTGCGTAGATACAGACAGCTTGTTTGACTAACCGAAGTTGTAATCAAATAGTGGTCGTCTAATTACCAACGCCACAGGATTTCCGGCCATTCATCATTAAATCTGACCAAATAGATCGTTCAATGCTTCTGTCATTGTTGGGTGCGTATATATTTGATCTCGTAATGCTTCGGCAGGTAAGTTGTTTTGCATAGCAACACTGATAACATTAATTGTTTCGAAAGCTTCTTCAGCGTAGATAGTTGCTCCTAAAATTTGGTGTGTATTAGGATCTATCAATGCTTTATAACTTCCTCGTGGGTTACCAATTACCTGTGCTTTAGGAACACCAGCGGCCGGCATTTTAAGCACTTTGTACTCTTTACCAACCTTTTTTAATTGAGCTTCTGTTTGACCCACACTACTAATGGCTGGATTCAAAAAAATAGTGTTGGCAAAAACTGGTCGATTTGAACGATTTCTAATTTTGTTTCCGTAAAGATTGTTAGCCACAATCCGCCAATCATCTAATGAAATGTAAGTAAATTGTAAGCTCCCAGCAACATCACCCAGCGCATAAACATTATTAACACTAGTCTCTAATGTATCATTGACAACGATTTCTCCGCGAGAGCCTGTTTGAATATTAGTGCGCTCCAAATGCAGATCATCAATATTAGCCCTGCGTCCAGTAGCAACCAGCAGAGCATCGGCGGTTAGATGGCGTTTCCCCGTAGGCAGCGCTACTTCCAAGTCCACACCATCATTCGTGTCAGTTACTTTTGCAAGACTACTCTCTAATAAGAAATTGACGCCGTCTTCCTCTAGATCCTTTTTTGCTTGCTCAGCAATCTCTGGCTCAAACCGTCCTAAAATCATTGGCGCCTGATCAATAACCGCTACATGACTACCAAATTGCGCATACATTGATGCAAACTCGAGCCCAATCGGCCCACTACCAAGTATTACTAGTTCCTTAGTTTGACTATTTTTGTCTAGTAAATCTGTTGATGTAAAGACCCGCTTACTGTCCAAAAGACCATTAATATTAGGAAGAATGGGCTTAGCCCCTGTATTTATAAAAATACGCTCTGCTGTTAATTGTTCCTGTCCAGAGTTATCCGAAACTTGAAGCGTGTGATCATCTAAAAATTCGGCCGTAGCTGTTAACACCGTGGCCTCTTTTTGATCGGCAACCTTATGATAATTCTTATCGCGCAACATTGATGTTAACTGGTTTTTTCTCTTCAAGGCTTCTTCATAATTCACGCCACTATGCGCACTGATAATCATATTTTTAGTTGGCAAACAGGCCACATTAATACAAGTTCCCCCATACATTTTAGGATCTTTTTCAATGACCAGGACTTCTTCTCCATGCTTAGCTAAAGTCCCTGCTAAGGTCTTCCCGGCTTTACCAAAACCAATAATAATATTCTTGAAATGTCTCATTAAATCAACCCCACTTATATATATTACTTGCCACGGTTTAGTGACTAACGTGTCACCTTTAAGTTTAATTAAAGAATACCAGATTTATGATCTGGTTCAAGAAAAAAGGCAGTTAGAAAAATATCATCTGCTAATACACACGATTACTAGCCTAAATTGCAAGATTAAGTGAGCCACCCGGCCACGGGAGTGGCCGAGGTTTATACTGCTAATGTTTCAGGGTCAATTATCTTAAGTATTTCCTCTTCAAATCTGTCTAGAGAAGACTTACCACCAAGAATCTTTCTTGGGTAGGAGTTGAGCCTCAGGTTTGCTTGTTCAACGTCAAATTCACTGAACAATTGTAAACTGGTACCTTTAGTGATACTTCTACGAAGGAGCCGATTGTTGTTCTCGTTGGTCCCTCGTTGCCATGGCGAGTAAGCATCAGCATAGTATACTTGGTCAACTTCATTAGCGACCTCAAAGAACTCACTACCATTGTCTGGAGTGATTGTTTTAAAGATCTCGTCAAAGTAGTCACCTGTAAGCTCTTTGAGCTTGGTAATAACTCTAGAAACCGCATTAGGCGTTTTTGATGTGATCTTAAAAGCAAGGTTATACCTGGTAAGTCTCTCTGCGAGAACGAGAATTACTGGATCTTCAGCTGACTTTTTACCTTGAACGGTATCCATTTCCCAATGACCGAAAGTGGTGCGAGTTTCCACCTCTTTTGGTCGTTGGGAAATGTTCTTACCTGGCTGTTCACGCTTTGGAGTTCGACCATGTTTGGCCTTAGTACGCCGAGTTTTCTCTAGAAGGTCAATATTCTTCGTTCTTAGGAGTCCCTTATCAATCCAGTTGTAAATGGACCTTTCCGATGCGGGAAGCTTTACGTCGTCATTAACAAGCGATTCTGCAATCTTGAGCGCAGCGTAAGGTGAGCATTTTTGCGAATCTAATGATTCAAACTTGTCATGATCCTTAAAGTCAAATTCGCCCAACATAAGATCATCAAGCAAATTAATGATTTCAGGAGATGATTGATAAATTGGTGTTCTGCCACAGTTAGACCTGCTTTTTTCATAACGTTCTTGAGCCGTATAAGGGTCATAGTACTCCTTGTAGTAGCAGTAAACCTTACCGTTATTCGACTGTTTGGACATTTTGGTGACCATTTCTCGCTTAATCTCACGATCAATGGTCCCGTGAGCAACACCTATATACTGGGCAATCATTCGGTTAGAGTATTCAAGCTCTTTAAGCACAGAGATCTTAACACGATCATCGATCGTCAGGTGAGAACTGGTTCCCTGTCAATAAAATAGACAATTTAAATAGAGACTTTTTTTGTCCTATGCCACGACTAAATTTTGAATTTTAGTTTGATACTCATCTTCAAGTTGCTTTGGTGATTTGAATCCACAGTGACTGTGAATTCTAACTGTGTTGTAAAACGTTTCAATGTACTGAAAAACTAGTCGTTTAGCTTCGGAGTATGAATGGATTTTAAACCGATTTATCCATTCACGCTTAATCAAGGCATGAAACGACTCAATGCAGGCATTATCCCAAGGATAAGCTTTCTTTGAATAGCTTAATGTCATGTTAGCTGTAACTTGATTGTAAGCTTCAGACGTAAACTGACTACCACGATCACTGTGCATGATTAATGGCTTGCTAATATGGCGACTGTGCTTAGCCTTTTCAATAAGTGGGATGACATTCGATGCCTCCAAGGTTTCAGATAAGTCCCAACCAATGATCCGTCGGGAGTACAAGTCCATAATACTGGTTAAATAAACGAATCCGTCATGAACTGGAATATAAGTGGTGTCAATGCACCAAACGGCGTTTGGTCGCAATGGATTGAACTGCTCGTCTAAAATATTTATTAGCTGTTTATCAAACTTAGAATTGCGAGTGGTAGTCGTCCAAGGGGTTAGGTAAACGGCGTGAATGCCAAGTTCACGCATATACTTACCAACAGTTCGTTCAGCGATCTTATATCCTTTTGAGCGAAGTTCTTGGGTGATTTTGCCGGCCCCGTAAATACAAAGGCTTTTGAGCCAAATTGCTTTAATTTCACCTTGAATAAACTTCTTCCGAAGCTTTCGCGGTGATTGGTGGTTATGACGCTTTTCTCGTTGATAGTAACCACTTCTTGAGATTCCAACATAATCACACATACCATTGATGGAAGGGTGGGATTCCAAAGCGTGCTGAACGTCCATTTCTTGGTATACCTTTTCGGTAGTTACTTGCTCAGAATCCCGATTGATTTTTTTAATACTTCGATCGCTCCTTCAGCGTCACGAAGTTGACGCTTTAGTCGTGCAATCTCCTTGTCCTTATCGCTGGCAAAATTACCGGAGCCACGGCCAAACTCCCCAGTCTCAGTAAACAGCTTAATCCATTTATGTAATGTACTAGCCCCAATACCTAGATTCTTACTTATTTCATTCATGGTCATGTGATCCTTGTTATCTAAGTAATACTGAACGGCCTGTTCCTTAAATTCCTTGTCATAACTGTGCTTCGTCATTATTTGATCCTCCAATTTACTTCCTTAATTATACTAAATCAGAGTCTCTATTTAACTTGTACACTTTTTATTCTAGGCCCAAACCTTTAGATCTAGTAGAAACATTAGTGTCTGTCGTGATATCATTTAAGTGCGTCATTGTACGTATCTCCTCATTTTGGTTTGGTCACTTAAAATGATACACGATACGTCACAATGACGTTTTTTATTTTGCCAATGACTGGCTAACCTCATTCTACAATTCGCCACACGATTACTAGCAATCATCTAAGTTTTTATCCAAAATTGACGAGAGTATTCCTAAACTTGTCAATGCCTTCGGCATGAATAATTGAATATCAACGGCCACTAGGGTGTACCCTATTGGCCTTTTCTATTTTTGTGCTATACTAGGAATTATAAACGTTCATTAGAACTGTCCAAAAGGAGAATTGAAAATGGCTAAAATCGGTTATGCGCGTGTGAGTTCCAAGGAGCAACATTTAGATCG
>OFMM01001331.1_pt1 | contig 12014 bp, 9 predicted proteins | sample 1541811 | NCBI WGS metagenome assembly OFMM01 (sample SAMN04209246, study PRJEB22552) | human gut metagenome | biome: gut; material: feces | host: Homo sapiens | place: USA: Oklahoma
GACCAAGACGCTGCTGGAGATGAGCAATTTGCAGCAGGTGGCGCGGAACGAGCAGCTCCAGCTCGCCCCCATGGTCGAGGAGATCTTTACGGATCTTGCGTCGCTGGCGGAGAAGCGAAGCATCACGCTGGAAGCGGAGGGCGACGCCGCCCTGACCGGCAGCGACGCGCTGATCTACCGCATGCTCTTCAACCTGACGGAGAACGCTGTCAAATACAACCGCCTCGGCGGCTCGGTGCGGGTCGAGCTTGCACAGGGGCAGGAAAAGTGCATCATTCGCGTTTCCGACACTGGCTGCGGCATTCCGGAGGAGTATCAGCGGAGCATTTTCCATCCCTTCTTCCGGGTAGACAAATCCCGCAGCCGCGAGTACGGCGGCGCGGGACTGGGACTTTCTCTGGTGTGGGAGATCGCCGATCTCCACGGCGGCTCCGTTTGGGTGGAGGAAAGCTCGGACAAGGGCACGACCATCGCGGTGGAGCTGCCAACGCAACAATCAATGAAGCCCTAAAACCCTTTTATTCGTTTTTGGCCGCTTTGCTTGCCGCCCTGCATCGGTTGCACAGATCAGGCTCTCCACATCTTTCCGCTGCATGAGCTTTTTCAGGATTCCAAACTGCTTTTTCGTGCTGGCATACTGCCAATGTTCCGGCAAAATCGGAAGATCATCATACCTCCACTTAGCATACTTCTCATCATAGGCTTCCGGCTGGGAAAGTTCCACCAGATGCCCCACACACCAGCTGACAAGGTAGCCATTGCCCTCCATATAACCGTCCCCGCGCTGATTTGCCCCGATCACCTTCGAGAGACTCATGGCAACCGAGGGCTTTTCCGCTAATACAAGCTTCATTCGATACTGCTCCTTTCGCAAAAAATTAGCAGCCAGGCACCGAAGCGCATGACTGCTATGTAAGGAACGGTATTCTGTTTTAGGTCTACAAACTGGGGCTTTTATGATCTTGCCACAGCTTATCAGTCTATGCACGTCAACTGTTGAAACCGCCGTGTACCGAACGGTACGCACGGTGGTGTGAGAGGACGGCGGCTAGTCACCGCCTCCTACTCGCTTGTGCCCATGTTTCGGCCCTCCACATCATCACTCCGCGCATGCGTTGTGCCTCGCCGCAACGCATTCTGCCCCTCGCTGACTCATCGCCAGGCATCGCTGATGGTGTTCGTCTGCCCATCCTCACTTCTGCAGTATCTGCTTTTCGTTCTCCTGCACACGCCGCTCGAGCGCTGTATACTGCCGGAGCTCGTCCTCGGTAAATCCCCGGAACTTCGCCTGCTCGTAGTCACGCTCCGCGGCCGCGATATCCTGCAGCACCGCATCCGACGCCGGCAGCAGCTCGAGACGAATCTTCCGCGGCTCGCTTTTTTTCTTCGTCATTCCGTTCGCGTCTGCATCCTGTGCCTCGCCACGCTTTCCGAAAAGACCGGTCGCCTCGGCTATTTCCGCCGCTTCACGTCGTTTCCTCGGCACGTCGACCACTTCGAGCATCCCGCGTGAGACCAGCTTCTGCAGCGCGGCGCGCAGATCCCCGCGGCTCATATGCATCAGCTCCGCGAGATCCTTCCGGCTCAGCGCCTTTCCGGCATCCTTTCGATCAGTCGCCTCCACGGCATCTTCCCGCGCAGGCATCTGCGCTTCAGCCCCTCGAGTGAGCGCCTTTCCCGCGTCCTTCCGATACAGCAGCAGCGACAGCTCCGCCAGCGTCATATCATACTTCAGCGCCACCGACTCGAGATAGCGCTCGAGCAGCTTCCGGTCGCGGTACTTCTCCACGATGATCCCATCCTCCGAAATCACCTCCTGCAGCGCCTGGCTCCGCTCCTCACCGAGCTTCTGCGTCCCCGGAATCGTCGCCGGGAACACGAAACCATCCTTCGCCGCATCCACTAGAAAATGATAGACCTGCAGCCGCTTCCGCTCATACGCATCCTCATCCAGCACATGCTTGAAGAAGTCGTTGTAGCACTCGAACATCGCGAGTTTCATCTCCACCGTCCGCGCGAAGCTGATCTTCTGATTCACCAGCGAACCCTTCGTCTTCACATAATAGTAGACCGGCGTCCGCAGCGCATAGAACGTCGTCGCATAGCGCACATACTCGAGATTAAACAGAAAATCCTCGCACCAGCTGAGCTTCGCATCCATCCGGATCCCGTGCGCCTCCACAAGCGAGCGCCGGTACAGCTTATTCCACAGCACCCCATAGTAGTAGTCCGCCGGGTTCTCCATCATGAAGCCAACGAACGCTTCACGCCCGATCACCTGGTCCGCGTCGATATCCCCCTTCTGCGACACCATCTCTCCGACGACACGATAGAAATCCGCGATCACCATGTCGCAGCCCGTCTCCTCGGCCGCCCGCACCATCAGCTTCGTCGCATCCGCCGTCAGCCAGTCATCACTGTCCACGAACTGCAGAAACGTACCCCGCGCCCGCGCGATCGCCTGGTTTCGCGTATCCGACACCCCCGTATTCTCCTTATGCACGACCACCACGCGCGCATCCGCCCGCGCATATCCGTCGCAGATCTCCCCGGACCGATCCTTACTTCCATCATCCATGAGGATCAGCTCGAAATCCCGAAACTCCTGATTCAGAATACTGTCCACACAGCGCGCGAGACTCTTCTCCGCGTTATACACCGGCACGATGATACTGACCTTCGGCTCCATAGGCACCTCCATCAAAAAACTACTTCTAGTTGTACCATAAAACCCTCCCGTTGACACTCGTATATTTCTGCTCACTTTTCCCGGGCCAATGTCTCGGCCCTCCGCCTGCTCACTCCGCGCCCACGCGTCCGCACCCTCCACCTTCTCACGTCGCGTCCACCCATTCGCACTCGTTGCCTTTATCGCGCCCATGCCTCCGCCCACTACCTCCTCACGTCGCATCGAAGCACCAATTCCCTCATGAAAATGTCATATTACAGCATAAATTCGCTCATGAAAGTGTAATGAAGCACGGATTATTCCCTCATGAAAGTGGCAAAATACTGAAAAGAACGCTCATAAAAGTGGCAGAGCACGGAAATCTGAATGGTAAAATTCCGAGTTGTTGAGCTGTTCTTACTTTCTATTTTATCAGATATCGCCTACAGAGTCCATAGCTTCATAGCTCAAAACAGTTCACCCACCAACCATTTGGCTATGTAAAGGGGACGGCTTTTCAGCCGCCCCACCGGTCAACGCTGCGTTAATCAGACAGGTTCATCGTCCGATTCCGCTTCATAATCCTCGTTGACATCCACTTCTTCGTCCTCGTCACCATCATCCTCCGGCAGCTGGAGCGTATCTTCATCCTCATCGTGATAATCCGCATCCGGGTCCGGCTGATTTTTCTTGGACGCAGGCTTTACGCCCTTCATCTTGATATAGAGATAACCGCCGACACCGGCTGCACCGATCACAAACAGAAGCAGCATAATCATCGGAAGCGGAGACGATTTCTTCTGCTCGCTCTCTGTTTTCTGCTCTTCCGGTGCCGGTTCCGTCTCCTGCGGCTTTTCGGTTTCCGCAGGTTCCGTGACTTCCGGCTCCTTCTCCCGATACTTGGCAGCTTCCTCTTCATCCATCAGCGCAAGCAGATCGGCCTCGTCCACCATGTTCAGGAAATGCACATTCTGGTTGCCGTCTTTATCGCGGTCGATGATCAGATAAAAGGTGTTGCCCGCCTTTGTCACCAGCGTAATGAACTGCTGGCTGGATTTATCTTCTTCCTCACCGATATCGTCCACCAGCGTCATATTTCCTTCCGGAGTCAAAGCTGCACTGGATTTCGTCTCATCCTCGTATGACATTCCACTCTGCATCAGATCCAGAAACAGCTTCAGCGCATCTTCACTGAACATGCTGCTGTCTTTTGCAGAATCCGTGACATTCAGGTACTTTCCATGTGCATACCCGGTTTTGCCGTTGAAGTTTACCTTATACCAGTCACCGCATTTTTCGACAATCTCCACCGTATCGCCGGAATGCAGATATCCGATAATCTCCTGATCCATGCCGGGACCGGAACGAAAATGCAGACTGGTGATCCCCGGCACCACCGTACCAGTCTGCTTTTGGGACTTTTCGCTGCCGATATTGTATTCTTTGCCGCCCACCGTAACGATCAGGTTCCCATCCGCATCCGTAGAGACCTCATAGCCATCCGGCAGAACCTGCATGTCCGGGTCGATTTCGATGCTGTCGGTATTGTCCGTTTTCCCCGCATTTGTGCTTTCTGCTGCATCCGTCTCCTGTGCAGCGGTACTGACAGGCGTGTTCTTCTGCACATCATCGCCCGTATAGGCAAATGCAGTGGTCGTAAAGGTTCCTGCCGCCATCACGCTGGCAAGCAGCATTGCCATCATCTTTTTCATTCCATATCCTCCGTTTCTTTCTCATCCAGTTTCAGGTTCTCCGGGTTGGGAACCGCAGCCTGCGCCAGCTGAATGATGACTGCCAGCTGTTCCGGGGTCAGGCTCTGGGCATGTACCATTTCACAGATTTCGCTGTTTTCCTGCTCGTGGTACTTTCTGTCCCATTCCTTTCTGCGCTCCTCCCATTCATCGCGTTTCCTGCGGGCTTTCTCGCGCTCCGCAGCAATCTTTTCCAGTTTCAAGCTCATATCGTATCCTTTCCGGGCGAATAAACGCCCTATTTTTATCGAATTCTTCCCATGCAGTAGTAGTGCTGCCGCCAGTAGCTCGTCTCAATGGAAGCATAGGAAATTGGTGAGCCACAGTGGATCATCATCCCGTTGCCGACATAAATGCCCACATGGGATGCGCCACTGGTGTTGTAGGTTTTCTGGAAGAAGATCAGGTCTCCGGGCTTTGCCTCACTCTTCGGGATAATGTCGCATTTTCCCATCAGACCGTTGGCCGTCTGCCTGCCTACATTCCAGCCATTGCCGCAGTGGTTGATGACCCAGCTTACAAAACCGGAGCAGTCAAAACTGGTACTCGGCGAGCTGCCGCCCCAGACATAGGGATAACCGAGATATTTCTCTGCTTCGGTAATCATCTTCCGGAATTTTTCATCCGTCAGAGCTTCGCCCGGAATGTCGTAATCCTGGTATTCTCCGCTGGAACCCGCGCCATCCGGCGTTGCAAAGGCTATGCCTGCAAACAGGTCATCTCGATTGCCCCGGCACTCCAGTGTGACTTCGTATCGTTGCAGCTGGTCATCTGTAAGGCCGGAATTTCTTGCAACATAGTCAACGCCCCGATTGAGCAGTGTTACATTGAGGATTTTATACTCATACTGTACCGTCACCTGATAGGTGTAGGTGTGTCCGGTTCCGGTGATTGGATTGTAGCGATAGCCCACACGGGTTTCCTTCCTTGTCCGGATTTCCACCTTTTCCTCCAACTTCAGCTCATACTGCGCTTCAAAAATACTCTGGAGCCGCGCCTGCACCTGGCTTCTCGTATAGTTTTCAAATTCTACGGTCAGCAGAGATGCAAGCTCATAGGGATTGTGACCAATCTCTGCCAGATTGTAGCGATACTCGTCATAGCCCGGATGGTCGGTTTCAATGCGGTCGATTTGTTTGCGAAGTTTATCTTCCAGCTTGGTATAATCCGTCTCCACGCCTTTCAAATCTTCATCTTCTGCCGTGTAGGAAGTCCCCAGCACCACATTGCCGCCGCCATTGATCAAGACGGAGCATGACGAAACCGACCCGGCAATCACCAAAACAAGCAGTCCCACGGCTGCGATACCGATGATGATATGCGAGTGGCTCTGCACAAACTGAAATGCCTTTTCCGTCATGCTGGCAGTGCCCTGCGCAGCTTTGGCTGTGCCAGCTGCTGTGTTCTCCGCTGCGGCTGCACCTGCCTTCGCAGCGGCATACTCTTTTTTGATGGCCTGCTTCTGCCGCCATCGGGAAAAGAGATTGGAACCAGCCTGCGGATCAGACTTCATGCGTTCCGCAAAGATGGAATCTACGGCATCTTTATTTGCCTTTTTCTCCAACCGCTCCAGCTTTTTGTACTGCCGCAGCTTTCTACCATATTGGAACCGGGAACCAGCACGGGCTGCACCTTCCACTGAGCCTTCGGTAAAATGCGCTGCCTCCACACCAGAATTATTATCCTGGTCGGCATTGCGCACACTCTGATGTGCCTTGGCTGAAAGTGCATCTGCCGCAAGATTTCCCGGCTTCTTTGGCTTTCCGCCTTTTTTCCCGGAAGCTGCTGCATTCTTTTTCGCTTTTACTTCCTGCTCTGATTTCAGCTTCTTACTGCGCATCTTAGCAAGATCGGCCTCGTGACGAATCTGCCTTCGGTGTTCCGCTTTTTTCTTGCCGCCGTCTCCCGTACTGCTATCTGCGGTTTTGCTTCTGGAATCGCGAAGGGTGTTCTCCGCACCCTCGCGCTCCTGCCGCAGCTTGTCTCCGAGATTCGGATTTTTCTTGCCAGCCATTGCTTACGCCTCCTTTGCTTCCTGAACTTCGGTTAATTTTGTCGTCATAATCCGGTACAGTTCCAGATCGGTCGGGAAACGATCAACGAACGGCAAAATCACATTTCCGTAGAACAGCAGTCCTTCGCCTTCGCCGGAGTGAGTCACATAGGACAGCTGGTGCGGGCTGATATTCAGCTGATCCGCCAGAATCTGACGGTCACCGGCTGCCTGATTCAGCATATAAATGAAGTCGCTGTTCTCAAAAATGTTCGTCACTTCGCGGGAAGAAAGCAGATCTTTTACGTTCTGGGTGATGCCGGTGGGAATACCACCCCATTTACGGAATCGCTTCCAGATTTCCACGCTGTAAGCCGCTGTCTGCTCTTCTTTCAAAAGCAGATGGAACTCGTCCATATAGTAGCGGGTGGCTTTACCGGCATTGCGGTTGGCGGTTACACGCCCCCAGACCTGATCCTGTACCACCAGCATACCGATCTTTTTCAGCTGCTTGCCCAGCTCCTTGATGTCATAGCAGACCAGCCGGTTATTGATATCTACGTTGGTGCGGTGGTTAAACAGGTTCAGCGAACCGGTCACATAGATTTCCAGTGCCGTTGCCACATGGTGTGCTTCCTTTTCATCCTGCCGGAGCAGTGCCTCGTACAAGTCCTGCAACACCGGCATGTTCTCCGGCACCGGATTCTCAAAATAGGTCTGGTAAATCTGATGAACACATCGGTCGATGACCGTCTTTTCTACCGGCTGCAAGCCTTCTTTTCCGCCCACGATCAGCTCACACAGGGACAGGATGAAATCTGCTTTCAGGGCAATCGGATTATCCTCTTCCGAATAGTTCGCATTGATGTCCATCGGGTTGATATACTGCGTGCTGGAAGGGCTGATTTTAATGACCTGCCCCTCAAATTTCTTCACCAGTGCCGTGTACTCGGCTTCAGGATCGCACACAATTACATCGTCATCCGTCACCAGGAACGCATTGGCGATTTCTCTCTTGGCAGAGAAGGATTTACCGGAACCGGGAGTACCCAGAATCAGCCCGTTGGGGTTTTTGAGCTTTTTCCGGTCAACCATAATCAGGTTGTTGGACAGAGCATTCAGCCCATAGTACAGAGCCTCTTTCCCGGTCTGAAACAGTTCCTGGGTGGTAAACGGAACGAAAATTGCCGTGCTGCTGGTAGTCATGCTGCGCTGAATCTCAATCAGGTTCTGTGCCAGCGGCAGACAGCTCATCAGCCCCTGCTCCTGCTGAAAGTCCAGACGGCGCAGGTTGCAGTTGTACTTCTGCGCGATACTGGAAGCTTGAAACACATTGGTTTCCAGCTCCTGCTCCGTCTCGCCGGTGTTCATCACCAGAAAGGTCAGCAGGAACATACGCTCATTCTGGCTCTGCAATTCCTTCAGCAGTGCCTTTGCGTCCTTGCCGTAAGTTGCCAAATCTGACGGAATGATGTCCATATCGTATCCGGAACGGACAGCTTTCTTCTGTTCCTCAATCTTGGAACGATCCAGCTCCGTAATGGTGTGCTTGATGGATTTGATTGCTTTATTCTGGTCTACCGACTGAATGTGCATAGTCACGATCTGGCTGGATTCCATATCCAGAAAATCCTTCAGCAGCTGATCCGACAGGTCGGAAGCCGTGATCTGGAGATAGGACATGGAGCCATACATCCCGCCCATCTGAAAAATACGGTTCTTCGGAAAGGCAAAACCGGTCGGTGCAATAAAGTCCTTTACCGACAGCCCGCTCTCCGGCAACCACTTCCAATCGAAATTGAATCGGTCATGGTCACCCATGTGGAACATATCGTGCATCAGATGAAGCCGTTCCTTGCCGTTCAGCAATTTTGCCCGGACACCCAAGCGTTTGAAGTTGTTCATCAGGTCGATCTCGATGTGAATGAGCCTCGGCTTTGCCTGTTTCATGGATTCCGCCTCAATGCCAAACGTCAGGTACTTCGTCTTGGTCAGGCCGTTGTTGCCCTGGGCAAGCTGGCGGCGCAGCATGGTGCTGTACTCCGTGCGCACCGGATTGAAATGATCCTTCTGGTACGGGATACGCACCATCTTCTCAAAATTCGAGGCATCCGTAGCCATATTCATAAAAGAAAGCTCAAAGCGGATGCTGGAATCAAAGAAGTTCAGGAAGCTGCACCATTCCTCAAAGATAGCCGTCTGATCCTCCTGCTGTGCCAGCTGGTAATTGATGTCCTGAAACTGAATGGTTTTGGTGTAGTAGTTGTCCGTCACACGGCAGATACCATCCGGGAACATCCGCTGAAAGGGAATGCTATCCTGAGCTGAGTGCGGAACCGTGCTGTCACCCCTTGCACGGTCAATCACCGTCTGCACCTGTTTTTGCTCTGCGGCTGACAGATGAGACGGCATTCGGATGTCATCCTGCTTTTTATTCTTCGCTGTCAGCTTTTCGAGAATTTTGAACAATGCGATTTACCTCCATTTCCACATCTGCCTGCTGCACCAGCAGTGCATAGTAATTTTTTGTTTTGTAAGGCCGCGTTTTCGGCCTCTTGAACTTTGCCTCATAGAAGTGCTTTGCCACCACTTCCAGCGGCTGACCGTCTTTCTCGTACATGGCGAGAAAGAAAAGCGGCAGCATCACTGCCATCATGCCAAGTGCGGCAAGGCTCAGATTTCCGCTGGATTTGAGCAAAAAGAAAACCGGAACGCCAATCAGCGCACCGGCTCCAAAGCAGAGAATCTGCCGTTTGGTCAGGTTCATAAAGACCTTGGTTTTGACCTTTGAAAGGTCTCGCGGCACAGAAATATAAGATGCCATGAATCATTCCTCCTTCCTTAGTGCGCTGCAAACACGGATTTCGCAAGGCTTCCCGTCTTAAACAGTGTAAATGCCAGCAAAACCGTATAGCCCATAACGCCCCAAATGCTGCTGATGATGTTATCCGAAAAGGACAGGTTCTGAATCAGAACTGCGTAGATGCCTACACAGATCATGATAAGAAACCCCTGGAATCCCAGTGCAAACAGGGAGCGCAGATAGTTTTGACCGGTATGGCTCTGCTCATGGTTTCCAAAGGTTGCGAACGGAATCGGCGCAAGGCTCACCATGAGGTAAATTTCCACCATTCGGCCATACACGATGACAAAGATGATAGCCGACAACGCCAGCATCGTGACCTGAACCACAAAGGTCTGCAAATACAGTCCCAGCAGCGGTCCCAAGTCCATGCCTTCCAGTGTAGCCTGCATTGCTGTCAGGGTCGCATCGCTGACGGACGTACTGCCGGAAATCAGACCGCCACTTCGGGAGATCACTTGCTGCGCCACATCAAAGACAGCCATCGTGATATTGAATGTGTTCGAGATCAGAGTCACTGCCAGAAAGGTCTTAAAGACCCATTTGAAAAATGTCCATGTCTCGAAATTTGCCAGATTGTTATGCTCGATGAGCATCTGGATCAGCTCATAACAGGCGATGAAAGTCAGCACCATTCCGGCAATGGGCAGGATCACGGATTCCGAGATGTTGCGGATCATAGAAAAGACCGCAGGTGAAAAGTTCGCCGGTGTGGTTCCCACATCGCCTGCGATCTGTCCAACCTGCTGGTTGACCGAATCGAACATCCCTGAAAGATTTCCCATGATACCGCTGATGATCATGCTCTTGAGCCAATCTGTGATCTGTTCAAGGATACTCTGCATGAGCCGCCTCCTTCCTTACGCAAACACACCGAACAGCTTCGCCATCCGGGACAGAAGCATGAACAGCTGTGAGAAAAGAGACAGTGCCGATGCAGTTGTAGTAAGAAACGCCATAGATTTGTCCTCCTGTAACTTGTCCGGCCTATCAGCCGGTGCGATTCTAAACTGCGGTTCTGCGCCATACTTCCAACATGTGCACCTGCCAGAGAGCGCAGAAAATAGCCAGCTGCGGAGATTGCCTGCACCTGACTATGTAACAGGCAGCTTTCGCCGCCCGGTCGGAATCTTCGCTCCGACAGCCTTTGCTTAACCGAACAGACCGGAAAGCAGCGGCACCAGAGTCGTGCCGATCAGTGCTACACCGCCACCGGCCATCAGCTGCTTCATGCCCTGAGACTTGGCACCAGGGTTGTCGTTGCCGTAGCCTTCCAGCAGGTTGATCGCTCCCCAGATGCCGAGGCCGGCACCCAGTGCGATAACGAGGGTCTGAAGAACGGTTACTGCGCTGTTGAAAAATGCCATAAATGTGTACCTCCTTGTACAATGCGCCCTTATGGGCTGATGAATAGTGATTTTCCATCTGCATGTGCACCTGCAAATGGGCAAACATATAGCCAGATTTCCAATCCCAATCAGAAACCTGGCTATGTAAAGAGGCGGCAGCTCGCCGCCCCTTCTTATTCTGTTGCCAACAACACACCTATGACATCTTCGTCACCGGAACGAACTTACTTGGCATGATCTGCATCAACCACTTCGTACTTATCACCGGGCTTGAGTTTCAGCCGATGGTCAAGAAACGCCTCGATGCTGAACGTGTTTTTCTTATCAGCACCGGCAGTGAGCTTGTAGTTCGGATGCTGGGTCAGATCATATTTATCTGACTTGAACGGTCTCACACCGCGCAGTTGCAAAATGCACTTACCGCCATCCAACACAGACAGTTCATCCACCGAGGCCAGGTCATGCCCGACTTTTTGGTAATTGGTGCCGTAGGATGGGCTATTACCTCTGGTATCGGAAGTGTTGTACAGATCAATCGTTTCTTTCCCCAGTGCCTGATTCAGCTCTTTCAGCGTAGTCGGCTCCGAACCGCCAAGAAAAATACGGGAATCCATATTGCCGATGATGGTATCGGCATTGTCCTTGTAGATTGCCTTCAACTGGCTCTGTGCCTGAAGCACCAGACACGCCGAGATTTCTCTTGATCGGATGGTGGCTACCAGCTTTTCCAGATTCGGAATCTGACCAATGTTCGCACACTCATCAATCAGGCAGCGCACATGCACCGGCAGTCTGCCGCCGTAAACATCATCCGCTTTTTCGCACAGCAGGTTAAACAGCTGTGTGTAAATCATGGAAATCAGGAAATTAAAAGTCGGGTCTGTATCGCTCATAATGAGGAACAGAGCCGTTTTCTTATCTCCCACCGTATCCAGCGACAGCTCATCGTACATAGTGATATCACGGACTTCCTCAATATCGAATGGAGCAAGACGTGCGCCGCAGCTCACCAGAATCGACTTTAAGGTCTTGCCCGCCGCCAGCTTGAACTTGGCATATTGGCGGACAGCAAAATGGTTCGGTTTTTTCTTTTTCAGAGCTTCAAACATCTGATCCACTGGATTCTGAAAGGTTTCATCATCCTCGCGCACTTCCATCGCATTCAGGAATTCAATCAGTGTTGCAAAGTTCTGCTCTTCCAGCGGTGCCTCATAGTGGATATAACCAATCAAAGCACAATACAGCAAGGTCTCTGCCTTCGTCCAGAATTCGTCACCGGCCTTGCCGTCCCCTTTGGTGTTGGCAATGAGCGTTGTGGTCAGCTTCAAAATATCCTTTTCGCTGTGAATATACGCGAAGGGATTATAATGCATCGACTTTCTGAAATTGA